>Ga0136846_1214319_pt1 | contig 13386 bp, 12 predicted proteins | sample HopSoiMetagenom2_FD_96841 | JGI IMG/M metagenome (GOLD analysis project Ga0136846, IMG submission 96841) | Grasslands soil microbial communities from Hopland, California, USA - 2 Assembly 2016 (version 4) | ecosystem: Environmental > Terrestrial > Soil > Grasslands | place: USA: Hopland... | reverse complement strand
TGTGCGGCAGCGACCTGGCCGCGCTGCCCCGGTCGAGCGCCTGGCTGGTTACCATGCACGGCATCGTGGAGGCCGCGTACCTGCTGGAGGCGGCCGACGTCGCCCTCCGCGCCTACGAGCTGCTCCACCCGCACGCGGACCTGCCCATGATCGGCAGCCTCGGGGTCACCTGCTTCGGGTCGACGCAGCACGCCCTGGGCGTCGCCGCGCTCACCACCAGGCAGGCCGACCTGGCCGTCGAGCACCTGACGGCGGCCGTCCAGCAGAACCTCGCGCTAGCGCACTGGCCCGCCCTGCTGGCGTCCCGGCAGCGGCTGGCGCAGGCGCATCTGCTGCGCGGCGCCCCCGGGGACGCCGACGCCGCGCGCCGCGAGCTCGACCTGGCGGCGGCCGAGGCGGCCGCGATCGGCCTCCCGGTCCCGGCCGCGCCGGTGGCCGGGCCGCCCGCGGCGGCGGTGGCGGAGGCGGAGTGCCAGCGGATAGGCCGCAAATGGCGGCTGGCCCTGCGGAACCGCAGCGTGCTGGTGGAGGACAGCATCGGCCTGGCCCACCTGGCCGTGCTGATCGCCAACCCGCGTCAGGAGATCCAGGCCGCCGACCTGGTAGCCGGCGTGGCCGGGCTGACCCCGGGCGACGCCGGGGCGGCCCAGCAGGTCCTCGACCACGAGGCCATCGCCGAGTACCGGAACCGGCTGAAGAGCCTGGACATCGAGATTGAGCAGCCGGACGCGGACCCGGCCCGGGTCGCCCGGGCCCGGGCCGAACGGGACTGGCTCGTCGCCCAGCTATCCAGCGCCGCCGGGTTCGCCGGGCGGACGCGGGCCTTCCCCGATCAGCCCGAGCGGGCCCGGGTCGCGGTGGGCAAGGCCATCCGCCGGGCGCTGGCCCGGATCACTGAGGCCGATCCCGTCATCGGCGAGCACCTGCGCCAGACGGTGCACACCGGCGTGCGCTGCTCCTACTGGCCCGGTTAGCCTGCTGACCTGCCCCGGGATGGAACAGGGCGGCACGCGATGGACCGCCGCAGGCATGAAAGCTAATGACCTGCGCGACCTACGGGAGAAATCGTGGCGCTTCGTGATTCCATGCGTGAATCGGCAGCTCAGTACCTGCGGCCGGGTGAGCCTATCCAGGCGGTGATCGGCGCCCAGACGTCGAGCCAGTGGCTGGCCGCGCTGACCGGCATCTTCGTCTTCCTCGGCCTTAACCATTACCGGATCCTGGCGGTCACGCCGAACCGCATCGTGGTGCTGGACGCCGGCAAGACCAGCTTCAAGACGGCCCGCGGCGTGGTCGGCGAGCTGCCCAGGTCCACCCGGCTCGGCCCCGGCTCAGGCGTCTGGCACCGGGTCCAGGCCGGCCCCGAGAACCTCCGGGTACACCGCCGCTTCTTCAAGGACATCGAGACCGCCGACAGCGCGCTCGCCGCCGCCCAGTACTAGGACCCTGTACTAGCCCCGGACGGCGATGAAGTCCCTGGCCCACCCGGCCAGGGACTGATTCGCCGGCCGTTGCTGGCCGCGGATCGCGGCGCGCAGCGGACCGCCCGGACGGCGGGCCACGTCGAACTGGACCCACTCGGGGTTGATGTCGAGCTCCATCGCGATCCGGGCGCCCGCCCGGCTCAGCGCGACCGCCAGGTCGGCGGGGCTCGCCGACATGCTCGCGGCGTACTCCAGGTCGCCGGCCGCGTCCTGTCCGAGCGCGCTGCGGGCTACCAGCTCGCCGCCGCCGAGGGTTGCCCCCCACACGCTCCACTCGGCGGCGGCGGGCGCGGGCTTGCCGTTCAGCACCAGCGGCGTCAGGTTCTGCCGGACGCTGTACACCTGCTCGCCCGGTACGGGCACGCGGTGGCCCCAGACCCCGATCCGGGCCCGCCCCGAGCGGTCGATGACCAGGCTGGTGAGCCCGCGCCGCAGCCGGGCGGCCAGGTGGCCCTCCTGCTCGTAGCCGTCCGCGCCCGCGGACAGCCTGAACTCGCCGTTGAACGCGGCCAGCAGCCGCCGGCGCTCGGCGCCACGCACCGCCGGGCCGGCCTTGACCCGGCCCGCCGCCAGGCCGGCGCCGGAGTCGGGGTCTGAGTCGGCGGCGGGGGCGCCGCAGGCGGTCAGCGTCCCGGCCGCCGCGACGGCGATCCACAGCCTGCGCATCGTCCACTCCCGGTACCGGGCCGGCCATCCCGGCTACTATTCGGTCACTATGTCAAGCAGCACCGTGTCAGCAAGCACCGTCACGCTCACCGGCTGGGGCCGGATCGCGCCCACTCAGGCCCGGCTGGCCCAGCCCGACACGGTAGCCGGCGCTACCCGGCTCCTGGCGGAGCCCGCCCGCGGGATGATTCCCCGCGGACTGGGCCGCAGCTACAACAACGCCGCGCAGTCGGCGGGCGGCATGGTGATCTCGACGACCAGGCTGAACCGGATCCTGGCCCTCGACCCGGCCACGGGCGTAGTGACCTGCGAGGCCGGGGTGAGCCTGGAGCAGCTCATGGTGGCCGGGCTGCCGCACGGCTGGTTCGTGCCGGTCTCGCCGGGGACCCGGCAGGTGACGGTCGGCGGCGCGATCGCGGCCGACGTGCACGGCAAGAACCACCACGTGGCCGGCAGCTTCGCCCGGCACGTCCGGTCGTTCGACATCGCGCTGCCCGGTGGCGAGCTGCGCACCGTGACCGAGGCGTCCGACCCGGAGCTGTTCTGGGCCACGGCGGGCGGCATGGGCCTGACCGGGCTGGTCGTGCGGGCCGAGGTCCAGCTGAAGCGGGTGGCCACCTCGCGGGTGCGGGTGGACACGGTGCGCACCGCCGACCTCGCCGAGACGATGGCCGTCCTGGCCGAGCACGACCGCACCTTCGGCTACACGGTGGCCTGGTCGGACAACCTGGCCCGGGGCGCGCACCTGGGCCGTTCCGTGGTCACCAGCGGCGACTTCGCCGCCCCGGCCGACCTGCCCGCGGGCGCGGACCTGTTCGAGTTCCGGCCGGGAGCCCGGCTGGGCGTCCCGGCACCGATGCCGCCCGGCCTGATCAACCGCTACTCGGTGGCGCTGGCCAACGAGGCCTACTACCGCAAGGCGCCCCGTACCCGGATGGGCGAGCTGCAGACCATCGGCGCGTTCTTCCACCCGCTCGACGGGATCAGGAACTGGAACCGGGTCTACGGGCCCGGCGGCTTCCGGCAGTACCAGTACGTCGTGCCGTTCGGCCAGGAGGCGGCCGTGCGCCGGTCCTTCGAGCTGGTCAGCCGGGCCCGCGCGGCCTCGTTCGTGACCGTGCTGAAGCGGTTCGGCGAGGGCGATCCCGGGCTGCTCTCGTTCCCGGCGCCCGGCTGGACCCTCGCCCTGGACGTGCCCGCCCGCACCCGCGGCCTGGCCACCCTGTTCACCGCGCTCGACCGGCTGGTCGTCGAGGCGGGCGGCCGCGTCTACCTGGCCAAGGACTCCCGCGTCCCGGCGGGCGTGCTGGCCGAGATGTACCCGCGGCTGACCGAGTTCAAGAAGCTGCGCGAGGTGTACGACCCCGCCGGGATGCTCGCCTCCGACCTGTCCCGCCGCCTCGGCTGGTGACGCCGCGACCCCCGGACCGCTCCGGCCGACCGGTATATCCCAGCCAATATCGTGCATATCTTCTGGTCACGGAATTCCGCCGCGCAATTGCGGGGGAAGCGGTGTGTTAATGCCGGGACGACGCGCACTAGACAAAAAAGGGCCGCTGGGCAGAATCGTCTTTCTCTTCCCGCGGCGATTGGACGGCGAGTAAAGTCAGGCTGGTCGCACAGCGTTGCCAGCAGAGACCATGACCAGCATGGTTTCGGCCTGGCGGCGACTCCAGGTCAGCTGTCGGCCGTCGCGCTTTACCGCGCGGCGATCCGGCTGACAGAAGGCCGCCTCCCGGTTTCGTGGCTGACTGTGCGGGATCAGGCACCACGAGACCGGAAAGCGGACTTTTTGTCCACCTCCGGGAAGGAGGCTCGCTATGAAAGACACTACTGTCTCCGGGATACGTTTCGCGAGCGATTCAGGGGTAAAGGGCAGGCTCAGGTTTCTCAGCCGGACGACCCGCTACTCCGGCGAGGGCGAATTGCTGGCCCGGGTCCTGATCACGAGCTGGAGCCTGGCTACCGGCCGTACCCTGCGCGGCGCGGCCCCGCAGACGCTGACCGAGGACGAGCTGATCAGCTTCTGGGCCGACGACAAGATCGCGGGCGCCGGATGCCAGCTGCCCGTGTCCTGACCGAGGACGACTGGCTGCGGGAGCGGGCGTACCTGCAAGAGCACCGGCATGCCCTCGCGGTCGAAGCGGCCCGGCAGTACCCGGCCGGCCATCCGGTGGCCGGGACCCCGTTGCTGGGCGCGCCCAGGTGGCAGCCGGCCGAGGCGATTCCGCTGCGGGACATCGCGCTGGAATTCGTCCCGTCCCCCGCGGCGGACGGGTCCTCGCCGGCCTCGGCGGACCTGGCGCCGCTGCCCGGTCGGCCGGACGGGACCCGCTACCCGCGCTACTCGGACGCGATGCGCGCGCTGGCCGCCCCGGCGGTGTTCGAGAACCGTCCCACTTACCGGCTGACCGCGGCCGAGCTGGCCCCGGGCGCGTCCCGGCTCGCGTTCACCCGCGGCCACTACTTCGACGCCATCGACACCGGCGAGGCGGCCGCGCACGAGTTCGCCGCCGCCCGGCTCGGCGAACGGCCCGCTGGTCTGCGCACCCTCGTCGCGGACCCGTGCGACCTGCGCCGCCGCCCCGCGAACCTGGCCATCAGCACGCTGACGCTGCGGCGGGACGGCGACCGGGCGTCGTTCATGCTGCACTGGCGGGACCCCGCCAAGGTCGGCCACGCCGGCGGGATGTACCAGGTGATCCCGGTGGGTGTCTTCCAGCCGTCCGGCCCGGAGCCGTGGCACGAGCGCCGCGACTTCTCGCTGTGGCGGTGCATGCTCCGCGAGTTCGACGAGGAGCTTCGCGGTCGCCCCGAGGAATACGGGACCGGCCCGGTCGACTACGAGACGTGGCCGTTCGCCCGGCGGATGACCGCCGCGCTCGACCAGGGGCAGGTCCGGGTGTGGTGCCTGGGCCTGGGCGTCGACCCGCTGACCTACGCCACCGACCTGCTCACCGTGGCGGTGATCGACAGCCGCCTGTTCGACGAGCTGTTCAGCCTGGCCCCGCGGGCCAACGCCGAGGGCAGCGTGCTGGCCGCCCGCGAGTTCGCCGCCCACGTCATCGACCGCGTCATCCACCGCGAGCCCATCCAGGCCGCTGGCGCCGCCCTCCTGCGCCTAGCCTGGCACCACCGCGACACCCTCCTGGACTCCTAGCCGGCCTGGACCCCTAGCCCCGCGTCCCCCGCCAGCTAGGCGCATTCCCCCGGACCACCTCCGGCCCTGACTTCGCTCCGGCCCTGACTTCGCTCCGGTCCTGACTTCGCTCCGGTCCTGACTTCGCTCCGGGTCGCCCGCGACCCGGATCCGCTCCGGTTGCCCGCAGGCTCGGACTCTCCGGTTAGCATCCCTGGCCTCCCTGACAGACACCAGCAACATCGGCCCCAGCTGTCACCACGTCGGCCGTCGCGCGAACCGGCTCAATGCTCCATCGATCCGGCTGTAACCGGCTCGATGCTCCATCGATCCCACTGCATGTCCTGTAGCTGAGCTGGTTAATGGCGTTTGGGGTTAGATGGCCGGAATAAACCTGTTGCGGTGGCTGGGGCTGGCGGGGCAGGGTTGGCGTGCCGGCGGGGTGTGCCTGCCGGTGCACCCTCGGTGCCGCCAGTCACCGCCGCATTGATCCTGACCCTTCATCTGAGGTCCGCAACCGGTTATGCGGGGCTGGCGGTTACCCGGGACGCGTGAACCGTCAACAGGGCATTGCGCTTCGAGCGCCGCACAGTGGGCTTACGGCTGCGTCCCGGTTCCGTCATCTGGACGTGATGTCCGCAGATGCGAGTACAAGGGTGCCTCCCCGCTGGGATGAGCAGCGAGGAGGCCGTGATGCAGTATGCCCCAATCCGGGTGCTGCCTGATGTGCCGCCCGGCGGCGTATGCGCCGGGATCGACTGGGCCGCCGCGAGCCACGCGGTCTGCGTGGTGGACATGAAGGGCCAGGCCGTAGATAAGCTCACCGTCGTGCATGACCGGGCCGGGATCGCCGGGCTGATCGCCTGGCTGCGCGGCCGCGGGGCGGGTGAGGCGGCGATCGAGCGGGGCGACGGCGTGCTGGTCGACATGCTCATGGCCGCGGGATTCACCATTGTGGTGATCACGTCCCGCCAGGTGAGGAACCTGCGGTCGCGGTATGTGGCCTCAGGGGCCAAGGACGACGGGTTCGACGCCTACGTGCTGGCCGACACGCTGCGCACCGACCGTGCCAGGCTGCGGCCGCTGGCGCCGGACAGCCCGGCCACGGCCGCGCTGCGCCAGGCGGTCCGGTTCCGCAAGGAGCTGGTCCGGGACCGGGTGCGGGCAGCGCGGCCGGCTGCGCGCCCACCTGCAGGTGGCGTTCCCCGGCGCGGCTGGCCTGTTCAGCGCCCTGGACAGCCCGCTGTCGCTGGCGTTCCTGGCCGCATTCCCGTCCCGCCGGGCCGCCGCAGGCCTGGATGAGCAGGACATCGCCGCGTGGCTGAGGACCGCCCCGGGACGCGGCGGCGCGGCCCGGCCCGCCGTGCTGGCCGCCCGGCTGGCCGCCGCCCCGGACGGCACCGGGGACGACCAGCGGCAGGCAGCCGTCACCGTCCAGATGGCCGGCGCCGCCGCCGACGCGGCCGCCCGGATCCGCGCCCTGGAAGCAGAGATCACCGCCCAGCTCGCTGCCCACCCCGGCCAGCACATCTTCACCTCCCTGCCCAGAGCCGGGACCATCCGCGCAGCCCGGCTGCTGGCTGAGACCGGCGACTGCCGCGCCCGCTACCCCGAACCCCAGGCCCTGGCCGGCGCCGCCGGCGTATCCCCCGTCACCCGCCGCTCGGGCACCTGGATCAGCCACCACTTCCGCTGGGACGTCAACGCCCACCTCCGCGACGCCCTGTGCGACTTCGCGGCCGGCTCCCGCCGCGCCAGCCCCTGGGCCGCCGAGATCTACGACGCCGCCCGCGCCCGCGGCAAGGACCACCCCCACGCCGTCCGCATCCTCGCCCGCGCCTGGACGCCGGTCATCTGGCGCTGCTGGCACGACGGCACCGGCTACGACCCCGCCAAGCACCGCGCCCTGCAAGACGCCCTCGCCCGCCAGGCCGCACAGCAGGCAGCAGCCACGCCGCCCAGCCCCGCACCGCGCACCGGCCAGCACCGCTGACAACCCCGCCACGGACAGCCCAGGCCCCCGCCGCAACCCGGCGGGGGCCCTGCCCGCCCAGCTAAGCGCCACCCGCTCACCAGCCGAGGTCCTCACAGGGCAACCGGTTGGAGGTGGGGAACTTTCGGGTGAGAGGGGCAGTGCTAGCTCGCGGTCCGGTCAGATAGGCCGGGGCGGGTGGGGTGGTCAGGTGGGGCCGGGACGGGTGGGTCAATGGGGCCGAGGCGGGTGGGTGGGTCAGTGGGCGGGATAGGGCGGTGGGTCAGATGGAGCCGGGACGGTGGGTTAGGTGGGGCTGAGACAGGTGGGGCTGAGACAGGTGGGTGGTCAGGTGGCCAGGCCGTGGTGGCCGGGACCGCGGGGGAGGACGGGCCAGATGTCGACGACGGTGTCGTCGCGGATAACGTGGTAGGCGTCGTACCAGTTCACCGTGGTGGGCGAGTAGCCGGGGACGAGCGCGACCGAATCGCCTACCCGCAGCGCCGAGCCGTCCGGGGCGGCGAAGATGCCGTGTTCCTCGTCGAACCGGACCGGCTTGAGGTCGTGGCCGGCCATGGTGACGTCGGCCGGGGCGGCGACGGACTTGTTCCCGGCGTCCACGATCACCCGGTCGCTCTGCCGGCTGATGACGCTGGCCTGGATGGTCAGCGAGTGCTCGAACCCGGGTGCCATCTGGCCGTGGTAGTTGTCCATGACCACGTAACTGCCGGCCTGGATCTCGGTGATGCCGGGGAAGGCCGCGGTCCACTGCCAGGTGGAGATGCCGCCGGCCGACCTGATCGGGCACGGGATCCCGGAAGCCTCCAGGCGCTCGGCGACGCCGGTGAAGAAGGTCATCGCGGTGTGCTGCCGTTCGTGCCGCAGGGTGTCGTCGATGGTGAGCGAGCAATGGCCCTCGTAGCCGGTGATGCCCTCGAACCTCAGGCCGGGCAGTGCGGCCACCCGCCGGGCCAGTGCCACGGCGGCGTCGGCGGTGTCCACGCCGCACCGGTCCATGCCGGTGTCCACCTCGACCATGATCCCGAGCTCGGACCCGGCCCGGACGGCCGCGGCGGACAGCGCGGCGGCGTTGTCCGCCTCGTCGGCCGCCACCATGATCCGCCGCTCCGCCGCCAGCTCGGCCAGCAGGCCGACCTTGGCCGGGTGCGACACGGTGTTGACCACGAAGATGTCGTCGAATCCGGCGGCGGCCAGCACGGCGGCCTCCCACACGGTCGCGGTGGACAGGCCCGCCGCTCCCGCCTCGACCTGGCGCCGGGCCAGCTCCGGGCTCTTGTGCGTCTTGTAATGCGGCCGGATGACGGCCATCCCGGGCGCTGCCAGGGCGCCGGCCAGGTGGTCGATGTTGCGCTGCGCCGCGTCGACGTCGAGCACCAGCGCCGGAGTGGCCAGCTCATCGCGGCGGCGGCCGACGTCGCCCCCGTACTGGTGCAGCACGTACTCCCGGGCCTCGCTCAGCAGCGGCTCGAGGTTCTTCATCCCGCCTCCCTCGGTCCCATGCAGCGCACCACCCGGACTGGCTCGCGGCCCGCGCGCACGCGCAGGGCCAGGCAGGCAGGCCAGGCGAAGGTCTGGCCCCGGCGCAGTGGCTCCCGGCCGAACTCGCCCTCGGCCCAGCCCTCCCCGGCCACCACGATCGCGACCGAGAAGCGGCCGTCGGCGACCTCGAGCTCGTCCGCCACCTCCAGCGCGCTGACGTCGAAGAACTCAGTGACGTCGTCGCCCAGCAGCCGTACCCCGCGTGAGCGGCGCCCGCCAGAAACGCGCAGTACCCGCGGCTGCTGGCGGGCGCGGGCGAAGGTGGCGGCGGCGTCCCGGCCCGGGGAGTTCCCGGCCGAGGGGTTTTCCGGGCCGTAGTCGATCATGTCCAGGGCCAGCTCCCAGCCCAGGCCCATGGTCGCCCCGTCGTCGTCCGCGCCGGATGTCTCGGGGATCACGATGTGGTCGCTCGGCTCCTGCACCTCGATGAACGACAGCCCCGGCCCGAGGTAGTGCGGAATCCCGGCGTGCGCGACGTACACCTCGCCCGGATGCACTTCGGTGCGGTGCAGCGTCCGGCGCAGGGCGGCCCGGTCTCGCGACCGGACCAGGCAGGCGAATCCCTCCCGGGTGACGCCGGGTACGAAGCCGATCCCGGCGTAGCCGGGCTCGGTGCCGTCACCCGGCGTATCCAGCAGGATCCACGCCTCGGTCTTGCCGTACGGCGACCCCAGGTGCCGCCGGGCCCAGGCGCGCGTCGGGTGCGCGTGCAGCGGCACCGGCCCGGCCGGGGAGAGCAGCTTGACCAGGACCTCGGTCCGCCCCAGCTCCTCGGGCCAGGCCTGCGCCAGGCTCTTGAGGGTGATCAGCCCGAAACCGGGCAGGTCCACCGTGGACAGGCCCTGCGGCCGGCCGTCCGGATCGGGATTGCCCGCACAGGTGCACGAGCCGACCCAGTCCTCGGACCACCAGTCGTCGGGCCGTTCCGGCAGGCCGCGGAAGGCCCGGGTCAGCGCGCCGCCCGGGTAGAACCGGTAGAGCGGGTGGTAGCCAAGCGGCAGCGGCCGCCGCAGGACATCCCGGGACACGCCGTCCGGAACGCCTGCGCCGTCCGGCCCAGCCGCGGCCATTACAGCTCCGCGTTCACGATGAAGCCGCCGTCGGCGAGCAGGGTCGCGCTGGTCACGTAACTGGCGTCGTCCGAGAGCAGGTAGGCGATCGTGCCGGCCAGTTCCGCGGGCTGCGCGGGCCGGTGCAGGGCGATCCGCTCGGTGTAGTACCTGATCGCGGCGGGGTCGTCCATCATCGGCGCGCTCATCGGGGTCTGCACCCAGCCCGGCTCGACCGCGTTCACCCGGATGCCGTGCTCGCCCAGGTTGGCGCCGAGCGCCTTGGCCAGCATGCTGATGGCGCCCTTGGTCCCGCAGTAGGCGGTCTGGTACGGCGCGCCCACGTGGGCCGAGATCGAGCTCACGCAGCAGATCGCGCCGCCGTGCCCCTCCCGGATCATCTGCTTGGCGCCCTCGGTGCAGACCACCCAGGTGCCGCGCACGTTCGTCTCGAACAGCCGGTCGAAGTCCTCGATGCTGGTCTCGTCCCAGCTCATGAACGGGTTGACCGCGGCGTTGGACACGATGTAGTCGAGCCGCCCGCCCCGCTCGGCCACCGCGCCGACCATCGCCGTCACCTGCGCAGGGTCACGCATGTCGGCCGCCGCCACGAAGCCCGACCCGCCCGCCTCCCCGATCTGCCGCAGCGTCTGCGCCGGGTCGGTGCCCGGCCCCTGGTTGACCGCCACCAGGGCGCCCTCGGACGCGAGCCGGACCGCGGTCGCCTGGCCGATCCCGGTCGTCGCCCCGGTCACCAGCGCGACCTTCCCCTCGAACCGCCGCAACGAAAGCAACGAAAGCCTCCCTCAGGCAGAGATCAGAAGATCGCGATCGGGTTCCACGGCGACCCGGTGGCGCCGGGCAGCCGCAGCGGCAGCCCGACCACCATGAACTCGAACCGCCCTTCCGCGGCGCACGCCGTGGCCACGTCCTCGAGCTGCAGGCTGTCCGCGGCGAGCATGCCCATCGCGGTCACCTGCAGCGGGTGGATCGGGTAGAGCATGCCCTCCACGTTAGAAGGCACCGTCTCCCCGTCCCCGTCCGGCAGGAACGCGGCGATGCGCCGCTCGTGCATCCACTCGATCGTGTCGACGTGCAGCCCGGCCTTGCCCTCGCCGGCCGGCGGGTAGCCGTTGTCCCAGGCGCCCAGGGCCAGCCGCCGCGCGTGGTGCCCGGTCCGGAACACCAGGATGTCGCCCTCGCCGAGGCGGACGCCCGCAGAAGCCTCGACCGCGAGAAGCTCGTCCCGGGTCACCGCCTCGCCCGGCTCCAGCCAGGGCACGCCCCGGAACCGGGGCACGTCGAGCAGCACGCCCCGCCCCACCAGCCCATCAGCGTACGACGTCACGTCCAGGGCGGTGGCCCCGCGCGTCGTCATCACCGCCAGGGCCGGCCGGCCGTTGTAGACCTGGCCCCGGTAGGCGATGTGGCACAGCGCGTCCATGTGGGTGTGGCAGTCCCCGTGGAACGCCAGGCCCACGTAGTCGGTGGCGAACGTCAGGGTGCTGGACCCGATGTCGATGTCGTGCCCCTGGACCACGTGGTAGGTGACCGGGCTCGGATTGTCCGGGCCCGCCACCGTGTTCATCGGGATCGACATCGTCACGTGCCGCCCCGACCGGACCAGGGCGGCCGCCGCCCGCACCGAGGAAGGGGTGAGGTAGTTCAGCGTGCCGAGCTCGTCGTCGGGGCCCCAGCGGCCCCAGTTCTTCACCTTCTCGAAGAGCGCGTCGAACTCCGCCAGCGTGACCGGGGCGGGCAGGGTGCGGTCGGCCATGAAGAAATCAGCTCCCGAGGTCCGACGCCGGGACCTGGCCCGAGTCAGAAACTGCACCGGCCGCGGTCTCCGGGGTCTCGCCCATGGCCAGGCCGGCCAGCGCCAGGTTGCGGGCGCGGTCGCCGCGGTAGACGTAGGCCAGCACGCCGATGCCCACGACCAGCCAGCCGAGCACGATGAACGGCGCTAGCGAGACCGGCCAGGCCGGCAGCGGGTTCACCGAGTAGTAGACGACCACGATCAGCGCGGCCGACCCGAGGAACGGGATGACGGCGTGCTTCAGCCAGCTGAACTCGTCCGGGTGCTGCTGCCGGTAGAAGCGGTACAGCCCGATGCTCGCGACGATGTAGACGAACGCCAGCGCGAACGTGAACCAGGTGCCGGTCACGTTGTAGACGTTAGCGACGCCGATGACCAGCGGCAGCAGCAGGCCGAGCGCCACGTTGATCCCGGTCTGGGTCCAGATCGCGTTGGTGGGCGTGCCGTGGACCGGGTGCAGCTTGGTCAGCCCGTGGGGCAGCGCACGGGCCCGGGACATCCCGTACAGGAACCGGGCCGAGGCGTTCATGCACGCGATGGACACCGCGATGGCCGAGTTGAACAGGGCGAACAGGATGATCACCCAGGCGTCCCCCCAGTACCGCTGGCCCAGGACGAACGCCGGCAGCTGCGACGAGCTCGCGAACGAGGACAGGTGATCGATACCCCAGCCGCTGGTCTGCCCCCACGAGACGACGATCAGGAACACGCCCATGATGAGGATCGAGCCCATCACGGCGCGCGGCACGGTCCGCTTCGGGTCGCGGCTCTCCTCGGCCAGCGGCGCGGCGCCGTCCCAGCCGGTGAGGGCGAAGATGGCGAACACGACGCCGAGGAACAGGCCGTGCAGGTTCCCGCCCTTGAATCCCGCGGTGACCCAGCTCAGCGTGGTGCCGCCCGCGCCGGGGTTGGCTAGGCCCCACAGGCCGAGGACGAGGACGATGAGCCCCTCGATCAGGCCGAGCGCGATGAGCAGCCTGACCGAGAGCTCGATGCCGCGCCAGGCGGTGTAGGCCACGAACACGATCAGGAAGACCATGAACCACCACCACTCGAAGGTGATGTTGTACTCGGCCTTCAGTGTCGACTGGAGCGTGGAGCCCATGAACGAACCGACCTGGGCGATGACCACCGGGTAGAACAGCAGGTAGACCCAGGCGACCAGGAACCCGGCCCGGCCGCCGAGGGAGCGCGAGACGAAGGTGTAGTAGCTCCCGGTCGACGGCAGGTGCCGGGCGAACTGGGCGAGCACGTAGCCGACCAGCAGGGCGATGACGAAGGCGCCTACGAACGCCATGGGGGCGGCCACGCCGGCGTTGAGCACGATGAACGGCATCGTGAACATGCCGGCGATGGCCGGGGCGATGGCGGTGACGCTCTGCATCAGCACGCCGGGCAGCGTGACCACATTGGCCTTCAGTCTGCTGGCGGATGAGTCGGCCATAATCGTTGCTCCTTCACGGGGGTCTGCAGGTACTGCTCGTAGGCGTCCTCGGGTTTGGCGGATTCGTGCACGACCGCCCCGACCGCGCGGATCATCGCCCGCGGGGTGTCGCTCTGGAAGATGTTGCGGCCCATGTCCACGCCGGCCGCACCGTTCTCGATCGCCCGGTACGCCATGGTGAGCGCATCCCGTTCGGGCAATTTCTTGCCGCCGGCCATCACCAGCGGTACCGGGCACGCGGCCGTCACCGTCTCGA
>Ga0136846_1209024_pt1 | contig 13387 bp, 9 predicted proteins | sample HopSoiMetagenom2_FD_96841 | JGI IMG/M metagenome (GOLD analysis project Ga0136846, IMG submission 96841) | Grasslands soil microbial communities from Hopland, California, USA - 2 Assembly 2016 (version 4) | ecosystem: Environmental > Terrestrial > Soil > Grasslands | place: USA: Hopland... | reverse complement strand
CGCAGGCCGATCTGGCGGTCGCCTTCGCTGGAGTAGGAACGAGTGGCGATGGCGGTCGAGCCGGTGCTGGTCTCGTAGGTCCCGTTGCCGTCGAGGTCCCATTCGTATTTGACGATCGTGCCGTCCGAGTCGGTCGAGCCGGCGGCGTTGAAGCTGATCAGGCTGCCGGTCGAGGCTGGGTTCGGCGTGGCCGTGAAGGAGGCCTGCGGCGGGTCGTTGCCGTCGATGACGATGCCGGCCGGAGTCTGCGGCTGGACCCCGCCGTCGGCAAAGATGTTGTAGGTCGCCTGTTGTATCCGCGGGTCGCTCGAGTCGACGGGTGGGTCTTCGTAGCTTTCGCTCGGCTTGTTCAGGTAGTGCGGGGCAAGTCCCCACGACCACTGGATCGTGCCGGCGTGGAAGACGAGGGCGCCACTCGGTGCCGTGTACTTGACCGCCGAAACGGTCGTCGGCTGGCCTGGTGGGGGAGTGGACGAGTAGAGCAGGCCCTCATCCTGGATCCACTCGGGCGGGCTCGGTGCGGTTGCCATGTCGCTCGAGCTGACCCGCTTGACACCGGCCGGCTGTTTGCTCAGGTACTGCGCCTGGGTTGGGATCGAATCCCACTCCCAACCGTTGAGGCTGGTGCCGATCGAGGTGCTGGAGGTCTGGGATATGCCGGTGTTGCGCCAGATCCGGTCGCCGGCGAACTCGTTCTGGGCGTTGGTGGCGGGAACCGTCAGCGGGTAGTCGAAGTTGTCGTTGTCGCCGACGTACATCGATCCCAGCAGCGAGTTCTCGGGTTGGTTGGGACCGACACGGCCTCCCGCCGGGGCGTTCGGATTGCCCGGAAGCGCCCCGTCGTCGCGCCAGGTCGTCGTCGCGTTCTGGGGATTGTCGTCGGCCGTCCCGGCTTTGCCGTCGAGGCCGAGGGCATCGTCTTTGGTGGCTTTGACGCCGTCAGGGCCCCAGTCGTTGACTCCCTTTGAGCCATCGGGAACGTTGCCTTCTTTGGTGCCCTCGATCGCCTTGTAGCAGACGAGGGTGCGGCCGCCGTTCTCGTAGCGCACCTTCCAGTAGGCGGTGTTGCCGCTGAAGGAGGCAATGTTGACGCCGGCGTCGCGGGCCGCCTTGTAGCCTTTCATCTCGGCTTCTGACCAGTACTCGTCGTGGCCGGAGATAACCAGGGTTTTGTGGTTGAGCAGCTGGCCCGGGTTCGAATCGACCGAGACGTTGTCGGTGTAGTCGACTTCGTAGCCCTCGCGCTCGAGCCAGGCGACCATCGGGAAGTCGCCTTTGAGGAACCAGTTGGCGTCGTTGTAGTCGTTGACGTAAGGGCGTTCGAAGGAGACCTTGACCGCGCGCGAGGTGCCCGTGATCGTCTGGAAGCCGGCCGAGTTGAAGCGGTAGAGCGAGTGGCCGTTGAACGCGTTGTAGGCCTGGTAAGTGGCAATCGGCAGCTTGTAGAGGAGTGCCGAGTGGCGGGCGTCGTTGCGGACGGTGAAGATGATCTGGTTGTCCTGGCTGTTGGCCAGGTCCTTGATCCGCACCATGTATACGCCCGATGCCGGCAGCGAGCTGCCCGGCACGGTCAGGCTGGTTTCCCAGTCTCCACATGACCAGTAGCCGGTCGTTTCGTCGGGCGATTCGCAGCTGCGGTCGTTGGTGATCGCGACTTTTTTGTTCTGGAAGACGAGCCGGCCGCCGGCCCCGCCGTACCAGCCCATGCGGAAGACGCTCACTTCCGCATTGCCCGAGCCGCTTGGCACGGCGATCCGAAGCGGCACCCCTTCGCCGAGGTTGACGCTGGTCTTGGTTGCGTAGCCGGTGATGCCGCTGGGGTCGTAGTTGTTGAGCTGCCAGGCGGTGGATCCCGCGCCCATGCAGTTGTTCTCGTTGACCACCGGGTTGGAGCTCGGGCAGCTGACCGCGGCGCCCGCGGAAGCGGGGAGGGCCAGCAGAGCCCCGAGCAGGAGCAGCAGAAGTGGAAGGCGAATCCGCATCGTCAGGGGAGCAACGCGGAAGCCTGGCATCCACTCTTGCGGGGCCAGGATGAAATTCGGCTGATCTTCGGATCGAACTCGGCCGGATCGGCGCCAAAAGTCTCGGTGAGACCAGTCCGTTCCTAGTCTGTGCGCACGCTTCTGGCCGTCTTTTCACTGTTGCTCGTCGCCGCCATATCGATGGCGTCGCACTGGGGCGGGCCGATCTCCTGGGAGACCGACGCGCTCTTCTACCAATCGAAGAGTGAGGAGATTGCCGGCACCGATGCGGCGGTTGCCCGCCAGGAGGTCTTCGGCGGTCCGCTCTCTGGCTATGAGCGCGGCATCGAAGCCCAGCATCCCGACGAACCGGCGCGGGTCAGCGATCCGGCCTGGGTCGAATACAGCTCGACCTTCTACGCGCGGCGGCTGCTGCTCCCGGCGATCGCCGTTGTCATAAAGCCGATCTTCGGCCTGCGCTCGCTGCAGATCCTCTCGCTGCTCGGCTTCGTCCTGATCCCGGCCCTGCTCTTCCTGTTGCTGCGCCGGCGGCTTCCCTTTGCGATCAGCATCGGGGTTGCCGCCGCGGTCGTCCTCTGGCCGCCACTGCGGGCTTGGGCCGTCTTCCCTCTCACGGACAGCAGCGGCCTGGCCCTCTTGATCGCAGCACTGCTCTGCGCGCTGCTCACGATTGAGCGTGGCCGGCGCTGGCTGGCACCGTGGTTTGCCTGCGTTCTCGCGCTGGCCTTCACGCGTGACATCGCCTTCATTCCCGTCATCGCCGCCCTCGGCCTGCTCGCCGTGCGGCGCGACCGGCCAAGCATGAGCCTCGCCGGCATCGGCATCCTGGCGGCGCTGCCGGCCCTCTTCGTGCACGGCGTCTCGGAGTCGAAGGAGCTCGCCTACGTCTTCTCCAACCACACGATCCCGACTGACACCAGCTGGGCTGCGGTGCTTCCCAAGTACCCGACCAACTTCAGCCAGATGCTCGGCCGCTACGGCGACTACGCAGCGGCCAACCCGCTGGTCGTCCTGATCGCGCTCGGCGGCATCGCCGCCTCCTTCGCCCTGGCGCCGCGCCGCGACACCCTGACGATCCTGCTCTGGTCAACGGTCCCCGGCTACCTGTTGCTGATGGCTGTCGGTCCCGCCTTCTCGGGCTTTCGCTACGAGCTCGTCCTGATCCCGCTGATCGCCTACGGCTATGGCCACCTCGCCGAGCGAGTCCTCCGCCGCGTCGGTGAGTTGAAGGGCAACCGCGAGCTCGCCGGCGGCGCTGTTCCACCGTGAGCTCGCCGGCGGCCGCGCCTCGGCCCCGAGAGGCTCCTCCGGCAGTCCTGCTGATCGCGGTCCACAGCGCTGCCCCCGGCGGCGCCCAGGCAATGGCCCTGGCGCAGGCGGAGTGCTTCGCCGGGCGCTGCTCGATCATTGCGGCCGTGCCGGAGGGCCCGCTGCGCGAGCGCTTCGCCGCCTGCGGAGCGACGATCGCGCCGGCTCCCTCGCTGCCCACCTGGGAAGTCTCTGCCGTGCGCTGGGCACTGCAGCTGCTGCGCAGCTGCGCCGATGCCTTTCGCCTGGCGCGCCTGATCCGGCGCCGCAAGGTCGATGCGGTGCTGACGAGCAGCACGGTTCTGCTTGCTCCGGTGCTGGCCGCCAGGCTCGCCCGGATCCCGTCCTTTGCCCACGCCCGCGAGTGGCCGACGACGCGCTCGGGCAAGGCGGTTTTCTGGCTGCAGCGGCACTGTGCCGATGTGGTCGTGGCGATATCCGCCGGCGTCGCGGCTCGGTTCGCCGGCGGCGGCCGGGCTCGCATCGTCTGCATCCCCGACGGGATAACGGCGGCGGAAGGCGCCCGCTCGCCCGCCGCCCTCACCACCCCGCTGCGGCTTTGCGTGATCGGCAGCCTCACCGGCGGCGACGGCAAGGGTCAGCATCGAGCCGTCGAGGCGCTCGCCCACCTCGGGAGCCTAGGGCTCGACTCGACGCTGAGTGTTGTAGGTCCCGTCCTCGACGAGGCCTACGCGGAGCGCGTTCGCGACACAGCTCGCCGTCTCGGCGTCAGCGACCGGGTCGAGCTCACCGGTTCGGTCGACGACGTGCCGGCGCTGCTGCGCGACCACGACGCCCTGCTTTTCTGTTCGAGCCAGGGCGCCGACGTCACCCCGCTGGTCTTGATGGAGGCCCTGGTTGAGGAGCGCCCCGTCGTCGCCACGGACGTCGGCAGCGTCGCCGAGGTCCTGCTCGACGGCGAATGCGGCGCCGTCGTCGCGGCCGAAGACCCGGCCGCGATGGCCGCCGCCGTGGTGGCTCTGGCCGCTGACCCAAAGGCGGCGAGGGCGCAGGCTCGTCGCGGTGCCGAGCGGGTCAGGCGCGACTACGACCGCCAGGCGGGGCTCGAGCGCCTCTGGGGCGAGATCGTCGCCGAAAAGACGGCTGGTGACTCCGCACAAGTTCCTCCATCTCTCATCCGTTTCTCCGACGATCACCCCCGTGACTCCATGGCCCACGTCGATCGCTAGGACCGCGTGAAATTCATCTACTTCCTCAAAGAGCTTTGGCGGCGACGCCTCGCCGTCATCCTCGCTGCCATCGCTGCGGCGGCGGTCGCTGTGCTGGTCGTCTACAGCGTCAGCATCTCCCCGCCTTCGCTTGGCAAGCGCGATCACGTCGAAGCGCGCGGCTCGATCGAGGTGCTGATCGACTCGGCGAGATCGCCGATCGCCGATGTGGGGCGGAACCTCGAACCGCTGACGGCGCGGGCCGGCGTCTTTGCCCGCTACATCGCCGGCGGCAATGTCATCCAGCAGATCTCAAAGGCGACGGGCATCCCGGTGAACCAGATCGAAGTCGCCGGGCCGGCGCCACTGCCGGGCGAGGCGATCGGCACCACCGCGCCGCCGGCCAACATACGCCCATACGGCATGCAGATCGTTCAACGCGACGAGCTGCCGATCGTCAACGTCGAAACGCGTGCGCCGACGGTTGACGAGGCCCGCGAACTTGCCGCGGCGACACCCGCGGCCGTGCGGGACATCGTCTCCACGATTCAGCGGACGGAAAATGTCCCGGATTCCAAGCGAGTCACCTTCCGCGTGCTCGGGCCGGCCCAGGCCGTCACTGCCACGGAAGCGCTTGGCGCCAAGGTGGCCTTCGGGGTCTTCATCGCCGTCTTCGGCCTCGGGTTGCTGCTGATCTTCGGCCTTCCCCGCCTGATCGATGCCTGGCGCTCGGTCGATGCCGAGCCGCCCGCGCAGGAGCAGTTCGGAGTGTTCCCCCATATTCCCCCGGCCCTACCGGGAGAACCGGCCGCACCGCCGGCTCTCGCCCCTGCGGAGGCAATCGCTGAGCGAGCGCAGTTGGAGATGCGCCGCGGCGGCGATGGCTGACCAGCCACAGGTTTCGCGCAGCGAGCTTCGCGAGGCGACGCTCGACGGAGTGCGCTGGATTTCGGCGACGCGGCTCGCCTTCGAGATCGTTGCCGTCGCCGGAGCGGTGGTGCTGGCGCACCTCGTGCCGCCCGCCGCTTACGGGCGCTTCGCGATTGCCCTGGTCATCCCCGAGATCGCCCTCTCGCTCGTCAACGAGGGCCTCGGCACGCCGCTGGTCCGCCACCAGGCCGTCACGCATCGCCATACCGAGGGCACGATGGCGATCGGCGTCGCCGGCGGGCTGGCGCTGACCGCGCTGACCTACTTCGCCGCTCCGCTGCTGACAACGCCGCTCTTCGGCGCCGACACGAGCGAGCTGATCCAGCTCTACTCGCCGGTGTTCACGATCGCCGGGGTGATGATCGTGCCGCTGGCGATGCTGCAGCGGCGACTCGAGTTCAACCGCATCGGCATCTCCGAAGTGGTTTCCGCCGCCGTCACAACCGTGGTCTCGATCGCCCTGGCCCTCGCCGGGCTCGACGCGGAGGCCTTCGTGCTCGGCAGCATCGCCGGAATCTTCGCCTGGGCGGTGGTTCTGCTGCTCTTCGCTGGGGCGACGCCACTGCCTTTCTGGCGCGCCGCCGAGATGCGCGAGATCGCCTCGACCGGCGCTCCCGCCGCCGGCGCCGGCCTCGCCGGAATCGGCAGCCGCAACGTCGACTACGCGATCCTCGGCGCCCGACTGACGCCGACCGCGGTCGGCTTCTACTACCGCGCCTTCACGCTGGGCGTCGAATACGAGCGCAAGGTCAGCGGGATCGTCTCGCGGATCGCCTTCCCGGTCTACTCGCGAACCAAGGACATGATCCACCTGCGCTCGGTGCGGCGGCGGATCGTCCGCCTCAACGCAACCCTGATCTTCCCGCTGATGGTCTTCTTCATCGTCGTCGCGCCGGTCCTCGTGCCGTGGCTGTTCGGTGCTCGCTGGGAGCCCGCCGTCGTGCTGGCCCAGATCCTCGCGATCGCCGGCATGGCGGGGACACTGAAGAACACGATCGACCCGCTCGTCCTTGCTGCGGGGAAGCCACGCTCGCTGATGGTCTTCAACGTCTGCGAAGTCGTGCTCTACGCCGGCATGCTTTTCCTCGTCTCCTCGGGCGGCGACCTGGTCCTGGTCTGCGCCGCGGTGGCCGGCTTCAGGGTGGCGGCGCTGATCGGCTCCTACGCCTTCCTGCTTGGCCCAGTACTGGAAAGTTCGGTGTTCGAGCTTCTCGACGACGCCGGCCCAGCGCTGCTCGGCTGCCTCGCCCTCGCCGCTGCGGCGCTGCCGCTGCGGCTCTTTCTCGACGTCCCGGTCGTGCCGCTGCTGGCTGCCTGTGCGGCGGCCGGGTTCGCCGCCTACGCCATCGTGCTGCGCCTGGCGAGCCCGGCAAGCTGGGCCGACATCCTGCTGATCGTCAGCCGCCTCGTCCCTTGGCTGGGAGTCGAGACGCCCCGCCGGGCGATCAACGGCGACCTCGGTCTCGGCATTCCCGCCACCGCGGTCGAATAGCGAACGGCGTATCCGCGCGGCGAAGCCGCGCACCAGATTCACCCCATGCGCGAAGCGCATGGGGTGTCAATTCCCACAGAGGCGCGCCCGCCATCCTCCGCCCAGGCCGCCGAGGAAGGCCGACCCCAAGGCGGGGACCTAGGCGACGTGACCGTTCGTGGCCAGCGCCAGGTCAGGCACTTGTACCGCTTGCGGCACCGCCACGACGACGTCCGCAGTCTTGCGGGCGATGACGATGAACTCGTGGTTGTTGTTCTCCGTCGCGACGACCTCGAGGGGCAGCCCGTAGGCCTCGCGGGCGCGCAGCATCATTGCCAGAAAGGAGGTCAGGGTGAAGGTGTGGAAGTGGATCGAGTAGTCCTGCTGCTCGAGTGCCGCGGCATGCTCGGGGATCCCGGCGTCCGCGACCTTGATCGCGAAGCGGGTCCATTCCTCGTAGTGCTTGGTGCGCGAACCCTCGGGCCCCTCCTCATGGTCGCGCAGGAGGTGCTCGAGCGAGGTCTCCTCGCGCTCGCGGTCAAAGTCGGTGCGGCGGCGATCGGGCGCCGCCAGGTAGAGGACGCCTCCCTCGCGCAGCACGCGTGCGTGCGAGAGCAGGGCGCCGATCGGGTCCTGGCAGTGCTCGATCAGGTGGTTGACGATGACGAAGTCCATCGAGTCGCTGGGAACCGAGGTGAGCGCCTCGCCGTCGTCGACGAAGTCGGGGGTGACCAGCTCGTACTCGTCGAGCTCGGGGTAGTGGGCGCGCAGATCGGCGACGTTCATCCGGTCGACGTAACGGGCCCGGGCGCCACGGGGCAGCGCCAGCGGCAGGTGCAGGGCGCCGACCTCGAGGCCGTCTCCCTTCAGGTAGCGCCCGGCGAGATGGCGGCGCACGGCGACGTGACGGCGCTCGGAGGCGAAGACGACCCGCCGGGTCGCGTCCTTCGCCCGCCTTACCTTTCGCCGCAGCGCGGTCCGCATGCTCAGATAACGATCGGCCGTGCCCGCCCCTTGCGTGCGCAAGCGCAGCCGTCGCTGGCCCGTTTCTTGCAGTGGATGCCCGAACACCGCTTGCTGATCATCACTCCGGTGCGAAACGAGGCCGCTCACATCGAGCGGGTGGCTCGCGGCTTGGCCGAGCAGACGCGACGGCCCGAGTACTGGCTCGTGGTCGACGACGGCTCCGATGACGAGACGCCGCAGATCCTTCACCGCCTCGCCAACGAGCTCGACTTCATGCACGTCGTCTCGACGCCGCCGGGCTTCACCGCTGCGTCCAACGATCGGCTCAAGGTGGCCGCCGCCCCGCGCGCCTTCAACTACGGCCTGCACACGATCGACCCCAGGGAGCTTTCGCTCTTCACTCATCTCGGCAAGCTCGACGGCGACATCGAGCTGCGCCTCGACTACTTCGCGTCGCTGCTCGCCGAGTTCGACCGCAACCCACGGCTCGGCATCGGCGGCGGCGTCGTGCTCGAGGAGCGCGGCGGCGAGTGGGAGCCGACCTCGAGCGCGCCTGAACACGTGCGCGGCGCCCTCAAGCTCTACACCCGCGAGTGCTTCGCCGCGATCGGCGGTGTCTGGGAGCGCCTGGGTTGGGACGGAATCGACGAGGTGACCGCGCGGATGCACGGCTTCGAGACCTGCTCCTTCGATTGCGCCGAGGCGCTTCACCACCGCCATACCGGCAGCGCCGACGGCCGCCTGCGCGGCCACGTGCGTTGGGGCGAAGCGCACTGGATCCTTCATCACGGCCTGCCCTGGACAGCGCTGCGGGCCGCCAAGGTCGCCTGGATAAGGCCACGCGGCGTGTCTGGCGCCGCCTACCTCTACGGCTACCTCCGGGCAGCGGTCAGCCGTGTGCCGCGCGTCGACGTCGAGGGGTACCGCAAGTTCGTCCGCGCCGAGCAATACCGGCGCATCGCCGCTCGCCTGCGGGGCCCAAGCGCTCCGAACGGCGCAGTTCCTTCCCCGGGGGGATGAAAGAAGGCCACTCCGCGGGCCGTTTCTAGTTCGCGGCGGTGTAGCCACGCCGAACCAAGACCATGGAACTGGCGCGAACTCTCAAGACCCTCTGGATCCGGCGCAGGCTGGTTGCCCTCGGTGCCGTGATCGCGGCGCTTGCCGCGCTGCTCAGCGTCTACAGCGTCGGGCTCCTGCCGCCCTCGATGACCAGCCGCACCAACGTCTTCGCGACGGCCTCGACCCAGCTCCTGGTCGATGCTCCCGACTCCGCCTTCGCCGACCTCGAAAACGATTTGACGCCGCTGGAGACCAGGGCCAGCGTCTTCGCCCGCTTCCTGGCAAGCCCGGTGGCGCTGCAGCTGGTCGCCCAGGAAGCCAAGGTGCCGCTCAGCTCGATCGAGGCAGAGGGACCGTACGACATCAATTTGCCGGTGATCCAGCAGGAGCCGACCGCCGGCCAGCGCAGCTCGCAGATCATCGGCGAGGGCGCCCTCTACAGGCTGCGCTTTGAGAACAACCCGGTGCTGCCGGTCGTCTCCGTTTTTGCTCAAGCGCCGACGGAAGCCGAGGCGATCGACCTTGCCAACGCCGCGCCACGCGCCCTGCGCACCTACATCAACCGGATCCAGCAGCAGCAGCGCACCCCGGCAAGCCGCCGGGTGGTAATCCGCAAGCTCGGCGAGGCGACCGGTGGGGTGGTCAACGCGGGCGCCAACATCCAGATCGGCATGCTCGTCTTCATCATCGTCTTCGGCGCCTGGTGCATGCTGCTGATCCCCGCCCAGACGATCGCCCGCGGTTGGCGCGAGGCCAACCCCTATGGCGACGTTCCCTCGAGCAGGGGGCATGGGCCCGGCGGTCAGGAGCGCCAGTCTCAGGGCGGGTTCGGCTACCCGGGCGGAGAGCGCGAGCGGGTGCGCTGATGAGGGCCGTGGCACGGTCCATGCCAATCCGCGAAGACGACGCCTGGCCGCACACTCGCCGTCCCCTGCCATGGCTGTTCGCGGCGCTGCTGGCGATGATCTTCCTCGTTCCCTTCGATGCGATGCGGCTCAAGGTGAGCATGCCGGTCAGCTCTGACTTCGATCGCTTTCTGGTGATAGCGATCGTGCTCACCTGGGGGATGGGGACGGCTTTCGGCAGGCCGCGGATGATCGAACGGCTGCGGCCGGCGGGCTGGGCGGTCGGCATGATCGCCTTCCTCCTCGTCGCCGTCGCCAGCATCGCCTTCAACGTCGAGCGGATCACCAACCTGGGCGAATGGGACGACGCCCAGAAGCATCTCGCCGTGCTCTTCTCGCTTGCCGCGGTCTTCGCGATCGTCACTCTGCACCTGCGCGCCTCCGAGCTGCGCCCCTTCTCGGTTCTGATCGTGATCCTCGCCGTGATCACGGCCTTCGGCACGATCTACGAGAAGAAGACCGGCTACAACGTCTTCTACGAAACCTCCGCGGCCGTCTTCTCGCCGATCGCCGACGTCGAACCGTCGCCGACCGACGTCAACCCCGACCCGAGCACGACGCCGCGCCCGACGATCACCGGCCCGACCCGGCACGCGCTCTCAGTCACCTCGATCCTCGGCATGGCGCTGCCCTTCGCCGTCGTGCTGGCGGCGATGACGCCGGTCCGCCGCCGCCGCATCCTCTGGGGCCTCGCCGCCTGCCTGATCATCGCCGGGGCGCTGATCACGCAGCGGAAGTCGGGGGCCGTCGTGCCCGCAATGGCGCTCCTCGTCCTCTTCGTTCTGCGCCCGCGCCAGCTCCTGCGCCTGGCGCCCTACGGGGTCGTCGCGCTTGCCGTCGCGCTTGTCCTCACGCCGGGGATCTTCAGCACCGTGCGCGAGCTCGGCCAGACTCAAAACCAGGATTCGACCGCCGGCCGGACCTCCGACTACCCGGCCGTCGTCCCCGACATCCTCACCCGACCGATCATCGGTCGCGGCTTCGGCACCCTCGATTCCGAACGCGTCGATACCTACCGGATCTTCGACAACGAGTACCTGGGACAGCTCTTCCAGATCGGCGCCCTCGGCCTGCTCGCCTTCATCGCCCTGATCGTGACGCCGCTCTTCGTCGCCCGCTCGGTGCTGCGCTCCGACGATCCCGTGCGCGGGCCGCCGGCGCTTGCCGCCGGCGCCGCCTGCCTTGCCTTCGGCGTCGCCTGCTCGCTCTACGACATCCTCACCTTCCCGCAGGCGCCGTACCTGTTCCTCTTCATGGCAGCTATGTGCACCTGCGCGGCCTCGGTCGAGGTCCCGGCGGGGTGGACGGCACGGGTGCCGCCGGTGATGCGCCGTGCGGTGACGGCATGAGTGAGGGCAGGCCGGATCTCAGCATCGTCATCGTCACCCACAACGGGTGCGAGATGGCGCTGCGCACCCTGCGCTCGGCGCGAGCCTCGCTCGGCAGCCTGGAGGCGGAGTGGATCGTCGCCGACAGCGCCTCAACCGACGGCACGCCGGAGGCGATCGAGCGCGAGTTCGACGACGTCGAGGTGCTGCGGGTGCCTAACCGCGGCTTTGCCGCCGGCAACAACGTCGGCATCGCCTGGGCGCAGGGCCGCTACGTGCTCCTGCTCAATCCCGACGTCGAGGTGCTCGAGGGCAGTTTCGCCCAGCTGATAGCCGCGCTCGACTCGCGGCCTGATGTGGGTATTGCCAGCGTCGTTCAGCGCGGCAGCGACGGCGAGCTGCAGTACTCGATGCGCCGCTTTCCATCGCCTGGTCGCGACCTCGGCGAGTCGCTCTTCGCCGCCCACTGGCCGGTCTTCAAATCGATGCAGGAGCTCGAGACTCGATCCGGCCTCTACCGGCTCGAGACCTCTGCCGACTGGGTGGTCGGCGCCTTTCTCTGCGCCCGCGCCGAGGCCATTGCCTCGATCGGTCCGATGGACGAGCGCTTCTTCCTGTACTCGGAGGAGATCGACTGGTGCCTGCGCGCCCATCAGGCGGGATGGGACGTACGCCACTTGCCGGTGATGACGGTGACCCACCACGCCGGGCGCCGCGACCGCGGCGACCTGATGGCCCAGCTCGCCTACTCGCGTTCGCTCTTCGCCCGCAAGCACCACGGCACGCTCGGCACGCTCGGCATCCGTGGAGCGCTGGCGGTCGGTCACCTTCTGCGCATCGGCCTGCGAGCGCCGCAGGCGCTCTACAAGCCTGCCGCACGCGAGCGGGTTGGAGCCGAGGCAAAGGCGCTGCGCGTCCTGCTTGGCCTCGGCCAGCCGCCCTTGCAGGCCGAGCCTTCGGCCCGCCCGGCCAGCGCCTCCGCCACCGTCCTCGACGAAGCGAGGTAGACGATCTGCGGCATCGTTGGACAGGCGCGCAGCGACGGCAACCCGGTGGACGGCGAGCTGGTGGCGGCGATGTGCGCCGGTCTCGAGCACCGTGGGCCGGATTCGCGCGGCATCCATCTCGATGGCCCGATCGGCCTCGGGATCCAGCGCCTGCGCGTGATCGACCTCGCGACCGGCGACCAACCGGTTTACAACGAGGACCGCTCAGTCGCAGTCGTCCTCAACGGCGAGATCTACAACTACCGCGAGCTGCGCCGGCGCCTCAGCGCCAACGGCCACCGCTTCGCCAGCGACGGTGACACCGAGGTGATCGCCCACCTCTATGAGGAGGAGGGGCCCGACTTCGTCAAGTCGCTGGCGGGGATGTTCGGCCTGGCGCTCTGGGACGCGCGGCGGGGGGAGCTCTTCCTCGCCCGCGACCGGATCGGCAAGAAGCCGCTCTTCTACGCCGAGCGCGGCGGCACGGTCTCCTTTGCCTCAGAGCTCTGGGCGCTGCTTGCCGACGGGGAGATCTCGCGCGAGCTCGACCCAGCCGCGCTCGACCGCTTCTTCACCTACACCTACGTGCCGAGCCCCTTCAGCGCCTTCCGTGCCGTTCGCAAGCTGCCGCCCGCCTCGATGCTGCGCTGGCGTGCCGGCAAGGTTCGGATCGAGCCCTACTGGCAGGCGGACTTCACCACGAAGATCGAGGTGGGCAGCGACGCCGAGGCCGGCGAGCTGGTCCGCGATGCCGTCCGCGAGGCGGTCCGCCGCCGCATGGTCGCCGACGTGCCGCTCGGAGCCTTTCTTTCGGGCGGGGTCGATTCGACGGCGGTGGTCGCGGCGATGGCCGAGCTCTCCAGCGAGCCGGTGAAGACCTTCTCGATCGGATTCGAGCACAACGGCTTCGACGAGCTTCCCTACGCACGCGACGTCGCCGAGCGCTTCGGCACGGAGCACCACGAGCTGGTGGTGCGGCCAGATGCGGTCGAGCTGCTGCCGAAACTGGCCCGCCACTACGGCGAGCCCTTTGCCGACCACTCGGCGATCCCGAGCTTCTACCTGGCCGAGATGACCCGCCGCGAGGTTACGGTCGCGCTCACCGGCGATGGCGGCGATGAGGTCTTCGGCGGCTACGAGCGCTACGCGCATGGGGCGATCATCCAGCGCCTCGACGGCCTGCCGGTCGGACTGCGCCGCACGGTTGCCGCGCTGGCGGAGCGCGTCCGTCCCAGCGGCGATCTCCACAGTCCCCGCAACCGCCTGCGCCGCGCCGCGGCCCT
>Ga0136846_1229055_pt1 | contig 13389 bp, 12 predicted proteins | sample HopSoiMetagenom2_FD_96841 | JGI IMG/M metagenome (GOLD analysis project Ga0136846, IMG submission 96841) | Grasslands soil microbial communities from Hopland, California, USA - 2 Assembly 2016 (version 4) | ecosystem: Environmental > Terrestrial > Soil > Grasslands | place: USA: Hopland... | reverse complement strand
TGGCCCAGCTCAAGGACATCAACAAGCGCATGAACGAAGGCGAGTCCAACTCGCGCGACGCCAAGAAAGAGATGATCGAGGCCAACCTGCGCCTGGTGATTTCGATTGCGAAGAAGTACACCAACCGCGGCCTGCAGTTCCTGGATTTGATCCAGGAAGGCAACATCGGCCTGATGAAGGCCGTCGACAAGTTCGAATACCGCCGCGGCTACAAGTTCTCGACCTACGCCACCTGGTGGATTCGCCAGGCAATCACGCGCTCCATCGCCGACCAGGCACGCACCATCCGTATCCCGGTGCACATGATCGAGACCATCAACAAGATGAACCGCCTGTCGCGCCAGCACTTGCAGGAATTCGGCTTTGAGCCGGACGCCAGCATCCTGGCCGCCAAGATGGAGATTCCTGAAGACAAGATCCGCAAGATCATGAAGATCGCCAAAGAGCCGATCTCGATGGAAACGCCGATCGGCGACGATGACGATTCGCACCTCGGCGACTTCATCGAAGACAGCGCCAACACCGCACCGCTGGAAGCCGCGATGCAAGCCGGCCTGCGCGATGTGGTCAAAGACATCCTCGACAGCCTGACGCCGCGCGAAGCCAAGGTGCTGCGCATGCGCTTCGGTATCGAAATGTCCACCGACCACACGCTGGAAGAAGTCGGCAAGCAATTCGACGTGACACGCGAGCGTATCCGCCAGATCGAAGCCAAGGCGCTGCGCAAGCTCAAGCACCCTTCGCGTTCGGACAAGCTGCGCAGCTTTATCGATACGCTGTAAACAACTTTCTCAACGCTTCATAAAAGCCCGGCCCGCAAAGGTGCCGGGCTTTTTTATGTCTGGCTACGACACGTTTCTTGGGCTGAAGGTTCTCGGAAAATACATCACCGCGTCCCGGTCCCTCAGGCGGTAACCCATCGCGGGCCTTGGAGCTCCTACGTCCAGCAAACCGTCCTCAACCAAGAAATCCGCGGCCAAGGCGCGGGTCCGGAACCCACTTTTGTCAATGGCTCGCCCCAACACCACCTCATAAACCGACTGCAATTGCGGCAGCGTAAAGGGTTCGGGCAGAAGGAACGCCGGCAACGAGGTGTACTCCACTTTGCTCCGCAGTCTCTCCAACGCAGTCTGAAAGATTTCGCCGTGATCAAACGCCAGTCGCTTGCGAGGCGATAACTCATCTACCGGATGCCATTTGGCCGACCTGGCTTCATCTTGAACCAGTTGCACAGACTCGGCGGGCAATAGTGCAAAGTAAGCATGCGTTGCCGACCAGCCGCGTGGGTCACGCGTTTTGCCACCCCAGCTGCCCAGTTGTTCCAGATAAGGACTCTTGACGCCCGTCTTGTCGAGCAGCTTGCGCCTAGCACAAGCCTCCAGCGAGTCGTCCTTATTTACATCCACGAATCCGCCGGGCAATGCCCAGGCGTTCGGGTAGGGCTCTTCCGGTCCTTCGGGCCTTCTTACCAGCAACACCTGCAACTGTTCATCCAGCACGGTGAAGATCACCACATCGACTGTCGTGAGGGGTTTTTCAAAATGCAGGTTTTGGGGTTTGGTCGCCATGGTTTTGCGGCTCCTGTTTGACAAACTCGAATTAAGTTGTATTATGCAACTCATAGATAGGTTGTTCAATACAACCTATCTGGCAATTAACCACAAGGAGAAAGCACCATGTTAGGCATCCGGTTCATCAAATCCCAGCCCACGGTTCATTTGATCCAGTTCAAGAGGGGAAAAGTGATCCGGGAAGGCGCGGGCCAGTCCTTCTATTACTACGCGCCCACCTCTACCGTGGTGGCGGTGCCCGTAGCTAGCGCCCACCACCCCTTCATGCTGACCCTGGTGACTTCCGACTTCCAGAATGTCACGGTGCAAGGCCAAGTCACCTACCAAGTCAAAACGCCCCAGCTGACAGCCCGCCTGATGGATTTCTCGCTGAAAGCCAACGGCCAGGGCTATGCATCAGACGATCCGCTCAAGCTGGGCGACCGTGTGGGCATGCAAGTGCAGGTCATCATCCAGCAGAAAGTCCAGGCGCTGGCGCTCAAGGAAGCCCTGTTGTCCTCCGCCGAGATCGCCCGTCACGCCGAATCCAGCCTGGGCGCCCAGCCCGAAATCGCCGCCCTGGGCCTGCAAGTGCTGGGTGTTTCCATCTTGGCCATCAAGCCAACCCCCGACATCGCGCGAGCACTGGAAGCAGAATCGCGCGAAGCCAACCTCAAGGCCGCAGATGATGCGATTTACCTGCGCCGCATGGCCGCAGTCCAGAACGAGCGCTCCATCCGCGAGAACGAACTGGACACCGAAGTCGCCGTGGAAGACAAGCGCAGCCAGATCGAGGACGCCAAGATGGCCGCCAAGGCGTCAGTGATGCGCAAAGAAAATGCCCTGCGCACCGAGCAGATGGATTCGGACGTGGCGCTCGAGGAAAAGCGCAAGCTCTACGTGAACGGCCAGGCCGCCAATTCACGCACGCTGGCTGAAGCGGAAGCCGCCCGGCTCGACGCCATCATGAAGACCTTCCAGGCAGTCGACCCACGCACCATCCAGGCATTGGCTTCGGCCGGCATGGATCCGGCCCAGCTGATCGCCCAGGCCTTTGGCGGCATCGCTGACAAGGCCGAGAAGATCGGCCAGTTGAATATGTCGCCCGAACTGCTCAACTCGCTGCTGGCCGGTGCAAACGCCGGTGCCCGGAAATAAGAAGCAGAAACAGGAAAGGACGCAAAACATGTCTGCAGCCGAGAATCGCAAGGTGGTGTTGGTCACGCGCCAGACCCGGCTCGAAGAGCTGGTGGCGCGCTACCAGACTCTGGGCCAGGCCCAGTTTTACCTGGAGCACCTGGGCGCCGACTTCACCGATTACCTGCGCGAGAACGAGGCCTATGCCTCCAGCTTGCGGGTGGTCGCGGAAGCACTGCAGGCCTGGGGCCGCTACCAGATCATCGACCGCGCGCACCTGACCAATTACATCTTCGCTGGGGACGACATCGTTGTAACGCTGGGCCAGGACGGCATGGTGGCCAACACTCTGAAATACCTGGACGGCCAACCGCTGATCGGCGTCAACCCGGAGCCCAAACGCTGGGACGGCGTGCTGCTTCCGTTTGCGCCCTCGCAGGTTGCCTCGGTGCTGCCCGCGGTGGCCAAGGACAGCCGTGCCACTTCGCTGGTCACCATGGCAGAGGCCAGGTTGTCCGACGGACAAGTGCTCAGGGGTGTCAATGACCTGTTCATCGGCCCGAAAAGCCATACCTCGGCGCTTTACGACATTGAGTTCCGGGGGACAAAGGAAGCGCAATCGTCATCCGGCCTCATTGTCGCAACCGGGCTCGGGTCAACGGCCTGGCTCAAGAGCATCGTCACCGGCTCCGTTGGCATTGCCAAGGCCGTGGGGCACGGGCAAGGCGACGGCTACGAGCCCATGCCGCGAGACACAGACCACCTGATCTTCGCCGTGCGAGAGCCGTTCGCCAGCCGGGCCTCCCAGACATCCCTGCTTTACGGGGAGATCGAAGAGAGGGAAGTGCTGACGCTGCGCTCGCGCATGCCGGACAACGGGGTGATCTTTTCGGACGGCATGGAGTCAGACTTCCTTCGGTTTACCGCGGGCATGGAAGCCCGCATCGGTATTTGTGCCACCAAAGGAATCCTGGTGGAATAGCCGCCGGCCGGTACTGCGAAAATCGGCAGCATTGCACCCAATCAATATTCAACGGAGGACCCCATGAAGAAAAACATCCAGCTCCTGATCATCGACCCGCAAAACGATTTTTGCGATCTGCCTTCTGATTGGCTGCCCACCGATGCGGTGACAGGACAAATCACGGCGCCAGCCCTGCCCGTTGCGGGCGCCCATGCGGACATGCTGCGCCTGGCAAAACTGATACAGGAAGGCGCTTCCGGCATCTCCGCCATCGGCGTGACGCTGGACTCTCACCATAGGTTTGACATCGCCCACCCGACTTTCTGGAAGACCGGCGCCGGTGCAGCCGTGGGGCCATTCACACCGATCACCGCGGCCCAGGTGCGCAAGGGCGACTATTTGCCCAAGGATGTGGCCATGCTGCCCAGAGCCCTGGCCTATATCGACGAGTTGGAGCAGCGCGGCCGCTACACCCTGATGGTTTGGCCGGTGCACTGCGAAATCGGCAGCTGGGGCCACAACGTACACCCTGCCGTGAAAGCCGCCTACAACAGCTGGGAAGACAGCCGCTTGGCCGTGGTGCAAAAGATCAATAAAGGCAGCAATCCTTGGACGGAACACTACAGCGCCATGCAGGCCGAAGTACCGGACGAGGAAGACCCGGCAACGCAGCTCAACACGGCCCTGATCGCCTCGCTGGACCAAGCCGACCTGCTCATCATCGCCGGCGAGGCCAGTAGCCACTGCGTGAAAGCAACCACCGAGCACATTGTGGAAAACCTCCCATCCGGCAAGACCGGCAAAGTGGTGCTGCTGACCGATTGCATGAGCCCCGTCGGCGGCTTTGAAGCGCAACATCAGGCATTCCTGGATGACATGGCCAGCCGCGGCGTCGTGCTGTCAGCCAGCGTGGCCATGCTGGGCACCTTGCAAACCAACGCCTAAGCCGCGTCCTTTCTCATCACAAATCCATTTATGCAACCCATCATTCAAAGCCTGCTGGATACCGACCTCTACAAGTTCACGATGTGGCAAACCATGCTGCACAGGCATCCGCAGACCGAGGCCGAATACAGCTTTGTCTGCCGCAACCAGCCGGGCTACCCCTTGAGCGAACTGCTTATGGAGGTCAATGCACAGCTCGACCATTTATGCACTCTGCGCTTTCAGCCTGATGAACTGGCTTACCTGCGGAGCCTTCGCTTCATCAAGAGCGACTTTGTGGACTTCCTGCGTATTTTTGAATTCCAGCGGGAATTCATCAAGGCCTCGGTCGATGGCCCCACGCTGGTGATCAAGGCCGTGGGCCCTCAGGTGCACACCATGGCCTTCGAGATTTTTGTGCTGGCCATCGTCAACGAGCTCTATTTCCGCCGCGCTGACCAGGCCGCCGCTCTTGTGGAGGGACGAAAGCGCTTGCAGGACAAGATAGACATCCTGCGTGCCTTCGAAAAAGAACCCTCGCTGCACAACCCCTTCGAGTTCTTTGACTTCGGCGTGCGGCGCCGCTTCTCGCGCGACTGGCAGACCGAGGTAGTCGGCACGCTCAAACGCGAAGTCCCGCAGTATTTCAAAGGCACCTCCAATGTACTGCTGGCCAAGGAGCTCAGCCTCGTGCCCATCGGCACCATGGCGCACGAATACCTGCAGACCTACCAGGCGCTGGGCATGACCCTGCGCGACTTCCAGCGCGCCGCGCTCGAAGACTGGGTGCAGGAATACCGCGGTGACCTGGGTGTGGCGCTGACCGATGTGGTCGGTATGGACGCCTTCCTGGCGGACTTCGACCTGTACTTCGCCAAGCTGTTTGACGGCTTGCGCCATGATTCCGGTGACCCGTTCGTGTGGGGCGAGAAAGCCCTGGCCCACTATGCCAAGCTCCGCGTCGACCCGCAGAACAAGCGCCTGGTGTTCTCAGACGGGCTGGACGTGCCGACCGCACTCAAGCTCTACCGCGCGTTTGCCGCGCGCACCCAGACTGGCTTCGGCATAGGCACCAACCTGACCAACGACGTCGGGCTCACGCCGCTGAACATCGTGATGAAGCTGACCGGCGCCAATGCCCGGCCCGTGGCCAAACTGTCAGACAGCCCGGGCAAGACACTGTGCAACGACCAGACCTTCCTGGCCTATCTGCGCCAGGTGTTCCGTTTTCCTGCTTCGATTTGAAGAAGGCAATATGCTCAAAATCACCGCCGCCCAACTCAACTTCACCATCGGCGACCTCTCCGGCAACGTGGCTAAAATGGTCACAGCCGCCAGCAAAGCCTGGACGGACCAGTCCGACATCGTCGTTTTCTCCGAGATGTCTCTCACGGCCTATTACCCCGGTGACATGCTCGAAGAAGAGGGATTCATGGAGCGCGTCGACGCGGCCCTTCAGGACCTCCTGCTCGCATCCCGCCAGATTCCAAATCTCTATTGGGTGATAGGCCTGCCTTCACGCCGGGAAGCACCAGGGAAAAAACTGCGCAACTCGCTGTGCGTGATCAAGGGCGGCGAGGTGCTGCTCGAATATGCCAAGCAGCTGCTGCCCACCTACAACATCTTCGACGAGCGGCGGCATTTCGAGCCGGGCCAGGACGTTGCCAAAGTCCTGCGCATCCGTGATGCCAAAGTCGGTGTATTGATTTGCGAGGATGGCTGGAACGACGAGGGACTGGATTACGCGATCAATCCCTTTGACCGCATGCGCGACGCCGCACCCGACCTGGTGATCTCCATCAACGCCAGTCCGTCCAATATCGGAAAGCGTGAGCAGCGCCACCAGATCTTCGGCGCCGCCAGCAAACGCAACCAGTTGCCCATCCTCTACGTCAACCAGGTGGGGGGGCATGACCAGCTTGTCTATGACGGCGCATCATTCGCGGTGGAGCCCCAGGCCGGCGTGGTGTTCGAGGCCGAACGCTTCGCTGAAGACATGACGACTCTTCGCTTTGAGAATGGGCGGTTTCTCACGCTGGCCGGAGACGAACCGGCCGTGGTTCCCGCCCAAGGCCTGCCGACCATGGAGTTCTACCGGCGCCAGATCGTGCTCGGCCTTCAAGACTATGCGCGACGCTGCGGATTCACCAAGGCGGTGATCGGCTCTTCAGGGGGTATTGATTCGGCGCTGACGCTGGCGCTGGCCGCCGAAGCCCTGGGCCCTTCCAACGTGACCGCCATCACCATGCCGTCTCGCTTTTCATCGAGCGGTTCTGTCGACGATTCAGAAATCCTGTGCCGCAACCTCGGCGTGGAGCTTCTGCACCATCCGATTGCGGACATCGTGGCCGAATTTTCCGGTGGGTTTGAAGCCGCCTTCGGCCAGCCGCTGCACGGTATTGCCCTGGAGAATTTGCAGGCACGTGCGCGCGGCACCATCCTGATGGAGTACTCCAATAGCTTCGGGCACCTGCTGCTGACCACGGGCAACAAGTCAGAAATCTCCGTGGGTTACTGCACGCTGTACGGAGACACCAACGGCGGCCTGGGCCTGATCGGAGACCTCTACAAGACTGAGGTGTTCGCCCTGTCGAGCTACCTCAACGAAGCGGCGGAAAAAGAGATCATTCCACAAGCCATCATCGACAAAGCTCCTTCAGCCGAGCTTGCCCCCGACCAGAAGGATGTGGACAGCCTGCCGCCGTATCCGGTGCTCGACGAAGTGCTCAAGCTCCTGATCGAAGGCAGGCGATTGGCCGGGTGGGAGTATGAGAAGGCATCAGCTTTCGTCGCGCAATTGCGCGAGCAACCCGAGAGTCTCGCAATGATCGACCGCATCAAAGGCATGATCGCCCGCAACGAATACAAGCGACGGCAGGCGCCTCCCATCATCCGTTTGCGTGCACGTGCCTTCGGTTCCGGTCGCCAGATGCCGATTGCCGCCAAATTTCAATAGGCTCCCCATGACATCTATCCCCAAAAAACACGACGTCTCGATTTATATCGGGAGGTTCCAGATTTTTCACAACGGGCAGCTTGCGCTGCTCCGCCGGGCCTTGGAAGCAGCGCCGCTGTGCATCGTCGTACTTGGCTCGGCCTGGCAGGCCCGTACGCCCAAGAACCCCTTCACCTGGCAAGAACGGGCGGAAATGATCCGCTTGGCTCTGCCTGAGGCCGACCGGGACAGAGTCCATTTTCTGCCTGTGCGTGACTACTATGACCAGGAGCGCTGGGTGTCGGCGGTCAAGCACGGCGTGGTGAAACTGGCAGGCGAGAAGTCCGGGACATTGCCTGTGCTCGTTGGGCATTTCAAAGATGCAACCAGCGAGTATTTGAAGAATTTCCCCGGCTGGACGCTTGATGCCGTCGAATCGCAAGGCAGGATTGATGCAAGCGCATTGCGTGACGCCTACTTTGGCAATGCGGGCGCCGCCCTTGAACCGGCGCTGGCTGCCCTGGTGAGCCAGGCGCCGGCCAGCACCATTGCATTTCTTCGCACCTGGGCGGCCTTACCTTATTTCCACGAACTCGCGCAGGAATGGGAAAGCCTCAGGCAGGAAAAGGCCAAATGGGCCGGTTCGCCCTATGCGCCGGTTTTTGTGACGGTGGATGCGGTCGTGAAATGCAGTGGCCGTGTACTGCTGATCCAGCGCGGGCGTTCCCCGGGCAAGGGCTTGTTTGCCGTGCCGGGAGGTTTCATCGAGCAACGTGAAACCGTATACCAATCAGCCCTGCGCGAACTGGAAGAAGAAACCGGAATGCGCTTGCTGGAAGGCGATATGAAAAACGCCCTGAAAGCGGTCCATGTGTTTGACCACCCGGACCGCAGCTTGCGTGGCCGTGTGATCACGCATGCCCACTTTTTTGATCTGGGCTCGCGCCAGTTGCCAGAAGTCCAGGCGGCCGACGATGCGGCGGATGCCGAATGGATTCCGGTCGATCAATTGGCCGCCATGGAAGATCGCTTCCATGACGATCACTTCCATATGCTGGATTTCTTTTTTGCGCTGACAGAGCGCATTTGAGCGATGCAGCTCCTCCAGCCACCCTCCAGCCTTTCCACGTTGTCGCTTGACACAGCCGTGTTCCTTGCCGGCTCCATCGACCTGGGGAAAAGCGTTGACTGGCAAACGGAACTGGCGTTGGTTCTTGCGGACTGCGCAGGAATCTTGCTCAATCCTCGCCGGACCCAATGGGATTCAACCTGGTTGGCAGAGGCCGACTTTCCGCCGTTCCGGGAGCAGGTCGAGTGGGAATTGGCCGCGATGGAAGCCGCAGGGATGGTGGCGTTTTACTTTGCCCCGCAATCCCAGGCGCCCGTCACCCTGCTGGAACTCGGCCTCGCGGCCCGCGAAAGAAAGGCGGTTGTTTGCTGCCCGCCTGGCTATTGGCGAAAGGGAAATGTGGACGTCGTCTGTGAACACTACAACATTCCCATGGTCACCGCGCTCGAAGACCTCTGCCAGAAAATCCGGACTTATTCGCTGGCCAGACCAACGATCTGACTTAACGCAACCTCAAGGCTGATGAACTTCAGTCAACACTGAAACGATACAGCGTGCGGCTACGGCGGCTGCGCCCCGGCTCATGCACGGCGGAGGGGAACGCGGGCACATTGGGTGCGTTCGGATAGCCCTGCGGCTCAAAGCACAGGCTTTGTTGCTGCAGGTACTGCCTGCCACCCTTGCCCGACCCGCCGGCTAGCGGCTCGCCCGCCACGAGGCCGGTATAAAACTGCATGGTGGGCTCAGTCGACCAGACTTCCATCACGCGCCCGCTGCTGGGGGCACTCACGCGGGCGCACAGTGCCAGTTCCCCGTTGCCGGCTGCGGAACGGTCAATCTCAAAACAATCGTCGTATCCGGCAATGCCATCCATGGCTTGCGGAGTTCGCACGCGCGAGTTCAGCGGCACCGGCTTGCGCAAGTCAAACGGCGTACCGGCCACCGGCAACAACTCGCCCGTGGCAATCAGTTCGGGTGTCATCTCGAAATAGCGGCTGGAGAAAATCGTGACCTCATGCCCCAAGCCACTGAGCTGGCCTGAGGCTTCGAGGCCCTCCAAGTTGAAAAAGGCATGTGTGGTGAGGTTGGCCACGGTAGGCACATCCAGCGCTGCTGCCTCGTAGTCGAGCACCAGCTCGTTCGCCTCGGTCACGCTGTAAGTCAGGCGCAGTTCGAGTGCGCCCGGAAAGCCCTCTTCCCCGTCGGCAAACACATAGCGCATCTCCACACTGGAGTCGCTGCGTTGCACCGCGTCAAACACCCGAAAACGCGAGCCCTTCACACCGCCATGCAGGCAATGCGGGCCGTTGTTAGCGGCCAGTACATGCTCCTTGCCGCCCAGCGTGAAGCGCGCATTGCCGATGCGCCCTGCATAGCGCCCGATGAAAGCGCCCACCGAGGCCGCGCCGACTATGGCTCCCTCAATGCTGTCGTAACCCAGCACCACGTCGTCAAAGCGGCCATCGCGGCCGGACACCAGGACCTGCTCGATCTTCGCGCCGTAGTTGGTCACGCACACGGTCATGCCCTGGCTGTTTCTCAGCGTGAACAGGGCGACGGGCTTGCCGTCGATCTCTCGTACAAAGCGTGCGGGGTCAAGCAGCATGGCGGTGTCGGGTGCCGGGTGTCTGGGGAGTTACTTCGAAATAATCGTCAGCAGCTCTTCACGTGTGGTCGGGTCGGCCATGTATTTTCCATACAGCGGCCCCATACGCCTGACCATTGGTGATGCGTCCCTGACTTTGACGAACTGCGAGCCCTGCTTGGTCGTGGTTTCCAGCGCTGCCGCCGCGCGCTTGTTCCAGAGTTCGCGCATCAGCAGCGCCGACTTGTGCCCCGCATCGGTAAATATCTCCTTGTCTTCCTTGCTCAGCTTGTCCCACAGTTTGGTCGAGACTACCAGCGCCTCAGGAGAGATCACGTGGTTGGTCACGTAGACATTTTTGGCGACCTTGTAATGACCCGTGGATTCATACGAAGGCAGGTTGTTCTCGGCGCAGTCCACTTTGCCCTGCTCCAGCGCGCCCAGCACGTCCTTGAAGGGCAAGGCCACCGGTTTTGCATCCATCAGTTTCACCATCTCGATATAGATTTCGGATTGCTGCACCCGGATATTCATGCCGGCAAGGTCCCTGATATTGCTCACGGGCTTGACGCAGTAAAACGATCGGCCGCCGCCGTCGTACCAGCCCAGCACGACGAAGCCGGCGGACTTCAGATTGGCGGCAAAGCGCTCACCCAGCTTTCCGTCCAGGTGACGAAACATATGTGCGGAGTCGGTAAACAGGAAGGGCAGGTTCAGCACCTTGATGCCGGGCACGGCGTCCGACAGCGGGCCGGAACTGAATTCCGCCACATCGATCTCACCGCTTTTGAGCATCTGAACGGCCTTGGGCTGGTCTCCCAGCGAGCCGTTGTTGAAGAGCTCGATGGAATAACGCCCATTGGTGCTCTTGGCGACCTGCTCCACGAAGCTCTTCATCGCTTCTGACACCGGGTAGGCGTCGGGGTGGATGTTCCACGCTCGCAGCTTGGTTTGGGCCATGCCCGTTGTGGCGCACAAGGCCAAAGAGAGGCATAGAAGCCCCTTGAAAGAAATACGCATTTTTGTCTCCTGGATGGATGGGGCTAAACCGGTTGCCTCTGACGGGCCGACTCGGGGGTGCTTACTGTCGAATCCCTGTACGGATGTTCACACAGATGACTAACCGCTATCAAAATTAAGTGGCGATATCACCACTAATTCACGCAAGCTTTATTCAATCAAGCTTGATGTTGGCTTCTGTCACAACTTTCGCCCAACGGCTGCGCTCCTGGTTGAAGTAGGCATCCTGCTGGGCCGGCGTCATGGTCACGACTTCGGCGCCCTGCCCCGCCAGCTTGGCGCGAATGTCCGGGCTGCGGATGATCTTGATGAGTTCGTTGTTGAGGCGATTGACGATCGCGGCCGGCGTGCCGTTGGCTACCAGCAAACCTTGCCAGGTGCCCGACTCGAAACCGGCGATGCCCTGCTCGGCCAGCGTCGGCACGTTGCCGATCAGCGGCATGCGCGTGCTTTTGGAAACGCCCAGAACCTTCAGCTTGCCGCTTTGCACATGCGGCAAGGTGGCCAGCATGCCGTTCATCAGCACCTGCGTCTGGCCGGCAATGGTGTCGCTCACGGCTTGTGAACCGCCCTTGTAGGGGATGTACTGCCACTTGGCTTTGGTGGCCCGTTCGACGGCCACGCCTGCCAGATGCGGCGCGCTGCCCATCGCCGTCACCGCAAAGTTCAGGTCGGACTTGTGCGAAAGCGCAACCAACTCCTTGAGGTTGTTGGCGGGCACTGAGGGGTGAACCACCAGCAGATGCGGCGAATACGCCAGCATGGTGACGCCGCGCAGGTCTTTGGAAGGATCGAAGCTCAGCTTGGGGTACACAGATGGGCTGATGGCCAGCGCACCGGTGTCGCAGAGCAGCAGCGTGTAGCCGTCGGGTGCGGACTTGGCCACGAAGTCTGCGCCCAGGTTGCCGTTGGCGCCGGCCTTGTTGTCCACGATGACCGACTGCTTGAGCGCTTCAGACAGCGGCTGCGAGATGGCGCGGGCGATGATGTCGGAAGAGCCGCCCGGTGGGTACGGCACCACCAGGCGAATGGGCCTGGACGGCCAGCCGGCCTGGGCGCTCGCAGCACCGGTGCCGGCGCCCGCACCCAGAGCCAGCGACGCCGCGATAAGTTCTCGTCGATTGATTGCCATGTTGTCTCCTGATGTTCAAAAGTTGGGTTTATCCCCCCGCTGTGCCCGGAGCCTCTTGGGGTTCCTCGTGCACAGCGCTTTTTCTCTTGCTTATGACGGCATTACGACGCGGATTTGGCCACTTCGTGATTGCCCAGCAATTCCAGCGCACGTACCAGCGCGGAGTGGTCCAGGTCCTGCATGCCATTGGCGGCACAGGCCTGCATCAGCTGGGCGGCGCCCGCGGTTTGCGGCAAGGCCAGGCCCAGGGTGCGTGCACCGCTGAGCGCGAGGTTCAAGTCCTTCTGGTGCAGGCCGATACGGAAGCCTGGCGCGAAGGTGCGCTTGATCATTCGTTCGCCATGCACTTCCAGGATGCGTGACGAGGCGAACCCGCCCATCAGCGCCTGGCGTACCTTGGCCGGATCGGCCCCGGCTTTGCTGGCAAACAGCAACGCTTCACCCACGGCCGCGATGTTCAGCGCCACGATGATCTGGTTGGCCACCTTGCAGGTCTGGCCGTCGCCGTTGCCGCCCACCAGCGTGATGTTCTTGCCCATCAGTTCGAACAGGGGCTTGACGAGGTCAAACGCCGCCTGCGGGCCGCCCACCATGATGGTCAGGCTCGCAGCCTTGGCGCCGACTTCACCACCCGACACCGGGGCGTCGAGGTAGTCGCAACCCAGGGCGTTGATCTTCTTGGCAAACTCTTTGGTGTCCATGGGCGAGATCGAGCTCATGTCGACCACCGTCTTGCCCTTGGTCAGCGCCTGCGACACACCGCCTTCACCGAACAACACCTTGGCCACATCGGGCGTGTCAGGCAGCATCAGGAAAATGATGTCCGCCTGCTTCACCACGTCGGTGATGGAATCGCAGGCCTTGCCTTTGCCGGTCAACAGCTCCGCCGGTACCTTGCCCAGCGTAGTCATGAAAACTTCGTGCCCTGCCGCGATCAGGTGCGCCGCCATCGGGTTGCCCATGATGCCCAGGCCGATAAATCCAAGCTTGCTCATTTCAATACTCCAGTGAAAATTCGTTCAAAAAAACAATCCGTCGATTCATCGATTCATCGATTCATCGATTCATCGATT
>Ga0136846_1229987_pt1 | contig 13390 bp, 13 predicted proteins | sample HopSoiMetagenom2_FD_96841 | JGI IMG/M metagenome (GOLD analysis project Ga0136846, IMG submission 96841) | Grasslands soil microbial communities from Hopland, California, USA - 2 Assembly 2016 (version 4) | ecosystem: Environmental > Terrestrial > Soil > Grasslands | place: USA: Hopland... | reverse complement strand
GGTCGAACTTCTCGTTCATGAAGCCGAAGCGCTTGCCCTGCAGCTGGTGCGACATGCCGCCGGTTCCCAGGACGACCACGTTCAGATTCTTTTCATACGAGAGGACGGCATCTCTTAGCGCCTGGCCGAGGCGGTAGCAGCGCCGCGCGCTCGGCAAGGGGTGCTGGATCACGTTCACCTGCAGCGGCACCGTCTTCACCGGCCAGCCGGCCTGCGTATGGGGAAAGCAGAGGTTCATCGGCACGAGGAAGCCGTGCTCGACGCCCATTTCCTGGCAGACGGTCAGATCGAATTCATCGCCGATCAGCGATTCGCACAGGTGTGCGGAAAAATCGGCATCGCCCGGCACCTCGGGCAGCGGCCGCGTGCCAAAGCCTTCGTCGGCGATCGGATAGCACTCGGCGGTGCCGATGGCGAAGGTCGGGTACTTGTCGAAACTGAAGTCTGCGATGTGGTCGTTGTAGACCACGATCGCCACATCGGGCTCGAGCTTCGCCAGCCATTCGCGCACCGGAACGTAAGCGTCGAAGAGCGGCTTCCACGCCGGCTCGTTCTCGCGCTTGCGGTCGATCACGGGTCCGACCGACGGCACGTGCGACAGGCCTATGCCCGCGACGATCCTAGACGGCATCCTTGATATTCCGGGTGGCGAGGAATTGCTCATAGCTCTCGCCGCGCATCTGAGCGCCCATGCGGTAGAGGCTGTTGCCGGTCGCGGAGCCGAGCTTGAGCATGGCGTAGATGTTCATGCCGGCCTCGATCAACCCCTTGAAGTCGCGCGTGCGAACGAGGTTCTTCTCATCGTCGGTGAGCTCGAAGCGTGCCAAGAAAGCTTGCTCGTCCCGCTTGAACGCCTCGCGCTCCGCGCTCGAGCAGAGCGCGGCGCACATCCTGTTCAGTCGCTTCCCGCGCCGCGACAGGCGCAGGTCGAAGATGCTGGTATCGGGAATCTCTCTTAGAGGGATCCCCATACCTCTTTGGCGGTGTCGATGCAGAGCGTGAGCTTGGCGCGCTCCTCTTCGACGGTCAGATTGTTGCCGTGGTGGGTGCTGGAGAACCCGCACTGGGGCGAGAGGCACAGGTTTTCCATGGGCACGACCCTGGATGCCTGGTCGATGCGGCGCTTCAGGACATCCTTTGATTCGAGCTGCGGCACCTTGGAGCTGATCAGGCCGAGCACCACCTTCCTGCCTTTGGGCACATAGCGCAGCGGCTCGAAGCTGCCCGAGCGCTCGTCGTCGTATTCGAGGAAGAAGCCGTCGACGTCGAGCTTCGAGAACGCTGTCTCGGCGACATAGTCGTAGCTGCCGGCGGCGAGCCAGGTGCTCCTGAAGTTGCCGCGGCAGGTGTGGATGCACACCGTCATGTCGTCGGGCACGTCGCGGATGGCTTCGTTCACCGCCTGAGCGTAGGTCGCGACGTCCTTCTTCGGGTCGTCGCCGAGCTTGCGGAAGGTTTCCTGCACCTTCGGGTCGCCGAACATGGCGATGGTGGTGTCGTCGATCTGCACGTAGCGGCAGCCGGCCTTGTAGAGCTCGGCGATCTCCTCGCGGTAGCACTGGGTGAGATCGGCCCAGAAGTTGTCCGCGTTTGGATAGGTCTTCCGGATCGAGTCGCGGTCGCCCCGCGCGTGCAGCATGGCGGGCGAGGGCAGGGTGAACTTGGGAACCCCGCGGGTAGTTATTTTTTTCAGAAACTCGAAATGCGGGACCATGCTCGGCTTGGTCCGGCGCAGCTTGCCGGTGACAAACATCGTCGGCGGCTTGGCCTCGACGCCCTTGAACTGCACGCCGTGGTAGGAGTCGCCCTCGCGCTGCAGCTCGATGCCGTCGAAGCCGGCGATGAAGTCGATGTGCCACCAGTCGCGGCGGAACTCGCCGTCGGTGACCGACGGCAGGCCGAGGTCCTCCTGCAGCTTCACCGCCTCGCGGATCAGGCGGTCCTCGGACTCCTTCAGCTCCGCGGCCGAAGCCTTGCCCAGGCGCACCTGCTCGCGCAGCTCGTGCAGCTCGCGCGGCCTGAGCAGGCTGCCGACGTGGTCGGCGCGGAACGGTCCCGACATCTTCAGACGGTCGCTTTGCTGCGCCAGCCCTCGTGGTAGGTGCTCTGGGCCTGCTTGGCGTAGGGCGCCGGGCTGACGATGGCGCGGATCTCCATCTGCTTGTGGCGCTCGACCGTGGGCTTCTTCGTGCCGCCGCCTTCCTCGCCCCAGACGAGCTTCACCTCGGTGCCGAGGGCGACGTCGGGGTCGACGATGCCGAGCGAGAGCATCGCGCGCTCGTTGTAGCTGTAGCCCGAGAACATGTTGAGGCCGACGGTCTTGCCGCCCGAGGTGACCTTGTCGTAGGTAGCCGAGGTGTAATTGGAGAGCGGCAGGTCGATGTACTTGAACGGATCGCCCTGCTCGAAGAGCGAGCGGAACACCTTCATCACGTCCTCGGAATTCCAGGCGAAGGTCACCTTTTTGCGGTGCGGCTTGCCGGACAGTTTCTGCAGCGCCTCCTTGCCGATGAAGTCGTGGTCGAACTTGATGAACGAGCCGTAGCCCATCTCGTAGGGCGTGACGTAGTAGTCCTCGATGTTCTGCGAGACGAAGCTGCCGCCGATCGAGCCCGTCGCCTCGTAGCTCGTCGCGGGCAGCCATTCGCGGTATTTCCTCATCTTCTCGCCGGTATAGACGGCGGGCAGCGGTGAGGGGATCCAGCCCGACTCGCACGTGTTGGTGGCGTACGCGCGTGCGCCCACTTCCTTGAGGCCGAACTCCTTTCCGGCGGCGACGATCGCGGCACGGATCTCCTCGCGCTCGGCGTAGGGCCCCCAGATCTCGAGGCCGGGCGCGCCGGCCATGCCGTGACGCAGCGTGCGCACCTTGCGGCCGGCGAGGTTCATGGTGCTCATGTGGAAGAACTTGAGCTCGGGCACCGGGCCGCCGTTCAGCTTCTCGATCACCTTCCATGCGTTCGGGCCCTGGATCTGGAAGCGGTAGTTGGTGCGGTTGATCGCGAGGCCCTTGGTATTGCCGGGCGAGCGGTCATCCTTGCGGGTCTTGACGTTGAAGCCGCCGGTCTCGGCATGGAACTGGATCCAGCTCGCCGCCGGCGCCCGGCCGACGAACACCATGTGGTTCTCTTCGAGGTGGAACAGGATGCCGTCGCCGATCACCTGGCCGTCGTAGTTGGTCGGCGCGAGCTGCTTGGCGCGGTTCACCGGGAAATTGGCGAAGCTGTTCATGCCGAGGTGCGTGAAGAGCTTCAGTGTGTCCGGCCCCTGCACATACTGCTCGACCATGTGGTGCGACTGGTCGAAGAGCACGGCGCTCTTCTGCCAGGCGAGCTGCTCGTCGCGCCAGTTCGAGAATTCGTAAGGCACCACCGGGTAGACGTAGGCGCCGATCTGCGAGTTGCGCAGCAGGCTGACCGCGCTTTGTCCGGACGCGGCGGCCGCCTTGAGGACTTCCTCGAGGTTCTTCATGGACTCTCCTTCGTGAGACTAGGCTGCTTGTTTCAGCGCCAGAGCCTTGTCGGTGGCTTCCCAGGTGAAGTCGCGGTCCTCGCGGCCGAAGTGGCCGTAGGCGGCGGTCTTCTCGTAGATGGGACGCAACAGATCGAGCATCTGGATGATGCCCTTGGGACGCAGGTCGAAGTGCTGGGTGACGAGCGCGGAGAGCGCGTCGTCCGACATTCTCCCGGTGCCCTGGGTCGTGACCATCACGCTGGTGGGACGCGCCACGCCGATGGCGTAGGACACCTGCACCAGGCACTTGGATGCGAGGCCCGCTGCGACGATGTTCTTCGCCACGTAGCGCGCGGCATACGCCGCCGAGCGATCGACCTTCGAGGGATCCTTGCCCGAGAAAGCGCCGCCGCCGTGAGGCGCGGAGCCGCCGTAGGTGTCGACGATGATCTTGCGGCCGGTGACGCCGCAGTCGCCCTTGGGGCCGCCGATCTCGAAGGTGCCGGTCGGGTTGACGAGGTATTTCACCTGGCCCTTCACCAGGCCGCGCGGCAGCACCGGCTTGATGATTTCCTCGATCACCGCCTCGGAGAGCTTCTTGTGCTCGACGCCCGCGGCATGCTGCGTCGAGAGCACCACGGTGTCGATCGACTCGGGCTTGCCGTTGGCGTAGCGGATGGTGACCTGCGACTTCGCGTCGGGGCGCAGCCACGCCAGCCTTCCGTTCTTGCGCAGCTCGGCCTGGCGCTCGACCAGGCGATGCGAGAGGAAGATCGCCATCGGCATCAGGCTCGGCGTCTCGTCGCAGGCGTAGCCGAACATCAGGCCCTGGTCGCCCGCGCCCTGTTCGAGGTCGGTATTGGTCTTCTCGTCGACGCCGCGCGCGATGTCGGGCGACTGCTGGCCATACGCGACCAGCACCGTGCAGGTCGAGGCATCGAAGCCGATCGCGGGATCGACATAACCAATGCGCCTGATCGTGTTGCGTGCCACCTCGTCGTACTTCACGCGCGCATTGGTGGTGACCTCGCCGGCGAGCACCACCAGGTTGTCCTTGACCAGCGTCTCGGCGGCGACGCGCGAGGTCTTGTCCTGCTTTAGAATCGCATCGAGCACCGCGTCGGAAATCTGGTCCGCGACCTTGTCCGGATGGCCCTCGGATACCGATTCGGAAGTGAAAAGAAAATCGCTCATGAATTTGGCGGCGCGGATCCCTGGGAGAAGGCCGCAAGGATACCAAATTTGCACCGCTTCCCATCCCTCGGATGAGCTTCCTGCTTCGCCTGATCGCGGCGCTTCCGCTCGGGTTTCTGCAGGCGTTGGGAACCGTCCTCGGCTGGACGCTCTATGGGATATCGCCCACCTATCGTCGCCATCTTCGCGACAACCTCGCCGCCGCCGGCTACGGCGGCAATGCGCGCCTGCGGCGCGCGGCGATCGGCGCCGCGGGCGAAATGGTGCTCGAGCTGCCCGCGATCTGGTTCCGGCCGCATGGCGAGGTGCTTTCCCTGGTCAAGGAAGTGCAGGGAGAAGAGGCGGCATTCGCGGCGCGCGCCGCGGGCAAGGCGCTGCTCTTCCTCACGCCGCATATGGGCTGCTTCGAGGTCGCGGCGCAGTACGCCGCGCAGCACGTGCCGATCACCGTGCTCTACCGCCCGCCGAAGGTCGCGTGGCTCGAACCGCTGATGCATGCCGGGCGAGTGCGCGCCGGCCTGCGGCTCGTGCCGGCCGACCTCGCCGGCGTGCGGGAGGTGTTCGCCGCGCTGAAGCGCGCCGAGGCGGTCGGCTTCCTGCCCGACCAGGTCCCGGGCGTGGGCGAAGGCGAGTGGACCGAGTTCTTCGGCAAGCCGGCCTATACCGTGACGCTCGCCGCGCGCCTGGCCGAGCGCGACAACGTCGCTACCTTTCTCGCCTTCGCGCGGCGCCTGCCGCGCGGCCGGGGCTATTCGATTGCATTACGGCCCCTGCCGCTTCCCCAGCAGGGTGAAACGGCCGCACGGCGCTTGAACCGCGCGCTCGAGAACCTGGTGCGCGAGTGCCCGGAGCAGTACCTGTGGGGCTACAACCGCTACAAGCGGCCGATGGGCGCGCCGCCGGCATGAGCCGCATCGTCTTCGCTCTGATCTGGCTCGTGCACCTGCTGCCGCTGCGCGCGATGGCAGTGGTGGGCAGCGCGGCCGGCAGCGTGCTTTTCTGGCTGATTCCCGAGCGGCGCGCGGTGACGCGCATCAACCTGCAGAAATGCTTTCCGCAGATGCGCGCGAGCGAGCGCGAGCGCCTGGCGCGAGGTGCGTTCCGCGCGTTCTGCCGGGCCTTCGTCGAGCGCGCGGTGCTGTGGTGGGACTCGCCCGAGCGCATCAAGCGCATGGTGCGCATCGAGGGCCTCGAGCACCTCGAGGCGGCGGGCCCGCGCGTCGTCATCTTCGCGCCGCACTTCGCCGGCCTCGATGCCGTCGGCATCCGCCTGTCGATCGAGCGCGAGATGTGCACCTTCTACTCGCACCAGAAGGACCCGGTGCTCGACCGGCTGCTCTATGACAGCCGCACCCGCTTTCGCCCGCAGCCGAAGATCGCGTCGCGCATCCAGGGATTGCGCCCCGTGGTGCGCTGGGTGCGCGATGGGATTCCGCTGTACTTTCTCCCCGACATGGACGTCGGCGCGCGCGGCGCGATCTTCGTTCCGTTCTTCGGCGTGCCCGCCGCCACGGTGCTGGGACTGCCGTATATTGCGCGCATGGCCGGCGCCACCGTCGTGCCGTGCGTGGCGCGCATGGTTCCCGGCGGCGGCTACGTCGGTCGCTTTTACCCGCCGTGGCGCGACTACCCGAGCGGCGACGACGCGAACGACGTGCGCCGCATGAATGCCTTCATCGAGGAACGCATCCTGGAGATGCCGGAGCAGTACCACTGGCTGCACAAGCGCTTCAAGACGCGCCCGCCGGGCGAAGCGAGGTTCTACTGAAACTGGCCGTGATCGGCGCCGGCCACATGGGCCGCTACCACGCGCAGAAGCTCGCGCGCCAGTCCGGCGTCGAGCTCGCCGCGCTGGTCGATCGAGATGGCGCGCGCGCTGCTCTCGCACGGGAACTGGGATGCGCATTCTTCGCCGATCACCGCGAGATCCTCGGCAAGGTCGATGCCGCCGTGATCGCGGTGCCGACCGACCGGCACTACGCCATCGCGCGCGAATTCCTCTCGCATGGCGTGCACCTCATGATCGAGAAGCCGATCGCCACGACCCTCGCCGAGGCGGACGAGCTGATCGAGCTTGCCGAGAAGAAGCGCCTCGTCCTGCAGTCCGGGCACGTCGAGCGCTACAACAGGGCGTTTCGCGCCCTGCACGCGCGCATGGACCGCGCGGTGTTCATCGAGGCCGAGCGCCTGGCCGGGTTCAAGCAGCGCGGCGCCGAGGTCGACGTGGTGCTCGACCTGATGATCCACGACCTTGACCTCGCCTGCACGCTGGCGCGCTCGGAGCCTGCCGCGGTCAGCGCGTGCGGTTTCCGCGTGCTGACCAAGGAGATCGACATCGCCAACGCCCGCATCGAGTTCGGCAACGGGTGTGTCGCCAACCTCTCGGCGAGCCGCGTCAGCCAGGCGCCGGTGCGCAAGCTGCGCGTCTTCCAGGGCGCCCTCTATGTTTCCGCGGACCTGCAGGCGGGCAAGCTGCGCTACGTGCGCCAGAACGCCGGCGCGATCGAGGAGACCGAGGAGACGCACGAGGGCGGCGATGCGCTGGCGGAGCAGGCGAGCGCATTTGTCTCTGCCATCGAAACGGGTTCATCCGTGGAAATCGACGGGCGCGAAGGCCGCCGCGCGCTCGAGTTGGCGCTCACCGTGGGGCGCCTGGTGCGTGAGCGCCTGAGCCGGTTCGAATGAGCGCCATCCAGATGGTCGATCCCGCGGGCGAATACCGCTCGCTCAAGGCCGAGATCGACGCCGCCGTGGCGCGCGTGTTCACCTCGGGACGCTACGTGCTCGGGCCCGAAGGCGAGGCGCTCGAGCGCGAGATCGCCGCGTTCACCGGCGCGACGCACGCGGTGGGCTGCAACTCCGGCACCGACGCGCTGCATCTGCCGCTGGTGGCGGCCGGCATCGGCCCCGGAGACGAGGTGATCATTCCCGGCTTCACGTTCTTCGCCACCGGCGAAGCCGTGTCCTATACGGGGGCGACGCCGGTTTTTGCCGACGTCGATGCCGCGACGTTCAATCTCGATCCCGGTTCTCTCGAACAGAAAATCACCGGCAAGACCAAGGCGGTGATCGCCGTCCATCTTTTCGGGCAGTGCGCTGCGCTCGATGAGATCGCCCGCATTTGCACGGGGAAAAAGCTTCTCCTGGTGGAGGACTGCGCGCAGTGCATCGGCGCGGACTACCAGGGCAGGCGGGCGGGCAGCTGGGGCGACTTCGGCGGCTTCTCCTTCTATCCGACCAAGAACCTCGCGGCGGCGGGCGACGCGGGCCTGATCACGGCGAAGACCGACGAGCATGCCAAGACGCTGCGCATGCTGCGCCACCACGGCAGCCGCCAGACCTACCTGCACGAGCGTGTGGGCTGGAACAGCCGCCTGGACGAGCTGCAGGCGGCGGTGCTGCGCGTCAAGCTGCAGCACCTCGAGCGCTTCAACGAAGCCCGCCGCCGCGTGGCCGCGCGCTATCGGGAGCAATTGAAAGGCGCCAGCGTCGAGCTGCCCGTGGAGCACGGCCGCGGCGCGCACGTCTACCATCAGTTCACCATCCGCGCCGAGCGTCGCGATGCCATCCGCGACGCGCTGGCGAAGGAAAGCATCGCGAGCTCGGTGTTCTACCCCATGCCGCTGCACCAACAGCCTGCCTACGCGGCGCTCGCCAGGGGCGTCTCGCTTCCCGTCTCGGAGAAGGTGGCGAAGACGGTGCTCTCGCTGCCCATTCACCCACTTCTCGACGAAGCGTCGATCGACCGCGTCGCGGCCTGCGTGCGCAAGGCGGCGTGAAGCTCCCGTTCGCAAAGATGCACGGTGCGGGCAACGATTTCGTCGTCCTGGATTGCACGCAGAAGCCCTTCAGGCTGAAGCGGGGGCAGCTAAGGCAGATTGCCGACCGCCATCGCGGCGTCGGCTGCGACCAGATCCTGGTGGTCGAGAAGCCGCGCGCCAAGGGCGCCGACTTCGGCTACCGCATCTTCAACGCCGACGGCGGCGAGGTCGAGCAATGCGGGAACGGTGCGCGCTGCTTCGTCAAGTTCGTGCACGTGCGCGGGCTGACGAGGAAGCGCGAGCTCGAGGTCGAGACGCTCGGCGGCCGCATCCGCCCGAGACTCGAGAATGACGGCGAGGTGACGGTCGACATGGGAAGGCCCGTGTTTTCCGGCACGGAAACCGTCGAGGGATCGAAAGTGATGCGCGTCTCCATCGGCAACCCGCACGCGGTGCAAGTGGTGAGCGACCTGGCCGCTGCGCCGGTGACGACGCAGGGCCCGCTCATCGAGCGGCACGCGCGCTTTCCCGAGGGCGTGAACGCGGGCTATATGCAGGTGCTCGACCGTCACCGCATCAAGCTCCGGGTATGGGAGCGGGGCGCGGGCGAGACGCTCTCGTGCGGTACCGGCGCGTGCGCGGCGGCAGTCGCCGGCATCCGCCAGGGCCTTCTCGACTCGCCGGTGCGCGTGGAGACGCGCGGCGGAGCGTTGACCATCGCTTGGGCAGGCGGCGACAATGCCGTGACGATGAAAGGCCCGGCCGAAGCCGTCTTCGACGGCACGCTGGAAATAACAGAGCCATGAACGCCGACGATCTCGCGCGGTTCCTGCGCGCCAACCCGCAGTTCTTCGACCAGAATCCGGAGCTCCTCGAAGCGATCCACGTGCCGCACCCCTACGGCGGCCGCGCGATCCCGCTGGCCGAGCGGCAGACGGTGCAGCTGCGCGACAAGGTGAAGGGGCTCGAGGGCCGGCTCTCGGAGCTGCTGCGCTTCGGCGAGGAAAACGACGCGATCAGCGAGAAGGTGCATCGGCTGTCGGTCGCCCTGGTCGGCGCGCGCGACTTTCCGGCGCTCGCGCGCTCGCTCTACTTTCACCTGCGCGAGGACTTCGCCGTGCCGCACGTCGTGCTGCGCATCTGGGGCAAATCGGTGCCGGTCGACTTCGAGGAAGCGGCCGCGGTCGACGCGGCGCAGAAGGAGCAAGCCGGCATGATGGGCGCGCCGCAGTGCGGCCCGGCGCAGGGCAACGTGTTCGCCGCCTGGTTCCGCGAGGCGGCCGAGCATGTGCGTTCGCTCGCGCTGGTGCCGCTCGGCCAGACGACGGTGTTCGGCCTGCTCGCCCTCGGCAGCGAAGACCCGAAGCGCTTCTACCCGGACATGGGCACGCTGTACCTCCGGCGCATCGGCGAGCTGTGCGCGGCGGGAGTGACCGCGCGCCTCTGAGCGGCGACCTCGTCAAGGATTACCTCGCGGCGCTCAAGCACCAGCGCCGGCTGGCCCCCGCGACGCTCGGCAATTACGCGCGGGCCATCGACGTTCTTTTCAGCCTGCACAAGGACAAAGCCCTCGAGTCGATCGAGCCCGCAGACATCCGCCGCGCCGTGGCGGTCCTGCACGCGAAGGGACTCGCGCCGCGCACGCTCGCGCTCGTGCTCTCCGCCTGGCGCGGCTGGTTTCGCTGGCTGGCGCGGCACAAGGGCTTCAAGGCGAATCCCGCTCTCGGCATCAGGGCGCCGAAGGCGCCGCGCCCGCTGCCGAAGGCGCTTTCGGTTGAATCCACGGAAAGATTATTGGCGGGGAACGAAACGGGCCCGCTGGCGCTGCGCGACCGCGCGATGTTCGAGCTGCTGTACTCCTCCGGCCTGCGGCTCGCCGAGCTGGTGGCGCTCGACACCGGCGACGGCCGGCTGGACTTGCGAGAGGGCGAGGTGACGGTGACGGGCAAAGGGGCCAAGACGCGCACCGTACCGGTAGGCGCCAAGGCGCGGGAGGCCTTGCGCGAATGGATCGCGGCGCGCGCACAGCTCGCCGCACCCGGCGAGAAGGCGCTCTTCGTCGGCGCGCGCGGCAAGCGCATCTCGCCGGCGGTGGTCGGCGCGCGGCTCGCGTCGCTCGCGCGTTCGCGGGGCCTGGCGCAGCGCGTGCATCCGCACATGCTGCGCCACTCGTTCGCGAGCCACGTGCTGCAGTCCTCGCAGGACCTGCGCGCCGTGCAGGAGCTGCTCGGCCACGCGAGCATCTCGACCACCCAGGTCTACACGCACCTAGACTACCAGGCGCTCGCCAAGGTCTACGACGCCGCGCATCCGCGGGCCCGCAAGAAGTGATCAAGCTCAAGCGTGGGCGCGAGAAGTCGCTCAAGCGCCGCCATCCCTGGATCTTCTCGGGCGCGGTAGAAGCCGTTAAGGGGCAGGCGCAAAGCGGCGACACCGTCGAGCTTTTCAGCTCGGAAAACAAACTCCTCGCCAAGGCGGCGTACAGTCCGGCGTCGCAGATCCGCGCGCGCGTCTGGAGCTTCGACGCGGCCGAGGAGGTCGACGCGGCGTTCTTCCGGGGCCGGATCGAGAAAGCGCTCGCCTTGCGCGAGGCGTTGCCCGCGGCGCGCCACACCAACGCGCTGCGCCTGGTGCATGGCGAGTCCGATGGCCTGCCCGGTCTGGTGGTCGACCGCTATGCCGACGTGCTGGTGGCGCAGTTCCTCGCCGCGGGCGTCGAGCGCTGGCGCGACCCGATCCTCGACGCGCTGCAGGAGCTCGCCGCGTGCGAGGCGATTTACGAGCGCTCGGATGCCGAGACGCGCAAGCTCGAGGGCCTGCAACCCAGAACGGGATTCGTGCGGGGAAACAAGAACGCCTCGCGCTGCCCGATCGTCGAGTACGGCCTCAACTTCCGCGTCGACGTCGAGCAGGGCCAGAAGACCGGCTTCTTCCTCGACCAGCGCGAGAACCGCCAGCGCGTGCGCGCGCTCGCCGCGGGACGCGAGGTGCTCGACGGCTTCTGCTACAGCGGCGGCTTCGCCATCAACGCGCTCGCCGGCGGCGCGGCGCGCGTCTACGCCATCGAATCCTCGAAGGAGGCGCTGCAGGTGGCGAAGGAGAACCTCGCCGCCAATCCCCTCGACGCCGCGAAAGTCGAATTCGCGCAGGCCGATGTCTTCGCGCAGCTGCGCAAGCTGCGAGACCAGGACGCGCATTTCGACCTCGTGGTGCTCGACCCGCCGAAGTTCGCGCCGACTGCGGCGCAGGCGAAGAATGCCGCGCGCGCCTACAAGGACATCAACCTCCTCGCGTTCAAGCTGCTCAGGCCCGGCGGCCTGCTCGCCACCTTCTCCTGCTCGGGCGGCGTCGATGCCGCGCTCTTCCAGTCCATCGTCGCCGGCGCCGCGCTCGATGCCGGCGTGGCGGCGAAGATCATCGAGCGCTTCGGCGCCGCCGCAGACCACCCGGTGGCGCTGGAATTCCCCGAAGGCGAATACCTGAAGGGCCTGCTCGCCGTCGTTACCTGAACGGATCGGGGCGCCCGGCGAGGCTTTCGAGCCGGATCATCTCGCCGTTGGAGTGGCGCTCGAAGGCCGCGGGCACGAGGCGCGCATCGCGCCCGATGCGCCGCGCCTGATGGTTGTCTCCCTGGACGGAGACCTCGCCGATCTCGACCGCGCCGAAGCAGGTGCAGGCGTAAGTCTCGTCGCGCGACGACTCCACGTAGACACCGGTGCCGCGGATGCCGATGGTGGCAGTCGGCGTGATGAGTGAGCGGCGCCGCCCTCGCGCGAAGGTGGCGCCCAGCGCGCCGGTGACCAGGCGCAGGAAGTCGATCAGCGGCTCCGCCGGGCGCGAAGCTTCCAGGCGCAGCCGGCTGTCGGGTCGCAGAAAGAACGCGTCGCCGCCGAAGGTGAGCCAGATGCGGCCGTCCGCGCCGGTGCTGATGGTCTGTCCCGGCGCGAGAGCGCTGTTCACGTCCATCGCAAAGCCGTTCAGCAGAACTTCGCCCGACAGCTCGTGCACGATGCCTGCGGCGGGCTGGGCTGATGCCGGCAGCGGCAGCAGGACGCCGCTCATCATCAGGAAGTTGCGCCGGGAAATCATCGGTAAAATGTTCCCATGCCAGAAGCGAACATGGTGCCCGTCACCATCCTGACCGGATTCCTCGGCAGCGGCAAGACGACGCTGCTCAACCGCATCCTCAAGGAGGATCACGGCCGGCGCATCGCGGTGATCGAGAACGAGTTCGGCGAGGTCGGGGTCGACAGCGAGATCATCGAGAAGTCCGACGAGCAGATCGTCGAGATGAACAACGGCTGCGTGTGCTGCACGGTGCGCGGCGACCTGATCCGCATCCTCGGCACCTTGAAAGACAAGCGCGAGACGGGCGCCATCAAGTTCGACCGGGTGGTGATCGAGACCACCGGCATGGCCGACCCGGGCCCGGTGGCGCAGACGTTCTTCACCGACGAGGACATCGGCAACTACTACCTGCTCGATTCGATCATCACGCTGGTCGACGCCAAGCACGCGGCCAGGCAGTTGGACGAATTCCACGAGGCGCAGGAGCAGGTCGGCTTCGCCGACCGGATCCTGATGTCGAAGACCGATCTCGTCGCGGCTGACGAGGTGGAGAAGCTTTCGCAGCGCATTCGCAAGATGAATCCGCGCGCGCCGATCAAGCACGTGCACTTCGGCGACGCGCCGATCGGAGAAGTGCTCGACATCCGCGGCTTCAACCTGAACGCGATCCTCGAGCTCGATCCCAACTTCCTCACCGACATCGCCCACGAGCACCACGACGAGGTCGAGTCGTTCGTGTTCCGCGCCGACAAGCCGTTCGACGGGCAAAAGCTCGAGCAATTCCTGTCCGGGATGATCCAGGTCTACGGGCCCGATCTTCTGCGCTACAAGGGCATCCTTTGGATGAAGGGCAACCCACGGCGCGTGGTCTTCCAGGGCGTGCACATGATGATGGGCGGCGACATGGGCAAGGC
>Ga0136846_1231522_pt1 | contig 13392 bp, 10 predicted proteins | sample HopSoiMetagenom2_FD_96841 | JGI IMG/M metagenome (GOLD analysis project Ga0136846, IMG submission 96841) | Grasslands soil microbial communities from Hopland, California, USA - 2 Assembly 2016 (version 4) | ecosystem: Environmental > Terrestrial > Soil > Grasslands | place: USA: Hopland... | reverse complement strand
GTAAGGATCACCAATGCCAGCAGCGACATCACGCCGCTATTGCCGTTCGGTTCGCGCAAATTGCGCGCTTCCGCCGGCAATGCCGGGACCCATTTCGGCTTGAATATCGAAACCGCCACGACATAACCGGCATACATCACGGTCAGCATCAAGCCGGGAACGAACGCTGCCTGGTACATGTCGCCAACCGAACGGCCCAGTTGATCCGCCATCACGATCAGCACCAGCGACGGTGGAATGATTTGCGCCAGCGTGCCGGATGCGGCAATGACGCCGGAGGCAAGCCGCTTGTCATAGCCATAACGCAGCATCACCGGCAGTGAGATCAAGCCCATCGAAATGACGGAGGCAGCCACTACGCCGGTCGTTGCCGCCAAAAGTGCGCCGACAAAAATCACTGCATAGGCGACGCCGCCACGCAGAGGCCCGAATAGCTGCCCGATGGTATCGAGCAGGTCTTCCGCCATCCCGGATCGCTCCAGCACCAATCCCATGAAGGTAAAGAAGGGAATCGCCAGCAAGGTGTCGTTCGCCATGATGCCGAAGATCCGGTTCGGCAATGCCTGTAGCAGTTCCGGCTTCAACAGACCGAATTCAATGCCCAGAAAGCCGAAGAAAAGTCCGTTCGCCGCCAGAGAGAATGCGACCGGGAAGCCCGATAGCAAAAACACGACCAGCGCGCCGAACATAATCGGAGCCATATTCGAGATGAAAAATTGCGTCATTATTATTGTCTCCGGTCGATCATTTCAAATTGTTGGCGGCTTTGATCGCTTCGATTTCTTCTTCCGGCGTCGTGACGTGTTTCTCGAATTCGCGCGCTTCGACTTTGCCCATCAGGTAGCCAACGCGTTTGATGAATTCGGAAATACCTTGCAGGGACAACAGGAAAAAACCGACGGCGATCAATGCTTTGGCCGGCCATACAATCAGGCCGCCGGCATTACTCGATACTTCTTGATTGTGGAACGACTCAAGCGCGTAGGGTACCGCGTAGTACAGGATGATCAGCGACATCGGCATCAGGAAGAGGAGGAAGCCGAACAGGTCGATCCAGACTTGCGTACGCTTGGAAAATCTGCCTGCAATCACGTCGATGCGGACATGTTCGTTGCGGCGCAATGTATAGGATGTTGCAAGCAGGAATATCGCGGAAAACAAGTACCACTGGATTTCGAGCCACGCGTTGGAGCTCATATTGACGGCGTAGCGTACCAAAGCGTTGCCGCTGCAAATGAGTACTGCGGCAAGCAGTGCCCAGCTTACGGCATGGCCGATTTTTTCATTGAGGGCATCAATGAGCTTCGATAGGGAAATCAGAAATGACACGATTCTTGTCTCCGTTATGAGTGAAAAATTTTTGGACCGATGCATGGGTATTGCGATCGCCAAGTCCCAAGCTCGGATGCTATTTTAGGATTCGGGGCAGTATAAGACATTTCAACTTGCAAACGAACATTCTGCCTCTGTGAAAACTGTTTTTCTTATGTCGTTCCGCAAAAGAATCGAATTTTTTCATCGAGGCGCAGCAGCGCGTAAGTTGTACTACGTAATTTTTTGCAGGTGATGTCGCAAGGGAGGGGGAGGCAGGATATTCGATGCCGCAGCGGGCGGCATAACATACGCGAAGTTTTACGGCGAGGGGGTATTGGAGGGGAGGGGCACGATGCTTATCAGAGGGGATAAGCATCGTGGTTTTGTCGCAGACTAATTTAACTGGGCGCGGATGTGGGCAATTGCAGCGCGTACCTGTGCGGGTGCAGTGCCGCCGATATGGTCGCGTGCCGCGACCGAGCCTTCCAGCGTGAGAACCTTGAAGACATCCGCTTCAATCAGCGCTGAAAATTTTTGCAGGTCATCCAGCTTGAGATCGCTCAAGTCACAGTTCTGATCGACGCAGACGCGCACCGCCCGTGCGACTGCTTCATGCGCATCGCGGAAGGGCAGACCTTTTTTGACCAGGTAGTCGGCCAGATCGGTTGCGGTCGCATACCCTTGCAATGCCGCTGCGCGCATCGCGTCTGCCTTGACCGAAATGCCGCGCGCCATGTCGGCAAAAATGCGTAGCGTGTCGGTGATGGTGTCGACAGTATCGAACAGCGGTTCCTTGTCTTCCTGATTGTCCTTGTTGTATGCGAGCGGTTGTCCCTTCATCAGGGTCAGCAAGCCGATCAGGTGGCCGTTGACCCGCCCGGTCTTGCCGCGCGCGAGTTCCGGTACGTCCGGGTTTTTCTTTTGCGGCATGATCGAGGAGCCGGTACAGAAACGGTCCGCGATATCGATGAAGCCAACGCGCGGGCTCATCCAGATCACCAGCTCTTCCGACATGCGCGATACATGGGTCATGACCAGCGCGGCAGCTGCGCAGAATTCAATCGCGAAATCGCGGTCGGATACCGCGTCGAGGGAATTGCGGCATACATCTTCGAAGCCAAGCGTTTTCGCCACGCGTTCGCGGTCGATCGGGAACGTGGTGCCGGCCAGCGCGGCCGCGCCCAGTGGCAGGCGATTGACGCGCTTGCGGCAGTCCGCCATGCGCTCGGCATCGCGGCTGAACATTTCGACGTAGGCCAGCATATGGTGGCCGAAGGTGATCGGCTGCGCGACCTGCATGTGCGTGAAGCCGGGCAGGATGGTATCGGCATGCTGTTCCGCCAGATCCAGCAATGCCAGGCGCAAATCGCGCAGCAAGCCGGAAATGTCGTCGATCGCCGAACGCATGTAAAGGCGGATGTCGGTGGCCACCTGGTCGTTGCGTGAACGGCCGGTGTGCAAGCGCTTACCGGCGTCGCCTACCAGCTCGGTCAGGCGCTTTTCGATATTGAGGTGCACATCTTCCAGGTCCAGCAGCCATTCGAACTTGCCCGCAGCAATTTCGGACTGGATTTGCGCCATGCCGCGCTGGATATCGGCATAATCCTGCGGCCCGATGATTTTTTGATGCGCGAGCATTTCCGCATGGGCCAGAGATCCCTGGATGTCGAATTCGGCTAGACGCTTGTCGAAAAAGACCGACGCCGTGTAACGTTTTACCAAATCGGATACAGGTTCGGAGAAACGAGCCGACCAAGCCTCGCTTTTTTTGGAGAGTTGTGCTGTCATAATTGGATTCCGGTGAATTGCATGATTATAAAACATGCGCACCCCCATCCCGATAAACGTTTGAATCTATGTTGCCATCCACTGTTCCTGCACGCGGACCGCTCGAGATTGTCATTCCGGATTGCTGCAATACCGGCGTGATGGTTCGCGCGCTGCTGGCAGTCAACGGCGCAGTGCTGGCCGCGATTCTGTTGCAAGTCCATGCATTGAAGGCTGGCCTGCTGGCATTTGTCGAAGCGTCAATACTTGTTGAATTTGCTTGCCTATTGTCGCTGTTGGTATTGTGCGGGGTGCGCAGAATCGTGAGCACCGTTCCACCCTGGGGCCAGCGGGTTGCATGTGCGTTGGTGCCGGCGGCTGTTACCGCTTTCATCATCCGCTTTTCATTGTCGTCCAACCTGCTGGTAGGTGGCTTTACACGCGTGACTGTCATGGAGGGCATATTCATCGCGGGGCTGTTCGGCATTGTGCTGCAGCATTACTTTGAGTTGCGCACGCGTGCCTTTTCGCCAGCATTGGCAGAGGCGCGATTGCAGGCGCTACAGGCGCGTATTCGCCCGCATTTTTTGTTCAATAGCTTGAATGCGGTGCTGTCTCTGATTCGCACCGAACCGCGTCGTGCCGAAACGACGCTGGAAGACCTGGCCGATTTGTTTCGCGTGCTGATGCGCGATGCGCGCGACATTACTTCACTGGAAGATGAAGTCCGGATATGCAAGCAGTATCTGTCGATTGAAAAAATCCGCTTGGGCGAGCGTTTGCAAGTGCGGTGGGAGGCCACTGATATCTCCGACGACGTATTGCGTAAAGCGCAAATTCCCGCCTTGCTATTGCAGCCGCTGCTGGAGAACGCAGTGCATTACGGCGTGGAGCCCGCGTGTGAACCGGTACTGATTCAGATTCATATAAGTCGATTGCTCGACCGCATCGAGATCGCCGTGGTCAATCCTATCACGGCGCTTGCGCAAGGCGACACTGCTGCCTCGCCGGGCAATCACATGGCGTTGGGGAATATCCGGGAGCGATTGGCGCTGTTGCATGATGTGGAAGCGCAATTGACGACTGTAGTTGCGCGCGGATTTTTTGAAGTAAGACTGCGGTTTCCGTATGTGAAGGCATTGCGATGATCCCGCGGATATTCATTGTGGATGATGAGGCGCCGGCGCGCGCCCGATTGACGACCTTGTTGGCCGATATTGCTGCTGATTGTCCGCATGCATTGGTTGGGGAGGCGGACAATGCGAAAACGGCGTTGAAGGATATTGCCAAGGTCAATGCCGACATCGTTTTGCTCGATGTGCAAATGCCGGGCATGACCGGGATCGAACTGGCGACCCATCTCGCGAAGCAGCCGCATGGCGCACCGATAGTGATCTTTGTGACTGCATATGATGAATTCGCTGTCAAAGCCTTCGAAGTGCATGCGCTCGATTATTTAATGAAGCCGGTGCGTGCCTCGCGTCTGGCGGACGCGATCCGGCGCGTGATCGCCATGCGCAAGCATGTGCAATCGCAACAGGATGCGATTGCTGCCGCCGCCGCGACGCTGCAATCGAAGCGCAAGCATTTTTCAGTGCAGGAACGCGACCGGTTGTTGCTGATTCCGGTCAATGAGGTGCTGTATTTGAAGGCGGAACTGAAATATGTGACAGTGCGCACTAAGGCACACGAATATCTGATTGAGGAATCGCTTCTGTCGCTTGAACAGGAATTGTCTGCGTTGTTCGTGCGCGTGCATCGCAATGCGCTTGTGGCGCGTGACGCGATTGTCGGCGTCGAACGTGGTGCGCATTCGATAGACGCCGACGGCGATAATGAGAAAACGCTGGAATCATGGCAAGTGATCGTGCGTGATATCAACGACCGACTGCCGATTTCGCGTCGGCAGTGGGCGGTGGTGAGGGCGCTGGTGCGGTAGCGGGTTGTCATCCATCCTTCGGTAAATCAGCCAGTATTGCGCAGCCCCGCTGCAATACCATTGATCGATAGATGAATCCCGCGATGCACCCGCTCATCGCTTTTGCGTCCATCGGCGGTCGCTGCCCGATGGCGTTTGATCAACTCGACTTGCAAGTGATTCAACGGGTCAAGATAGGCAAACCGATTCTTGATTGAACGCGCCAATAGCGGGTTGTTCGCCAGGCGTTCCTTCGCGCCGGTGACGGCGGTCAGGCACGCAGTGGTGCGTTCATGCTCGGCCACGATGCGCTTGAAAATACTATTGCGCAGCTTCTTGTCGGCCACCAGTTCCGCATAGCGTGATGCCACTGCGAGATCGGTTTTCGACAAGACCATGTCCATGTTGGACAGCAGTGTGGCGAAGAACGGCCATTCCTTGAACATGTCGCGCAGGGTCGCGAGTTTCTTGCTTTGTGCCTTGGCATCGCCTTCCTCCAGCCACGACGATACTGCGGTGCCAAAACCATACCAGCCCGGCAACAGCAGGCGGCATTGACCCCATGAAAATCCCCACGGGATGGCGCGCAAATCTTCAATGCGGCGTGTCGATTTGCGCGAGGCAGGGCGCGAGCCGATGTTGAGTTCCGCGATTTCCGCAATCGGCGTAGCCGAGAAAAAATAGTCGGTGAAGCCGGGTGTTTCATATACCAGGTTGCGGTACGCTTTATAAGCGCGGTCCGACAGTTCGCTCATCACGCTTTCGAATTCCGCCAGTTTTTTCGCACGCTTTCCTTCGGCAATGTGCGGCGTCAGGCTGGCTTCGAGCGTGGCGGCGATCAGCAGTTCCAGATTGCGCCGGCCGATTTCCGGGTTGGAGAATTTCGATGCAATCGTTTCGCCCTGTTCGGTCAGACGGATCTGGCCGTTCACGGTGCCCGGCGGTTGCGCCAGGACCGCTTCATAACTCGGACCGCCGCCGCGTCCGACCGTGCCGCCGCGACCATGGAACAGGCGCAGCTTGACGCCGGCGCGGTTGAATACTTCGACCAGGCACGTTTCGGCTTTGTACAATTCCCAGTTCGACGTGAGAAAGCCGCCATCCTTGTTGGAGTCCGAATAGCCCAGCATCACTTCCTGCAGATGGCCTTGCTTGGCGATCAGGCGGTTCACCTGCGGCAGCGCCATCAGGCTTTCCATGATTTCCGATGCACAGCGTAGATCGGGAATGGTTTCAAACAGAGGAATTACCATCAATTCCAGATCCGCATCGATCGGCGCGGACGCGTCGCTCCATTCGGTGCGCAACAGGCCGGTTTCTCTTTGCAGCAGCAATACCTCCAGCAAATCGGATACGGTTTCGGTGTGCGAGATGATGTAATTGCGAATGGCGCGCGCGCCGTAGCGCTGCCGAATCGCTTTGGCAGCGCGCAGAATCGACAGTTCAGAATTGGTTTCGTCGGAATAATTGATATACGGCGAATACAGCAGGCGCGGTTTGTCGAGTTCGCTCAGCAACAGTTCAACCTTCTTCTCTTCCGTCAGATTGGCGTAGTGCGCTTCCACTTTGGCGCGCGCAAACAGTTCTGTCAGCACGCGTTCGTGTACGTCCGAACTTTGCCGCATGTCGAGCGTGGCAAGATGGAATCCGAAAATTTCGGACGCACGCTTCAGCATTGCCAGGCGCGGTTTGATCAGCGCCGTGCCGTGATGTGCCACAAGCGAATCGACCAGCACTTGCAGGTCGCTGGTGAATTCGGTTGCATTGGCGTAGGGGGCAGCCGATCCGACTTCTCGGCGCAGGATATGGGCGGCGCCGAGTTCGCGCGCGCTCGCTGCCAAACGCGCGTAGATCCCGATCAATGCACGACGGTAGGGTTCATCAGCACGATGAGATGACGTATCGGGCGATGCGTCGGCCAATGCCTGTAACGCCGGACTGATGCTCGATAGAATCGATGAAATCGACAGTTCGGCGCCCAATGCGTGCACTTCTTCCAGATAAAACTCGAGGATTGTGGTCGACTGGCGTGCCAGTGCATGCTGCATGGTGCCGGCATTGACGTTTGGATTGCCGTCGCGGTCGCCGCCGATCCAGCTGCCCATCTGCATAAACAGCGGTGTGTCGCTTTGAATGGCATTTTGAGGTTCCCGCTGCGGGAATTGCGCGGCGATTTCAGATTCGATGTCGTCGTACAGTCCCGGCAACTCGCGCAGGAAGGTGATGCGGTAGTACGACAATGCATTTTCAATTTCATCTGCAACGATTAACTTGGTGTAGCGCAGCATGCGCGTCTGCCACAGTGTGGCGACTTTTGCGTGCAACAATTCGGTATTGTTGGCGCGCTCTTTCTGTGTCAGCGGCAGATCGCGTTCGGCCAGCAGACGCGCAATCTCATGCTCGGCGTCCAGAATGCTCTTGCGTTGTACTTCGGTCGGATGCGCGGTCAGCACTGGTGAAATCAGTGCTTCCTTGAAGAATTCCCGTACGGTAGCGCCCGATACGCCGGCGTCGTTCAATTTGGTCAGCGCATAGGCAACGCTGCCTTGCTGTGGGCTGGAACCAGCCAGCAAATGCGCGCGCCGGCGCCGATTGTGATGCTGGTCTTCCGCGATATTGGCCAAGTGTGAAAAATACGAGAATGCGCGGACCACCGAAATGGTTTGGTCGCGCGTGAGCTTTTTCAATAGTTTGTTGAGATCCGTGCCCGCCTGTGCGTCGGATTCGCGGCGAAAGCGCACTGCGGTTTGACGTATCGTCTCGACCACGTCGAATACCGCTTCCCCCTCCTGGTCACGCAGGACATTGCCCAACAGGCGTCCCAACAGGCGGATATCTTCTTTTAGCGGGGCATCCTTATCAATGTCGATGGCGGGCTTGGTAGGGCGTGAAGGCATGGTAAGTTGTTTTGTCATGATGGTTGGTTATGGGCAGCTTTTTGAGGGAGACGAAGGACTTGTGCCCGGAAATTGAAAAGGTGCGTGAGTACTTCTAAAAACTTGCTGCGCGGTACTAATCGTGGGCCGCTTGCGGCGATTTTAGAGGTGCCTCCATGATAAAATTCGCATAGCTAAGCTTGCGCAATGGCTTGAGTTGCTGGGCGTAATGGCAAAGAAAAAGCAAAGAAAACCGAAAGAGTCAATTTTGAACATATCTTCTCCCTCGAAACTCATCATCGCATCGCGCGAAAGTCGTCTCGCTATGTGGCAGGCGGAACATGTTCGTGAAAAATTATCATTATTATATCCAAATTGCAACATAGAAATTCTGGGAATGACGACGCGCGGCGATCAAATTCTGGATCGCACTTTATCCAAGGTGGGTGGCAAAGGCTTGTTTGTCAAGGAACTCGAAGTCGCAATGATGGAAGGACGTGCCGATCTGGCGGTGCATTCATTGAAAGATGTGCCGATGGTGCTGCCGCAAGGTTTTGATCTGGCGGCTATTCTGGAGCGCGAAGATCCGCGCGATGCATTCGTATCCAACGATTACGATTCGCTTGATGCACTGCCTCACGGTGCAGTCGTCGGCACCAGCAGTTTGCGGCGCCAGGCTTTGATTGCGGCGCGCTACCCGCATCTGCTGATCCGACCATTGCGTGGTAATTTGGATACGCGCCTGGGCAAACTGGATCGGGGCGAGTACGCCGCCATTATTCTCGCGGCGGCCGGCTTGAAGCGGCTCGGCATGGCACACCGTATCCGTGCGCTGATCGCCCCCGAGCAAAGCCTGCCGGCGCCGGGGCAGGGCGCCATGGCAATTGAAATTCCTGCCGGTCACGATGATCTGCGCAACTGGCTGGCGCCGCTTAATCATGAGGCGACTGCGCGGGCGGTGACAGCGGAACGTGCCGTATCCAAGACCTTCGGCGGCAGTTGTCAGATTCCGCTGGCGGCATTCGCGACCGTAGACGGCGAGAGCATGCATTTACGTGCCATGGTGGCGACGCCGGACGGTCGGCGTATTGCAACCGCGGATGCGACAGGACAGGCCAATGCCCCGGAAGCGTTGGGGCGCCGAATTGCCGATGCGCTCAACGCGCAAGATGCTGCGACGATTCTTGCCGCCTGCAAAGTGGATGACTAACCCGGTTGTCATCACGCGCCCATTAGCGCAGGCAGGCTTGCTGGCGCAACGGGTTGCCGCGATCGGGCGCAACGCGGTAATGTTTCCGTTGCTGGAAATCCACCCGCTCAGCAATCCGACAGAATTGCATGCGGCACTTCACGATTTGACTGCATACGCGATGGTCGCGTTTGTCAGTCCGAATGCAATTGATGCCGCGTTTTCAGTAATGCCTGGCTGGCCCCGCGATATTGTGTTTGCCATCATGGGGGAGGGGAGCCGTGCCGCCTTGGCGCATCACGGTGTGACATCTGCCAATGCCCACATTGTCGGTCCGCGCGATGCGCAGCGTACCGATTCGCAAACCTTGCTTGAGGCCTTGGACCTCGGCGCATTGAAGGACAAGCGCGTACTGATTATTCGCGGCGAAACCGGGCGCGAATTTCTGGCCGATAAGTTGCGCGACGCCGGCGTGCAGGTGACGCAGGTGGCGGCATATCGGCGCATGGCGCCGACGATGGACCAGGCACGGCGCGTACAGTTGCGGAACTTGCTGGATGCAAAATGTGACTGGATCGTGACCAGTTCCGAAGCATTGGAAATCTTGATGCGGATGATGCAGCAGATCGCTGATGGTGGAGGCGTCGTAAAAATGCAACAGCAAAGAATTATCGTACCTCACGTCCGTATTGAAGAAACAGCGCGGGCGCTGGGTTTTATTGATATTACCTTAACCGGATCAGGCGACGAACGCTTGCTTGCCGCGTTACAATCACAATCCAGAGCATGAGCGAATTGCCAACTTTCTCCGAGTCGAATCCACAGCAGGCTGCACCTCCGCAGGGGCCGCCGACTGCACCGAAATCTGATATGCCGAGACGAGCATCCCATTACATCGAAAACCGCTTGTTGTACGCTGCACTGATCGTGCTGGCCCTACTGCTGGCGGCACAATGGTGGGTATCGCATGCCGAAATTCGCAGCTTGCGGAAGGAAGTGGCGAGTCGCCTGCAGATTGGCGACGTTACCAATACCGAGACCAAAGTGCTGGTCAGGGCCACGCAGGAAAACACGCGCGAGTTGCAAGCCAAGGTGACGCTATTGGAGGGCAAGCAGGCGGAAGCGCAGAGCCAGCAACTGGCATTGGATCAGCTCTACCAAGAGCTCTCCAGAAATCGCGATGACTGGGCGCTGGCCGAAATCGAGCAGGTGTTGTCCACGGCCAACCAGCAGTTGCAACTCGCCGGCAATGTGCAAGGTGCGCTGATTGCGTTGCAAAATGCCGACAACCGCTTGTCGCGCTCCGACAAGTCGCAGTTCATCATTATCCGACGCGCCATTGCGAAAGACCTGGATAAGCTGAAAGCCTTGCCCAGCCTTGATATCACCGGCATCGCCCTGCGTCTCGACAGCCTCATCAGCCAGATTGACAGCATGCCGCTATTGTCCGACGAAAAGCCGGTCGTTCCGGTTACGCAACCGAAGAATTCGCATCGGGCTGCGTTCAGGGCTGCCGAAAGTCTAGCCATGGGACCACGAAGCAAGGAGGGCGCATCTGGAGAGTGGCTGGTTGCGCTCGAAGACAAATGGCAGAGTTGGACCAATGAAATGTGGAATGAGGTGAGTCAATTGATTCGCGTGCGCAGCGTCGATACATCGGATGCACTGCTGCTGTCGCCAGGACAGGCGTATTACGCACGCGAGAACCTCAAGCTGCGCCTGCTGAACGCCCGTCTGGCACTGTTGTCGCACAATGAGTCTGCGTTCCGCAGCGACATGATTGCGGCGCAGGATGCAATCACCAAATATTTCGATACGCGAGCCAAGCAAACGCAGGTCACACAAGCGCTCCTGAAACAGGTGCAGGGCAGCAATTTGTCGATCGAGATGCCGACACTGGCCGAGAGCCTCAACGCGGTGCGCAATTACAAAGCAAAGCCATAGTCATCAATATGCGTATATTCCTCTGGCTCCTTGCCTTGTTTGCCACCGCGATCGGACTCGCTTTAGCCGCCCGTTTTAATCCAGGCAACGTCGTGCTGTTTTATCCGCCGTATCGCATCGACCTATCGCTCAATTTTTTTCTGCTGCTGGCGCTGCTGTTGTTCGTGTTCCTGTATGTCATCCTGAATACCATACGCAGCACGCAGGAAATGCCGGCGAAGGTGGCAGCTTATCGCAAGGAAAAGCGAGAGCGTGAAGGCAATCGCGCATTGCGCGATGCGTTGAAAGCGCTGTTCGAAGGCCGTTTCGGTCATGCGGAAAAAGCTGCCCGGCGCGCTGCCGAAAGCCCGGACAACGCGGGATTGTCCGCATTAATCGGCGCTCGCGCGGCACATCGCATGCGTCAATCGGATCGCAGGGATGCATGGCTTGCGATGGTGAAGGACGACAATTCGCTCAAGGCGGCACGCCTGATGACCTCCATCGAATTACTGGTCGATGAACATCGTCCAGACGTCGCATTGGATGCAGTCAAGGAATTGAATGCCAGCGGAACGCGCCATATTCATGCATTGCGTCTGGCGCTGAAAGCCAATCAGCGTGCGGGCAATTGGCCGGAAGTGCTGCGCTTGGTGCGTTCGCTGGACAAGCATAATGCACTGCATCCGACCTTGTCGCGGCGCTTGCGTGAACTGGCTTATGAAGACTTGTTGTCCAATCGTGCCTACGATGCGGAAGCGATTCGCCGTGTATGGGCAACTGTCCCTGCCGTTGATCGGGTGAGGCCTTTCGTTGCGGTGCGGGCAGCAGACGCGTTCAACGCGCGCGGTCTGCATGAGGATGCATGTGTGGTGGTGGAAAAGGCGCTGGCAGTGGAATGGGACGATCGGTTGGTGCGCGCATATCGCGATTCCGCTGGCGCGGAAGGTTCACACGCGTTGTTGGCGCAAATTGAACGTTGCGAAGATTGGATCGGCCAGCGCCCGACCGACCCGGAATTGGCGCTTACGCTGGGAACCTTGTGCTTGAAGCAAAAGCTTTGGGGTAAGGCGCAACGTCATCTAGAACAGGCCCTGTCTGACGCAACCGAGTCCGGCATGGTGCGCGAAGTTCACCTGAAACTGGCGCAATTGCATGAGGCATTGGGCCAGGCCGAACAGGCGGAAGCGCATTACAGGCAATGTGCATTGGCAACGATGCTGTGATTCGCAATGGTTTTCCTGGGCCGGCGAGCGGAACAATCGGATCGTTGTCAAAACAAAATACCAAAGGCAATGACTTTGGAAGTGTGATGTTGCGACGCATAATCAGCAAATGAAAAACGCTATAATTTACGGTTTACAAGATTATTTTTATTAATGAGAAAGTACCATGAGCCTCAATAACGTTTCCGCCGGCCGTGATCTGCCGAATGATTTCAATGTCATTATCGAAATCCCGATGAATGCCGACCCGATCAAGTACGAGGTCGATAAAGAGTCCGGCGCGATTTTCGTTGATCGCTTCATGGGTACTGCGATGCATTACCCATGCAATTACGGCTATATCCCGCACACCATTTCGGATGATGGCGACCCGGTCGACGTATTGGTGATCACGCCGTTTCCCCTGTTTCCCGGCGTTGTCGTGCGCTGCCGTCCGATTGGCGTATTGAAAATGACCGACGAAGCCGGTGGCGATGCGAAAGTGCTGGCCGTACCGGTCGACAAGATATTGCCCATCTACACGCACTGGCAAAAGCCGGAAGACATTAATGAGCTGCGCCTGAGGCAAATCCAGCACTTTTTTGAGCACTATAAAGATCTCGAACAAGGAAAATGGGTCAAGATCGAAGGCTGGTTTGGCCAAGACGAAGCAAAAGCGGAAATCATGTCGGGCATCGCGGCTTACAATAAGGCAGCAAGCAAACCCAATTTCTAATAGGTTGCGTTTTGTCGGCTAGAGTTTGAAAAAAAAGCGCACTGCGGTGCGCTTTTTTATTGTCCGCAAGATTAGGCGATTTTCTTTCCCGAAAACCGCCTTATTTTGGCGAAGATAGCGCAAGCATAATGCGTGGCCCCAGCAGGTTGAGCGCCAAGCCACTTAATACCAGCATGCCTGCGGTGATTTTCCACCATTGCAATGGTTCGCCCAACAGGATGGCCGCACTCAACATGCCAGTGACCGGAACCAGCAGTGTGAAGGGTGCAACGGTTGCGGTCGGATATTTGCGCATCAGTACCGACCAGATGCCAAAACCCAAAATCGTATTTGGATACGACTGGAACAGCACTGCACCGACCGAAATCCAATTGAGCTGTGCGGCTGCGGCAGTCCATGCGGTCAGTCCTTCAATGAAGGCGGACGCGATCAACAGTGGCGGCGACGCCAGCAGCGAACCCCAT
>Ga0136846_1235478_pt1 | contig 13393 bp, 8 predicted proteins | sample HopSoiMetagenom2_FD_96841 | JGI IMG/M metagenome (GOLD analysis project Ga0136846, IMG submission 96841) | Grasslands soil microbial communities from Hopland, California, USA - 2 Assembly 2016 (version 4) | ecosystem: Environmental > Terrestrial > Soil > Grasslands | place: USA: Hopland... | reverse complement strand
GGAGGACCTGCGCAAGCGGGCCGCCGCCGAGGACCTCGACCTGCGGCTGCTGACCCTGGACGTCACCGACGACACCTCGGTGACGGCCGCCGTGGCCGCGGTCGAGGAGGCGCACGGCGCGATCGACATCCTGGTCAACAACGCGGGCGTCTCCGCCGCCGGGCCCGTCGAGACGTTACCCGTCGACCGCGCCCGGGAGGTGTTCGAGACGAACGTGTGGGGGCCGTTACGGCTGAGCCGGGCGGTCCTGCCCGCCATGCGCGAGCGCGGGTCCGGTGTCGTGGTCAACCTCGGCTCGGTCGCGGGCCGGGTCCCCGGGCTGCCGCACAACGGCTTCTACGGCGCCAGCAAGCACGCGCTGTCGATCCTCACCGAGTCGCTGGCCTGGGAGGTGGCGCCGTTCGGCATCCGGCTGGTCAGCGTCGAACCTGACTTCTTCGCCACCCGGATCTTCGACCGCGGCTGGGCCGGTTCCGTCGACCCCGACGGCCCGTACAGCGCGGACCACGGCTGGGCGAACTCGTACTTCCTGGGTGGGGCGGACGCGGCCGCGGATCCGGCGATCGCCGGGGAGGCCGTCATGGAGGCCGCGCTCGATCCGAGGTCGCCGCTGCACGTGTTCGTCGGGCCGGGCGGTCCCGCGTTCGCCGGGGCGGCCGCAGCCGCCGGCTCCTTCGAGAACTGGGTGGTGACGGCGACGCAGATCATGGAGACCGCCGTCGGACCCCGCCCCACCCCCCGCACCTGACCGCACCCGACCACCGCGACGCTGGAGACGATGACGATGGCACGCCTGCCCTACCCCGATCCGGACTCCCTGACTCCCGAGGCCCGTGAGGCGCTCTCGCGGCTCGCCTCCCCGCTCAACATCATGGCGATGGTGTCGCACGCGGACACCCTCGTCGCTCCGGTGATCGATCTCGCCGCGGCACTGTTCACCCGGCTCGACCTGCCGCCCGAGGTCACCGAACTGTCCATCCTGCAGGTGGCGTTGGACACCGGCGCCGAGTATGAGTGGGTGCAGCACGAACCCCTGGCGCTGCGCGCCGGTGTCGCCGCCGCCCAACTGGCCGCACTGCGGGCCGGGGACACCACCGGGCTCGACGACCGCCAGCGGGCCGCGGTCCGGGTGGCGCAGTGGGTGTGCCGTGGGGAGGACGTGCCGGCCTCGGAGGTGGCGGAACTGCGGCAGGTGCTGTCGTCCCGGCAGCTCCTGGAGCTGTTCCTGCTCACCGGCAGCTACCTTCAACTGGCCCGGATCATCACGGTGTTGGAGGTCGACATCGATCCCGCCGACGGCCGGCTGATGAAGGTCCAGACAAGCGCGGGCGCCTGATTTCGCAACGGCTCTGCCCCCGGCGCCGAGAAGGCGCCGGGGGCAGAGCCGTGGTGCGTCACCGGGGGGAGTCGGCCCCCGCGAGGAGCCGCTGGCGTACCTCGCGGCGCAGGATCTTGCCCGAGGGGTTGCGCGGCAGGTCGTCCACCAGGTGGTAGCGCACGGGGACCTTGTAGTCGGCGATCCGACCGCGTAGATACGTCATCAGCTCGCGTGGCCGTACCCGGGCACCGGGCCGGGTCAGGACGCAGGCGTGCACCTCGTCCCCCCACTCCGGGTGCGGTACGCCGACCACGGCGACGTCGGCGACGGCCGGGTGCTCACTGAGATGCTTCTCGATCTCGGCCGGGTAGATGTTCTGGCCGCCCACGATGATGGTGTCGTTGATCCGGTCGCACAGGAACAGATAGCCGTCCTCGTCGACGTAGCCCGCGTCGCCCATGTGCAGCCAGCCGTCGACCAGCGTCCGGGCCGTGGCCTCGGGCAGGTTCCAGTACCCGAGCATGCGGGCCGGGGTGCGGACGCAGACCTCGCCGATCCGGCCGGGCGGCAGGCTGCGGCCGTCGCCGTCGACGATCCTCACCTCGTTTCCGGGACAGGGCAGTCCGGCGGCCTTGAGCAGCGGGCTGCCGGGCCGGTGGGCGGAGAACGGCAGGGCGACCGCGATGCTCCCGGCCTCGGTGCTGGAGTAGATCTGTACCAGCGCGCAGTTCAGTTTCTCCAGGCAGCGCAGCAGCAGGCCTTCGGAGATGGGCGCGGCGCCGTAGGCGACGATGCGCAGCGAGTCGAGGGCGGCGTCGGCGCGATCCGCCTCGGCCAGCACCATCTGGAGCATGGCCGGCGCCACAAAGGTGGTGGTGACCCGGTGTTCCTCGATCAGGCGTACCGCCTCGGCCGGGTCGAAGGCGCGCATCAGGACGTTGGTGGAGCCCGCGTTGAAGCCGTGCATGAACCAGCCGATACCGGCGATGCCCAGGCCGGGCAGGGAGATCAGGCTCACGTCCTGCGGCAGCCAGTCGATCCACTCCCCCGCCGTTTCCCGGGTCGCGGCGGGCAGCGTAAAGAATGAACGGTGGGCGAGGACCGCGCCCTTGGGCAGCCCTGTGGTGCCGCTGGTGTAGATCTGCACCACCGGGTCGTCGGGTCCGGTGCCGGGGTTCAGGTCGGTGTCGGGGGCGTCCGCGCACCAGTCGCGCAGGCCGGGACCCCGGTCGGCGGTACCGTCCAGCCCGGGCGCGTCCAGCCGGACGATCCGGGGCGGGGCGTCGAGCCCGGTGACGGCGCGTTCCGCCAGCGCGAGGAACTCCCCCTCGGTGAAGAGCAGGACGGCACCGGAGTCGCGCAGGATGTGCCCGGCCTCCCGCTCGGTCAGACGCCAGTTGACCGGCACCATCACCGCGCCGGTCTTCGCGCAGGCCAGGATGGCGGCGTAGTAGTGCTCCGACTCCCTGGCCAGGTGGGCGACGCGGTCGCCGGGGCCGATGCCGGCGGCGCGCAGTGCGTGTGCGACGCGGTTGCTGTGCCGGTGCAGTTCCTCGTACGTCGTCACCCGGCCCTCGCAGACGACGGCGGGGTGGGTGGCCCGCTCCCGGGCGAGGGCCGCGCTGCTCGACGTCAGCGTCCAGGGAGCGGCGGGTCGGTCGTCGGGGGTGTGGCTCACGGTGTCCCTCCGGGTGCTGCGGTGGTCGCGGGCTCCTCGCCGGCGGTCAGCTGGGTGTCCAGGAACGCGGCCAGCCGCTGTGGTGAGGGGTGGTCCAGGGCGAGGGAGGCGGGCAGCGCGAGGCCGAACTCCTTCTCCAGGCCGGACCTGAGGTCGAGCGCCATCAGCGAGTCCAGTCCCAGGGAGCCGAACTCGGTGTCCGGGTCCACCTCGTCGTCGGGTTCGAGGCGCAGGACCGCGGCGAGCCGGGCGTGCACCGCGCGGGAGATCACCAGGAGCCGTTCGGCCGGGGGCAGCGCGGCGAGGGCGGCGGGATCGAGGGCGGTGTCCCGGGTGCCGTCGTCGTCGGCCCGGTCCTGACGCTCGTAGAGGGCGTCGGTGACCGGGGTGTTCCCGGTCAGCCTCGGCCAGTCGAAATGGCCGACCACCGGCACCGTCAGCGGGCCGTTCCAAAGGGTGTCCAGCGTGCGCAGGGCACGGCCGGGCGAGAAGAACAGGACGCCGCTGCGCTCCAGTTCGCGGGTGAGGCCTTCGCCGAGCCGGGCGGTCATGCCGATCCTGGACCAGGCGCCCCAGGAGACCGCGAGGCCGGGCAGCCCCTGGCGGACCCGCCACTCCACGAGCCCGTCGAGGAAGGCGTTGGCCGCCGCGTAGGCCGCGGAGTTGCGGGTGGGCCCGCCGACGATCGACGCGATGGACGTGTGAGCGAGGAAGAAATCCAATTCGGGGCAGGCATCGGCCAGTTGGTGCAGCAGCCAGCCGCCCCAGACCTTGGCGGCGAGCTGCTCGTCGATCGCCTCCCAGGTCAGCCCGGAGACGAGGGACTCCCCCGGTACGCCGCTCGCGTGCACCACCCCGCCGACGGGGAACGGGAGTTCGCGCAGGCGTGCGGTCAACCGCTCGACGTCGACGGTGTCGGCGAGGTCTGCGGTCAGTACGTTCACCTCGGCGTGAGCGCGCAGGTCGGCCAGGACGTCGGCGGTCTCCGGCGCGAGCCGGCCGCTGCGGCTGACTAGCACCAGATGCCGGGCGCCGAGGGCGGCCAGCCGTCGCGCGGTGACCAGACCGAGGCTGCCGAGCCCCCCGGTGACCAGGTAGGTGCGGTCGGGGCGGACCCGCAGGGGAGCCCGGCCTGAGCGTTCGTCTTCGGCATCGGCATCGGCATCGGCATCGACACGGACCGGTACGGGCGTTCCGTCCGGGGTCCGGCGCACGGCGCTCAGTGCCTCGTCGAGTTCGTCGAGACCGTACGGGGACGGCCCGCCGGTGAGAGCCTGTGCGGCATCCCCGTCCCGTCGCGTGCCGGACACCGCGCTGTCCGGCACCGTCACCGTGCGGCGCAGGGTGCCGGCACCTGTCACGGTGACCACGTCACCGACGGTGTACGCCGAGCCCGGACCGCAGGCGACGACGGTGCCGGTGCAGCCCGTGCCCAGCGTTCGGGATCCCCCGGCGGCGAGCAGGTCGTCCGGGCCGAGGAAGGCCGTGTGGACGCGGACCCGCACCTCGCGGGGGCCGGGGGTACGGTCCTCGGCGGGGACGAGGGCGGGCGGCCGGTCGTCCTGTCCGGCGACGGCCGCGAAGCCACCGGGCCAGGCGGGGGTGGTGGCTCCGGACAGCACCCGGCGGACGTACCTCTGCCCGTCGCGGTACGCGACCTGGTATTCGTCCCGTGCGGCGGTGCGGACTTCGCGGAGCAGCGCCGCCGGGCCGGTGCCGTCGGCCGGCACGTCGACCAGGATGGTGCGCAGGCGGGGGTCCTCGTAGAGCAGGACGTGCGCGAAGCCCCACAGGGTGGTGGCGGCGAGCCGTTCGCCGGTGCCGGGCCGGTCGCCCGGGAGCCACTGGGCGCGCTCGGTGACCAGCCACAGCCGGGGTGTCTGCCGGCCCTCGCGGGTGCGGAGCACGGCAAGAGTGTCCAGCAGGTCCTGGTAGTTGAGGCGGCACTCGGCGCGCAGGGCGGCGGCACCGGGCTCGCCCGGGCAGGGGCGCCAGAACCAGCAGACGTCGGTCAGGGTGGGGTCGGTCAGGGCGTCGGCGCCGTACGAGAGGCGGATGCCGTCCGGCGCCGTGGCGAACTCCTCCCGCGTGCGGTTGAGGACCAGGAGATGGCGCGGGCGGCTGTCGGCGGCGTCGGCGGTACGGCGCAGCCAGCTGGTGCGGTGCAGGAAGGGGCTGCGCTCCCCGGCCGGTGCGGGGTCGGCGAGTTCGATGCCGAGCAGTTCGGCGACCGGGCCGTGTTCGTCGGCGAGCAGCAGGTCGGCGTGGCGGCGATCGGGGGCGTCCGGGGCCGGGGCGACGGTGGCGGTCAGTCGCAGCCGTGTTCCCCGGGGCTTCTTGAACAGCCGTATCCGGGCGAACCGTTCGGGCAGGAACACGGGGCCGTCCGGGTCGAGCACGGTGAGGGCGGCCAGCGCGCACTCCACCGCCTCGACCGGCAGATGCTCGATGGGAACGGGGTCCCTCAGGACCAGTTCACCGGTGAGTGTGCCGTCGTCGTGCCGGACCAGTCGGTCGAGGAGCCGGTACGCCTCGCCGAAGCGGCGGCCCGCGGCCGCCAGGTCGGTGGACATGTCCACCGCGTCCGTCTCCTCCACGGGTGCGCCGGGGTCGAGGGCCCGGGGCGCGGGGCCGGCGTCCGGTGCGGTGAGCGGCAACACGGCGGTGGCGTGCCGGACCTCGGCGTCGGGCGGGCCGCTGACCACCTCGGCAGCCGCGCTCCCGTCGGGGCGGGGCCGCAGCCGGGTGCGCAGCTCTGTGACGGTTTCCTCGGCGAGCGGCAGTGGCTGGTGCAGGGCCAGATCGAGGAGCGGGCCTCGGTGGTGTCCGTGCACGGCGTCGGAGAGGGCGAGGAGCAGCTCGATGTACGCGGCGGCGGGCAGCCGCTGCTCACCGGCGGCCTGGTGGCCGGCCAGGACGGCCGGCAGGCCTGCGGCGACCTCGGTGCGGAACTCCCTGGTTCCGTCGGCGCCGACGGGCAGCTCGTGGCCGAGCAGCGGGTGGTGGAAGGTCGTGGTTTCGGCGGTGCCCGCACGCCTGCCGCCGGTTGGCAGCCAGTGGCGCTTGCGGTCGAAGGCGTACCCGGGGAGAACCGCCTTCGGGTGGCGGCGCCCGGTGTGGAAGCCGCTCCAGGAGACGGGCAGTCCGGCGGTGTAGTAGTCGGACAGAGCCCTGAGGGTGGCACTGTCGGTGGTGTCGCGGCGGCTCATGCTGGGCAGCCAGCGGTGGTCGTCGGCGGGCAGGCACCGCTTGGCGATGGCGGTCAGGGCGGCGGACGGGCCGATCTCGACGAAGGCGTGCCGGCCGCGCTTGCCGACGGCCCGGATGCCGTCGAGGAAGCGTACAGGCTCTGCGATGTGCCGGACCCAGTAGTCGGGGTCGCCGAGTTCCGTGGCGGTGGCGGGCTTTCCGGTGAGGTTGGAGACGAGGGTGACGGACGGGCGGCGGAAGGTTATCCCGTCCAGGGCCTTGCGGAAGTCATCCAGGATCTCGCCCATGAGCGGCGAGTGGAAGGCGTGCGAGACGGTGAGCGGCTCCACCCGGACACCCTGCTCCCGCAGCTGCTCCGACACCTCCGCCACGGCCGTGACGGCGCCGGAGATCACGCACTGGTCAGGGGCGTTCACGGCGCCGAGGGCGGCGTCGGGGCGCCCGGACAGCAGCGGTTCGACCTGATCGGCGGGCGCGGAGACGGCGGCCATGGCGCCGGGCGCGCGGACCGACTCCATCAGCCGGGCCCGGGCGGCGACCAGCGTCACCGCGTCGTCCAGCGAGAAGACACCGGCCACGGTCGCGGCCACCACCTCGCCGATGCTGTGGCCGAGCAGCACGTTGGGCTTGGCGCCCCAGGACAGCCAGAGCCGGGCGAGGGCGTACTCCAGGGAGAACAGGGCGGGCTGGGCGTAGCCGGTACGGTCGATGAGGGCGAGTTCCTCGGCGGGGGCGGTGCCCAGGACGAGGTCACGGACGGAGAGCCCCAGGTGGGGGGCGAAGCGTCGGTCGCACTCGTCCAGCCAGTGCCGGAACACGGGGAAGCGGCGGTGCAGGTCGGCGCCCATGCCCGCGTACTGCGCGCCCTGGCCGCTGAAGAGGAACGCCACCTTGCGGATGCCGGAGGGGCCCGGCTGCGTCTCCCGGGCGAGGCCCTCCTCCAGCAGCCGGGTGAGCGCGGCCCGGTCGGAGACCTGCCCGGCGAGGCGGTGGGTCAGGTGCGCCCGGCCGGTGTTGGCGGTGTAGCACAGCGCGTCCAGGTCGACGTCGGCGTGCTCGTCGAGGTAGGCCCGGTAGCGCTCCAGCTGGCGGCGCAGGGCCGCGCCGCCCTTGGCGGAGAGGGTGAAGACGCGGGGCTGGTCGGCGGCGGGCGGCCCGGACTCGTCCGAGGGCTCCTCGGCCTGTTCCAGCACGGTGGCAGCGATCGTGCCGGCGAAGCCGAAGCTGTTGACGACGGCGCGGCGCACCGGGGCCCGCCACGGGCGGCACTCCGTCGGCACCTCGATGGGGTAGGCGTCCCAGGGGATGCGGCCGGAGGGGTTGGTGAGGTTCAGGTGGGGGAAGACGGTGGCGGCGCGCAGTTGGAGCACCGTCTTGACCACGCCCACCAGGCCGGAGACCGGCTCCATGTGGCCCAGGTTGGTCTTCACCGAGCCGACCAGGACCGGGTCCTGTTTGGTGTGCGAGTGGGCGAACACCTCGTTGATGGCGCTGAGTTCGATGGGGTCGCCCAGTGGGGTGCCGGTGCCGTGCGCCTCGACGTACTGGATGTCGCCGGGGGTGAGCCCGGCGGCGGACAGGGCGCGGCGCAGGACCGTCTCCTGGGCGGCCCCGTTGGGCACGGTCAGGCCGGCGCTGTCGCCGTCCTGACCGACCGCGGTGCCGCGGACCAGTGCCAGGACGGTGTCGCCGTCCCGGCGAGCGTCGGAGAGCCGCTTGAGGACCAGGACGCCACAGCCCTCGGCGCGGGCGTAACCGTCGGCGGACTCGTCGAAGGTCTTGCACCGGCCGTCCGGGGCCAGCATGCGGGCGTGACTGAACATCACCGACACCCGGGGGTGGTGCACCGCGTTCACTCCGGCGCACAGCGCGATGTCGCACTCCCCGGCGCGCAGCCCGGTCACGGCGGAGTGCAGCGCGGTGAGCGACGAGGAGCAGGCGGTGTCGATGCTCATGCTGGGGCCGCGCCAGCCCAGGAAGTAGGAGAGCCGCCCGGACAGCGGGAACATGGTCATCCCGGCGGCGAGATGGCCGTCGAGCTTCTCGTACGGCAGCGCCTCCACCTCGAAGGCGAAGTCGATGGAGCTGGCGCCCACGTAGACCCCGCCGTTGCCGTGGCGCAGGGCCGCCGGGTCGATACCGGCGTGCTCCAGGGCGTGCCAGGAGGTCTCCAGGAGCATGCGCTGCTGGGGGTCGATGAACTGGGCTTCCTTCGGGGAGATGTTGAAGAAGGGGGCGTCGAACTGGTCGATGCGGTCGAGGAATCCGCCGTGCGTGGTGCGGATCCGGCCCGGTGCCTCCGGGTCGTCGGGGTCGGCGGCGTACGCGGCGACGTCCCAGCGGTCCTCGGGGATCGGGCGGATGCCCGAGCGGCCCGCCGCGAGGAACGCGCCGAACTCCTCGAACGAGTCGCAACCGCCGGGGAACCTCAGTCCGACTCCGACGATGGCGATCGGCTCGGCGCTGGTCACGGCCCGCTGCCCGGCATCTGTCTCGTCCGGCACGTTCGGCCTGCCTCTCTCGGGGTCTCGGGGTCTCGGGGTCTCGGGTGTCGCTACCGCACGCGCTCGACGAGGTAGTCGACCAGTTGCTCGATCGTGGGCCGGTTGAAGAGTGCGGCGGTGTCGATCTGCAGGCCGAACCGTTCCTCCAGCAGGTGCCGGATGTCCATGAGGCGCAGCGAGGTCAGCCCCATCTCCAGGTAACTGCTCTCCAGGGGGAGGTCCTCGTCGTCGTCCATGAGCAGGGCTTCCCTGAATGTCTGGGTCACCAGCGCCTCGACGGTGTCGTACTGCTCCGACTCCGGCAGGGCGGCCAGGTTCATGGGCGTGGTGTCGTGGAAGGGGGCCATCGCCATACCTCTTCTTCGGCGGTTCCGGCGTTCCGGCGGTTCCGGCGGTTCCGGTGTTCCCGGACGCGGGCGACTCGTTCCAGGTCCCCCGCATGGTCAACGCCCCGATGCAAACAAACCGGCCTGACAGTGCGCTGATCACGGGCTGACCCAGGACCCGCGGCCCCGGCGGGATCCGGAAGCTGGGCTCCAGGACGCGGGTACGCCGGTCAGCGGGCGATCGGCGCGGTATCAGTGACCCGGCACAGGGTGGGGCGCGCCACTCCTGGCAGGCGGGATGGCCGTAGCCGAAGGAGGGCTCCTTGAGCGAGGCGTACGAGGGATACGAGATCAGTCATGAGCGGATCTGCGAGGGCATCGAGCAGGAGGCCGCCCTGTGCGCGCAGACGCTGCGGCACGTCGATCCGGCGCGGCCGGTCGGCACCTGTCCCGGGTGGACGGTGAACCATCTGACGGCCCATCTGTTCCAGGCGTTCACCTGGGCGGCCGGCCTGGTGGAGACCCGGGCCGCCGAGTTCGTGCCGCCGCACGTGTTCGTGGCGGCGGCCGACGACGACCGGTGGGGGAAGCACACCGGCACCTGGGCCGAGTACGTGGACGAGCTGATCGGTGTGTCGATGGAGGAGGCCGCCTCGCTCGGCGGTGCCGAGGCCCGCGCGCGGTGGGTACAGGGGGCCGCCGACAACCTCGTGGCCGCGCTGCGGCGTGCCGGGCCGGACGCCGACGTGTGGAACTCCTTCGGGACGGGCGGCGCGCGGTTCTGGGCGAGTTGGGGTGCCCTCGAGACGGCGGTGCACCGGGCGGACACGGAACTGCTGCTCGGCCACGCACCGGACTCCGTGCGTCTGTCCCCCGAACTCTCCCTGGACAGTGTGCGGTTCTGGCTGCGGGCGGTCACCGCGCCGGGAGCGGAGGCCTTCTTCGGACCGGGCATCGGCGCGCTGGCCGGGGACGGCGAGTCCTTGCGCTTCCGGGCCAGGGATGTGATGGGTGGGGCCTTCGCCGACTGGCTCGTCGAACGGACCCCCACGGGGCCGGTCCTGGCCGCGGACGACGGTCGGCGGGCGGGTGTGACGGTCGCCGGCCGGGCCGGTGACCTGCTGTTGCTTCTCAAGCGGCGCGTCCCGCCGCGCGAGGCGGCGGTGGAGGTCACCGGGGACGTGCGGCTGCTGGAGCACTGGCTGGCGCACGTGATGGTGTGACGTCGCGTACGGCCGACGGGCGGGGCACCTGACCGGTGTCCCGCCCGTCGGCCTACCTGCCGATCACCACTGGGGGATGTGCAGCATCTCCAGCACCACAGCGCTGAACGTGAAGCCCACGCCGACTCCGAACATCAGCACCCGGTCGCCGGGGGCCAGGAGTCGCTGCTCCACGAGGTGGTCGAGCCCGGCCAGTTGGTCGCCCGCGCCCAGGTGACCGACGTAGCGGCCGAGTTCCCGCCAGAGGGTCTGTTCTTCGGTGAAGCCCACCAGGTCGTGCAGTTCCTCCCGGCCGCCGCCGCGGTGCACGAACGGCATGACCGCCCGGGCGATGTCCGCACGCCGCAACCCGGCCTCGTCGAGGGCCTGTTCGCAGGTGCGGGAGATGCACTGCGCCCAGCGCTTCCACTGACCCTCCGACTCCGGCTCCGCGGCCTGCTGGAGCGCGCGCTTGAGGACGCCGACCGGGGCCTCGTGCATCGGGCCCGGGGCGAAGGGCGCCAGTCCGCGGTCCCAGCGTTCGAGATCGTTGGCGGCACCGGCAACCGTGCTCAGCACTCGCGCGAACCCGGTCCGGTTCGACAGTACGAGCGCGGTGCCTCCGTCGCCCCAGAGGGCCTGGAGGTAGGAGTTCCAGCGGTCGACGCCGGGCGCGGCGAACCGGTCGGCGGTGGTGACCACGGCGGCGCTCGCCATGCCGGAACCGAGGTATCCCGCGGCCAGGTGGATCCCACCCATCCCTCCGGACGAGCGCTGGTCAATGCCGTACGGCAGTGCCTGCGGGCCGGAGATCCGGTTCGCGATGTAGTGGGCGGGCGTCCAGCAGTCCAGGCCCTGGAACCAGAGGCTGGCGTGCAAGTGCAGGCCGACCTCTTCGGCGGGCACGCCCGAGCGGGCGAGGGCGGTCGTGCCCGCCATGACCGCCATGTCCGGAGGAGCGGTGCCGCCGTCGTCGACGGCGACCGTCTCGAATCCGAGCCCCAGATGAGTCTCGCCCACCAGTCCGGCGGCCACCGCCGCGGTCACAGGTTGCCGCTCCGCGAGCCACACTCCCGTACCGGCGACGTACAGATCATTCCAACGCAAGGGAACCCCCCGGGGGTGTCGGCGGCCGACGTCTTCTCACCATGAGACCGGCCGCCAAACTGAGGGCGAACGGGCCAGACGAGCCAGGAGCGATCAGATCAGGCCATCCTGATAAGTCGCTGACGCGGTGCTGACACGGCACCGCCCCGGTGGAACAGCCCGCCGACGCCCACCACGCCATCGCCGGCTTTCTCTCCTGAGCAGCCGAGCAGCCGAGCAGCCGACCGCTTGAGCGCCTGAGCGTCTGAGCCCCTGAGCGCCTGAGCGCCTGGCCACGGAGCACTCCGTCAGTCGCGTATCAGTCACCGCTGGTTGGATCCGCCGGGGGGCCACGGGCGGATACCCGGGCCCCTGGGGGGTCACCGCCCCGCCATCAACCCGAGACGAGGCAGGCACACCATGGTCACCTTCGACGAGTCACCGGTCCAGCTCGGCGTTCTGCTGCCCACGCGGGAGCAGGCGATCGTCGGGAACTTCGCGGCCTCCCCGCTGCTGGACTTCGCCCGCCAGGCCGAACAGCTCGGCTTCGACTCCCTGTGGACCGGTGACTCGCTCACCGCGCGTCCCCGGCTCGACCCACTCGTCGTGCTCTCCGCGGCCGGCTCGGTGACGCGGTCGATCACCCTGGGCACGGCCGCGCTCACCCCGGCGCTGCGCCATCCGCTGATCGGGGCCAACATGATCGCCAGCCTCGATCACGTCTGCGGGGGACGGCTGGTCCTCGGTCTCGGTTCGGGTTTCCCCGTGCCGGAGACCGAGGAGGAGTTCGCCGCCGTGGGCGCGTCCTTCGCCGGGCGGGCCGGCCGGCTGGACGAGATCACCGACGTATGGCGCACGGCCTGGGCCAGTGGCGAGCCGGGCGCGCCGAGCGAGTTCACCGGGCGCCACTGGCAGGTGCGGAACCTGGACCGGCTGCCCAGGCCGCCACGCCCCGGCGGTCCGCCGCTGTGGCTCGCCGGCAGTGACACCCCCCGCGTGCTGGCCCGGGCGGCGCGCCACTACGACGGCTGGCTTCCCTTCCTGCCCTCGGCCGAGGCGTACGGGCGTGCGTGGCGGCGCTTGGACGAGCTGCGCGCGGAAGCCGGCCGGCCGGCGGGCGCGGTGCGACCCGCGTTCTACGCGACGATCACCGTGAACCAGAGCGAGAACGAGGCCAAGCGGGAGCTGGAGCACTACATCGAGCACTACTACGGCCGCTCCCTGGAGATGATGTCCGCGATCCAGGCCTACAGCTGGGGCAGCGCCGAGAAGTGCGCGCAGTGGCTGGCCGGATACGTCCGCGAAGGCGTCCGGCACATCGTCATCCGCGTCGGGTCGCTCGATCCGGAGCCTCAGTTGAAGGAGATCGCCGAGGTACTGCTGCCCGCGGTCCGCGCGCTTCGCTGACGTCGTCGCCCGGCGCCACCGGACCACGCCGGCCGAGCGCCCCGGGCTGCCGGTGGCCGACACGTGACGACCTCTTCCGCCCGCTGCCGGGCCGGTCCCTGAGGGACCTCGTGCTCGACGGAAGCGAGAACCTCTGACAGGCCGGGAGGGGCGGCCCGCGGCGAGCGTCGCGGCGCCGCCCCTCCCCGCCTGTCCGGGGTCAGGACCGGGCGGGCCGCTTGGTGGCCAGCACCATCTGGGTCTGCGTGGTCTGGCCCACCGGCCGTCCGTCGTCGTCCCGCAAGTCCGTCTGGACCACGATCAGGGTCCCGCCGACGTGGAGCGGTGTGGCGGTGGCGTGCAGGGCGCCGGAGCGCACCGCCCGTAAGAAGTTGGTCTTGGACTCCGCCGTGGAAGTCCCGGCGCCCGCAGGCAGGTTGAGATAGCCACAGACGGCGCCGACCGCGTCGGCCAGTGCCATCAGGGCCCCGCCGTGCAGAGCGCCCCCAGCCGTGCACAGTTCGGGCGCCCAGGGCAGCGAACCCGTGGTCCGGGCGGACGTGGCCTCGTGGAGGGTGATTCCGAGCCGGACGGCGAACGGCATGGTCGCCAGCAGGTCGGCGGGGCTGAGGGGCTGGGTGAGGTCGGCAGTCATGGACATCACCCTTCCACGCGCCGGAGAT
>Ga0136846_1236554_pt1 | contig 13394 bp, 7 predicted proteins | sample HopSoiMetagenom2_FD_96841 | JGI IMG/M metagenome (GOLD analysis project Ga0136846, IMG submission 96841) | Grasslands soil microbial communities from Hopland, California, USA - 2 Assembly 2016 (version 4) | ecosystem: Environmental > Terrestrial > Soil > Grasslands | place: USA: Hopland... | reverse complement strand
TTACCGCATCAGGTATGCGCTGATAATACCATCTCGGATCGAAGGTGAATACAGAGTTCCGTTCATCGGGACGATCATCAAAGAAGTATTTCAGTGCCTGGAATGCAAAGATTGCATTGAGGATACGCCAGCGCGTATTGTTCTGTTCTTTGTCGATGATCCTCCATCTCCTGAGATCCCACCAGGTCTTATTTTCAAATGCCAGTTCCTTTCTTCTTTCTTTGCGGATAGTATCTACTGAAGTAAGAGTGGCCAGGGTGGCCAGCGTAGCGCCGGCACGTTCCCGAATCGCGTTAAGATTATCCAAAGCATCGGTTTGGTAATTGGCGCCCTGGCCTGCGGTGAATAATTCATAGGCTGCTTCGGCCCGGTTTAATAAAACTTCAGCATACCTGATCTCTATCCAGCTTTGATCAGAACGGTTGTTACCAATATCAGCTGCTGCCTTATTGGGATCAAGGTATTTTCTAATGGAGAAACCGGAGATATTACTGGCAACGCCATTAATGTTAGTATAAAATCCACTGGCACCTGATGCATTAAGACGTGTGCCATTGGGCAAGGTGACAAAGGCAGTTGTTATTTCAGGTCCGGCCTGTTGGATGAAATTGGTTGTTGGATAAGGAGCAGTTGATCCTACTGGTAAAAGCCTTGGAATTCCACCTGCAACCGGGCCAGTGTAAATACCCCTGCGCAGATCTGTAGTTACTCCTTTAAAAACATCCCCGGGAGATAATACAGTTCCTCTGAAACGAGGCTCTGCATTTTTGAAAGGATCATTCAGGTTATCATACAATATATAATTGCCGCTTGCGTCTGTTGTCTGGAAGGTTCCATCCGGATTCTTTGGAAGCCCCTCAAACATCTCCACAAAATTCAATGTAGGATTGGTCTGCGCAGCGCCACCATTATTCCACAATTGCCTGGTCACATTATTATAATCATACCAATGCACTGCATCAGGATATTTGTACATGCGTATGAAAATATTCTCTTTGCTTGTGGCATCCAGGAATAGTTGCGCAAAATTATTGGCCTGTGCTACCCTGTCAGTCGCAGACCAGCTATTTTTATATAAACTGTATTTACCGTTTAACAGGTTGGCTGCATCATAGGCGGCTTTAAAATAGTCATTCGCTTTGTTAGCAGGTATACCGCAGACCTGAACGCCATTCACTATCAGGTTATTGGTATTGTATTTGGCAATACTGCCGGCAAATAACATCGTCCTTGATTTGAGGGCGGCGGCTGCATATTTATTAGCGCGACCATTCCTGTTTGTTTCAGCAATATTGGCAAAAGCAAAATCCAGGTCGGCGCCAATAAAATCATAAACTGCCTGTTCAGAAGCACGGGGGATCTTAAAGCTTTCGATATTGGCAGCTACTTCTTCAATTGCCTGTCCGGGTTCTGTCAACACATGATCTACAATCGGTACACCCCCATATCTTTTTACCAAAGCGAAATAAGTAAAAGCACGAATGAACCTGGCCTCACCCAGCCAGCTTTTTACCTGGGCATCACCAAAGTTGGCAGCATACCTGGGAAGGGTTTCCATGAAGTAATTACAATCCTTAATCAAAATGTATGCATCGGCCCAATAGTTAAATCCTTCAATGCCACCTGCCTGATCACGACTGATTGCCTCTCCGGTAAATGTGGCAGTTGATCCGTTAAAAAAGGTTTTAAATCCTGTAGCAGGATTCCATTTAAAATCTTCGATCGGCGTCTGGCTGTAAATACGCGCCATATACGCTTCTATTCCGGACACACTTGAGAAAATATCGGCGTCACTAATGATGTTGGTTGGCGGCACATCCAGGTCCGGTTTACAGCCGGACTGAACAATGGATGCAATTCCGATAAGCAACAGATATAAAGTCTTTTTCATTTTCAAAAAATTAAAATTTAACGTTCAACCCAAATGAAATGATCCTGTCAATGGGATAAGCATAACCAAATTGCTGGTCAACAGCTGAAACTGCAGAAGGGTGTTCTGGATCCAGGTATTTCAAACCGGTAAAGGTTGCCAGGTTGTATCCAGTTGCAAATGCCCTGAGGCCCCTGATACCCAAACGTGAGGTGAGCTTTTCAGGAAGGGTGTAACCTATTTCCGCACTTTTCAATCTTAAATAGGATGCATTGTGAAGGTTGTGCAAAGTATTGGTGAATGCATTGGTACCGGTATAAGAATAATATCCGGGGATCCATTTTGTGTTCGGGCTATAAGGATCAGCATTGGGGTCTTCAGGATGCCATCTGTCAAGCCAGAAGGTAAGTGCATTACCATTTGCCCAGAGAGGTTCACCTAACTGTTCTGTGTAGGTAGCTTTGACCATGGCAGCTCCGGAAAACAGCAGGTTAACATCAAATCCTTTAAAACTGGCTGCCATGTTCAAACCAAAGGTGATAAGCGGCAATCCAGTTTGTGCGATCGGCTGACTATCATCAACACCTACCTGTCCATCTCCATTCCAGTCTTCATACCGATAATCACCCGTTATGGTAGAACGACCTACATAGATTGGGCTATTTTCAATGGCTCCATAGTTTTCGAATTGGCCATTTGATCCATAACCAAAGTATACACCTGCATAACGGTTATTGGTATTATTTCTCCAGTTTAGATAAGAGTTTCCGTCTTTTGCACGTTCTATGTGCCGGTTCATGATACGGGTATAACCAAAGGTTCCGCGTACATTGTATAAAACCTGGCCGATCTTATTCTCGTGTGTTAATTCAAAGTCAAATCCTTCATTGCGATCGCTATTTAAATTCTCTAATGGCAGATTCGCACCAACAACATCAGGAACAGTCAGCAGGCGATTGGTCAACAAACCAGATCTGTCCCTCCTGAAATAATCGAATGTAAAACCGAGTAATCCATTCCATGCCTGACCATCAACACCAATATCCAGGGTTTTTGCTGTGTACCAGAATATTTTTGGATTGGCGATACCAGTACTTTGAACGGCATTAAAAAAGATACCATCAAACACGGCACCTGCAGGCTGACCAGTAGCGGAACCGCTTGCAGGATAAGTATAACCGGTAAGGAACTGGTAACGCAATGCGCCATCATCACCGGTTTCACCATAAGAAGCGCGGAATTTAAGGTTATTGATAAATGACAGATCACCCAGGTCTTTAAAGAATTTTTCTTCTGAAACACGCCAGCCTACTTCATACACCGGGAAGAATCCGTACTGATTGGCTTCAGCGAATTTGGAAGAACCATCATATCGGAACGCGAACCGTCCAAAGTATCTTCCTTTATAATCATAATTCACGGATCCAACATAAGCAGCATTTTTATAGCTGAATGAGTTGGCGATATTTGAACTCATGCTACCCTGCTGGTTCAAACTGTTACCTGCAAAGAGCTGGTCAATTGGTATTGCCAGTTCACGTTGCGCAAAGAAGTTATCACCCTTACGATCACTCTGCTCATAAAGCGCAAGTGCACTCACATGGTGATCCCTCAGGAATGTTCGGGTATAGTTTATGGATACCTGGCCCAGGTTGGTAGGATAGTCAAAAAACTCTCTCCTGACTGTTGAGGGAGATTGCTGTGTACCTGTAACGGCATACACATTGGTTGCCGGATTGTAGGTATAGGTGTTATATGTTTTATTGAAAATTTTATTATTGTTCAGCGTATAATCGAAACTATATAATGCGCGTACGCTTAATCCCCTTACAAATGGTACTGTATAATTCAACGCTGCTGAAGACTGGAACCATTTATTATTGAAAACCTGGAAGCCGGCTACTTCTGAAGTGGACTGGGCAACAGGATGTAAAGGATTAGGAAGTGAATTCAGGTATTGCGGATTATCATTGGCGTATACAGGATTAACTGGAGGCTGATACCACATGCTTCTGAAAACCCAGTACGCTGCCTGCATCGGCATATCCTTTCTTTCCATGGTGGCAGAAAGGTTTAGATCAAAAGAAAGGTCCTTTGAGATCTTTGCACTTAAATTGGAACGGAGGTTGAATTTTTTATAGAATAGATCATTTGATTTCAGAATTCCGTTCTGGCTGGTATAACCAACGCTCATGAAGTAAGTAACATTATCACTACCACCCGAAGCGCTCAGGTTATGCTGTTGCTGGCTGGCATGCCTGTTAATGGAAGCTTTTTGCCAGTCGGTACTTTTCTTTGTTCCATTGCGATACTCTTCAATCTGTGCATCGGTATAAACACGTGTTCCTCCATTTACATTATGCATGCTTTTTTCATTCACCAGCGTCATATATTCCACCGCATGAGATGATTTTGGAAAACTTACCGGTGTCTGAATGCCATATGTACCAACATAGTTTAATTCCATAGCGCCACGCTTGCCTTTCCTGGTTGTGATAAGAATAACACCGTTGGCGGCTCTTGCACCGTATACAGCTGCAGAAGCATCTTTCATTACGGATATGCTTTCAACATCATTAGGATCTACACGTGCAATATCAGGTCTTGGAATACCATCTATCACTATCAATGGATTGCCCATTCCACGGATATCATAGGAATTATTGAAAGCACCGGGCTCACTGGTGTTTTGAACAACACGCAATCCCGGAACCTTACCGGTCATGGTGTTAAGGATATTTTCATTCTTTGTAGTGACCAGCTGATCTCCACTAATAGTTGATATCGCACTGGTTAGTGATACCCGTTTTTGCGTTGTGTAACCCACCACAACTACTTCATTCATGGAAGAAGCATTGGGCAAGAGCTTTACACTATTGCCTGAAAAACTGGTGATCACCACTTCCTGTGTGGTGAATCCCACAGCGCTGATTACCAGTGTTTGCCCTATACTACCGGTAATAGAGAACCTTCCGGCATCATCAGTTGATGTACCGGCTTTGGACTGTTTAACCATTACAGAAGCTTTTGGCACAGGCGCTCCTGCATCATTGGTTACGGTGCCTGTTACCTCGCCTGTTTGGGCTAAGGCTGACTGACAAACTATCAATTGGACAAATAAAAATCCAATCAATAACAGGGATCGGCTAATCCTGAATTTGGTTTTGCCCACCTGGCTTAGCCCCTTTTGTGTTGGTGAGAAGAAAGAAAATTTCATAAAATGAAAATCTTTTTTGAATAGTTAAGTAGTTCTGGCAATTGTAATCAGGTACAAATCAATTTGCAGTTCAAATTCAATGGATCAGGTTGTGTTGGAATGGCTGAAATAAAAATAAGCGGGGGCTTCATGCATGGATCTACCTGGACATTCGGCAAATCGATTTTCTGATTGCGAGGAATATAGCAAGCTCCCGGTAAGCATAATCAGCGTTTAAAGTTTGGCAGTTCGTTCTATATGTACAAACATATGAACATACTAACAAACTACCAATTTTTTCTACATTTGGTACTTAAGACATACCAATGAAGCTCAGTATTGACCATAAAAGTCATGTCCCACTCCATATCCAGGCAGAGAAATTAATACGTACCATCATTGCTGATCCGCAATATGCTGATGGGAAGCTGATCCCGAATGAGGTAGACCTCGCTAAGCACCTGGCAATCTCCCGAACCACTATACGGCAGGCGCTCAATAAATTGGTATATGAAGGTTTGCTTATACGTAAGAAAGGGGTAGGCACCAAGGTGGCAGGCAAATCAGTAAGTTCCAAGTCCAATAACTGGCTTTCGTTTTCCCAGGAAATGCAGGCGCGTGGTATCCCAATCCGCAATTTTGAATTGCATGTAAGCTGGGTGCTGCCTCCGGACTCAGTAGCTAATTTCTTTGAGATCAATACGGATAAGAAGATATTAAAGCTGGAAAGGCTGAGAGGCAGGCCTGAAGGACCTTTTGTTTATTTTGTCTCCTATTTCCATCCGCGTGTAGGATTGACAGGTGAAGAAGATTTCAAACGGCCCCTGTACGAGATACTGGAAAAGGATCATATGGTAGTGGCCAATCTTTCTCAGGAAGAGATCAGTGCAAAGGCTGCAGATAAATTCACTGCCAGTAAGCTGGAGATCGAAGTAGGAAGTCCGATCTTATTTCGCAAACGGTTTGTATTTGACCAGGGGGACCGCCCTATTGAATATAATCTCGGCTACTACAAGGCAGATTCATTTATATATACCAACGAAAGCAGAAGAGAGTAAATAGTAGTTGCTTCGGTGATTCGTATCTCACGAACAAATAGTGCCAATAAATTTGAATGGTTCGTGAGGCGAATGGATGAAGACGCGTAAACCATCGTTATTGCTTAATTGGGTCTTTATAGTATTGCTGCCAGTGTTTAATCTTTTCTTTTAGCTGACTGATGGTATTCGCATATTTAGGAGCATTGATAAGGTTATGCATTTCCGATTTATCCTTTTTCAGATCATAGAGTTCCCAGGAATTAATGGCACCATAAAAATGGATCAGTTTATAGCGATTGGTCTTAACTCCATAATGAGGCGTCAATCCAAACGACTGCTCATAATAATGATAATAGATCTCCTTACGCCAGTTTTCATCCTTCCCTTTTTGCAATAATTTTTTCATGGATACGCCCTGCATATCAGCGGGAATGGGCAGGCCGATCCAATCCATTAAAGTAGGTGCAATATCAAGGTTAAGGGCAAACGCACTATTCTTCTGATTGGGTTTTACCTGTGCAGGATACCTGATCATCATTGGAGTTCGGAATGATTCTTCATACATGAATCGTTTATCGTAGAGGCCGTGTTCTCCGAGATAAAACCCCTGGTCAGACATATAAATTACGATCGTGTTCTCTCTCATATTATTCCTATCCAGGTAATCCAGCACCCGGCCTACATTATCATCAACATCCTGGATACAGCGGAGGTAATCTTCCAGATATCGCTGGTACTGGAAACGGATCCGTTCGTCATCCGTTTTGATCTTATTAAACTCAACAATTTCTTTGGCATACGCTGCATCCCAAACCTTGCGCTCATCAGGTGTGAGCCTGTCTATTTCCCTTCGCCATTCCGCAGGCGCCCAATTATTGATGGTGGTTACAGTACAGGTATCACAGGGAATTTTTGAATCGTAACGAATATCAAGGTCTTTCGCCATCGTAATGTGCTGCCGTTGCAATCCGAGGCGATCCCTGTAATCGTCATAAAAATTGGCAGGAAGCGGAAATGTTTTATCATTAAACCGATCCAGGTATTTCAGTGGCGGCATGCAATTGCGGTGTGGAGCTTTATGCCATAACAATAAACAAAACGGGTTACCCTTATTCTGCTCTATCCAGTTCAATGAAAGATCGGTGATCACATCAGTGATATAGCCTTTATACGCTGTATCCTTCCCCATTTTGATAAATCCCGGGTTATAATAATTCCCCTGTGCAGGCAATATATTCCAGTAGTCAAAGCCTGTAGGCTGGCTCCATAAATGCCATTTACCAATCACCGCGGTTTTATATCCTGCCTGCTGCAATAATTTGGGAAAAGTTTGTTGAGAGCTGTCAAAGAAAGTTCCATTATCCCGCAATCCATTCACATGGGAATATTTACCGGTTAAGATCACAGCCCTGCTGGCACTGCATACTGAATTGGTAACATAAGCTTTGTCCATTCTAACTCCTTCCCTGGCTATGCGATCAATATTAGGAGTATTGATGAGTTTGCTGCCATATGAACTGATTGCCTGGTAAGCGTGATCATCAGAAACAATGAAAATGATATTGGGTTTCTTTTGAGATTGGGAGAAAGCAGCACAATTGATCAATATTAAAGAAAGACTGAGCAGACTACTAATCAGGTATCCTGGTCGCATATGGTAAGGGTTAAGAAAGCGAAAATAGGGAATATGTACATACATACCTACTTTCGTGGATCAGGTCAGTCAACGAAGCATTCTACATAATTAAAGAGAAAACTACCCTTTTGGGTCAGGTGTCCTTTATCACCGTTAGCGACCTTTAGCAGAAATAAACGGTAAATTTAGCTACCATTTAAACCAAGGCATGAAAGCGATTATCGCAACTATTATTTTTTTGGCTGCTTCCATCAGGCCTGTCAAATCTCAGCCAGTCGATAATCTGCTCAATGGTTTGAGAACCGACAGGGAAAAAGCTGACACGCTATTTTCAGTTGCAATGAAGTTATTTTACCGTCACCGGTTGGATAGCGCCGCTTTTTTCCTGAACGTGGGAAAAGGGTTCGCTGAAAAAACCGGAGATAACGCCTTCATTGCCCGGTATTACCAATTGCTTGGAAATTCGTTGTCTTTCAGTGGAAGGACTGAAGAAGGATTATCCGCTATAAAAAGGTCAGGAGTTTTTTTGACTTCCAGTTCTCCCTACGATCTGCGGATGAAATACCTAATGTTCAATGGGATACTTTTTGAACAATTGCACAAAACTGATTCTGCCCTATCCTATTTCCGCCAGTGCGAGTTATTAAATAACAGGGAAAACCCTTATAAGAACTGGCTGGTATATAGCCAGCTCGCCCAGATGTATGAGCGGGCAGACAACTTTACAGAAGCTGAAAAGTATTATCAGCTCGCATACGATCTTTCCAAATCTAAAGGCATCAGGCTTGATTACGGTCCCATCATTTACCAGTTTGCCAACCTGTATTATAAATGGGGAAAGGTTGAAAGGTTTGCCGCCATGATGAAGGACCAGGAACAGTTTGTAAGATCTGGTAAAAAAGACTACACAAAAGATCCATCACACAGTCTGTATTTTGTGGATTGGGAAAAGCAACCCTTTCAGAAGAAAGTGGCCTTTATGGAAAACGTAAAGCAAAAATTCCTTGCCGAGCAGTCAATATCCTATGCCGGACTTGCAAACATTTACCTGGCAGAGTTCTATGAGCAGGAGAATCAACCTCAAATTGCGCTAAAGTATGCGTTGGAAAATAAGACTTTACTGGCCGGCCATAATGAACTGGTAAACCAGTATACCAGTGAAAAAATAGCTTACCGCCTGCTAAAAAAAACTGGCCAATTAAAAGAAGCACTGGTTGAAGCAGATACACTTTTTGCTCTTAAAGACAGCATCATCAGGTTACAGCATTCTGAAACAATGCTGGATGCTGAAGCCAAATATGAAACACAGAAAAAAGAGAAGGATATTGCCCTCTTAAATTCAGAAAATCAGTTGGCCCTGCTACGCTTAACAAAAGAAAGAGATTTAAAAACAGTTTTGATCAGGGAAAATCTCTTAAAAGATTCAGTGGTAGACAGGGAAAAAGAATACAATAAATTATTGGCGAGTGAGAATGATACCAAAAAATCCCAGTTGGCAATAGAACAGGCCCTCAAGGCAACCGCCTCCCGTGAGAATGAACTAAAGCTGCATGAACTGGTGAGAGAAAAAAGAATCCGACTGCAATTGATTATCGGAGCTGTTTTGCTATTATTTGCCAGTTTGGCCATTTTCCTCCTCTACCGTAGACAGCGATCGAAAAATCTGTTGATCCAGCGTCAGGCAGACGATCTGCAGGTATTGATGAAGGAAATCCATCACCGCGTTAAAAATAATCTGCAGGTTATTTCCAGCCTGCTTGATCTGCAATCATTGACTATTGGAGACCAGCAGGCCTCCCAGGCAATCAAGGAAAGCCGGAACAGGGTGTATAGTATGGCGCTTATCCACCAGAATTTGTACAATGAGCAAAACCTGATGAGCATAGAGATGGACGATTATATCAATAAACTTTGCCAAAGCCTTTTCGCATCTTATAATGCAAGTGAAAATAAGATCTCGCTTGAAACCGATGTAGATCCGGTACTACTGGATGTGGATATGGTGATACCCGTTGGGTTGGTCCTGAACGAGCTGATCAGTAATGCGCTCAAATATGCCTTCTGTGATAAAGAACAGGGTGTTCTCAGAATTACCTTTAAAAATTCAGAAGATGGAATGCTTTTGCAGGTAAGAGACAATGGAAAAGGATTTCCAAAAGGAATGAATATTTACCAGTCCCCTTCCTTTGGATATAAATTGATCAAAACATTTGCGCAAAAATTAAAAGCGAAGCTGGAAGTGTATAATGACGATGGAGCCTGCGTTATGCTTCATATCCGCAAAATGAAAGCCTCCTGAATTCTCAAAAAAGAAAATGAACGAAATAAGGATACTTATTGTAGAAGACGAGCCGGTTATTGCCGAGAACCTCGCACATTACCTGAACAATTACGATTTCAGTGTATGCGGGATTGCCTATGATGATGAAGAAGCAAAAATGTTTTTGGAAAATAGCTCGCCAGATGCTGTGATCCTGGATATCAACCTGGGGAGCCAGATGGATGGTATTGAGATTGCACATCTTATCAATAAGACCTGCCCGGTTCCATTTGTTTTTCTCACTTCCTATTCGGACAGGGAGACCATTGAAAAGGCAAAACAGGTAAAACCCTGGGGCTATATTGTAAAGCCGTTTAATGAAAAAACAGTACTGGCGACGCTGGAAATTGCTATTTCAAATTTTGCGCTATCTAATAATAAAGGCCAGCCTGAGCTCTCCATAACTAAAATAAACAAGCATCTCCTGGGCCCGCTGAGTGACCGCGAGTTTGATGTACTGAAACTTATTTATGTTGGCAAGACCAATCAGCAGATAGCCGAAGAACTCTTTGTATCCATTAATACCATTAAGAAACATATCAATAGCGCATACCTTAAATTAGATGCGAGCTCCCGCTCCTCAGCAATGGTAAGAATACGTGAACTGCTGAATAAATAAACTCTTCCACGGTATACAGGATCCCAAATTAGTCCTTTGTCTTCCTGATTTTTCTTATACCACATACTGGTAAACCTTCACATCTTCTTCTAATTCACCCCTAGGGGTAAATCAGGGCCACTCCTGGCATCGTTTCTTTGAATACTGGCTCAGATAAGTAATCAAACATTTATTATACTATTAAATCAACAATTATGAAAAAAGTATTTTCTATTGGAACAGTCCTGCTGTTATCTATTGCTATCTTTTCTTCACCTGGATGCAAGAAGAAAAAAGAAGACACTAAAGAATGCAAAACCTGTAAAGCCACTGGAGGGATAGATAATGGTACCGTTACAGAGCAGGTATGTAGTGACCAGGCTGAACAGGATTTCCGAAACAAACATTCGGGACAGACTGTCACCTGCCAATAACACAGTTTGCAAAGGCCGATTGCGAAGCCTAACGATCACCCCTGCCAGTTATTACTTTAACCGTCTCAAAAGCTCATCGATCATGAAAAGAATCATTCCATTTATTATTTGTATTATCCTCACAAGCCAGTTATGGGCGCAGAACGTGGCTATCAACAATGATGGGTCTGCACCGAATGCCAGCGCCATGCTGGATATCAAAAGCACCAGTAAGGGGATATTGATTCCCCGGGTAAATCTAATTTCAGACTCAGATGAAGTAACAGTACCCAACCCCCGCCTTTCATTATTAGTATACAATTCCAATAATGGCCTTCCTGATGGTGACGGGTATTATTACTGGAATGGGACTAAATGGACAAAGCTTGCCACAAGAATCAACCTGGCCAATTTGGCCTGGAACGTTGGCGGAAACAGCAATACCAATGCAAACACCGATTTTATCGGCACCGTTGATAACAGAGCCCTCGTTTTTAAAACCAATAATATCCTTTCGGGAAAAATTGAACCTGGTCCAAACAATGTATTCTTTGGTCAATCTGCGGGATTAAATAATAGTACGGGTGTAAACAATAGCATCTTTGGACACGAGGCTGGCCTTGGGCTCGCCGTCGGATCTAATAATGTAATTGTCGGACATCTTGCCGGTTTTGGAAACACCTTCGGCAACGCCAATGTATTTGTTGGAGAGGAAGCTGGCAAAATGAATAATATCGGCAACCGAAATACTTTTGTTGGTGAAGATGCAGGAATAATGAATGTAGGTGGAGATGATAATACCTTTCTTGGTAATGGAGCGGGACGGAACAATGGTGGAGGTTTCGATAACATAGCTGTGGGATCCAATGCGCTTTCAGCCGAAGTGGCGGCCGCAGGAAATGTGGCAATTGGAAAGTCTGCACTTTCCAAAACCACTTTTGGTTCTAATAATATAGCTATCGGCAAAAACGCGTTAATAGAAAATATAACAGGTAATGATAATATTGCCATAGGTGATAATACTGGTCCGCTGTCCTTTGTACCTGACCTGCATAACACTACCTCGCTGGGTCATGACGCTATTTGTATCACTAGCAATACCATGGCATTTGGAAATGAAGATGTAAAAGGCTGGGTATTTGGCCGTACTGCCGCTTCAGTAGGTATAGCGTTGATAGTTGGGGACAATAGTGCAAATGGGAATGGGGCTTTCCTCACTTCCGGTGGCACCTGGACCAACACATCAGACATCAACCGGAAAGAAGATTTTTCAGCAATCAATCCGGATGAGTTGCTTCAGAATATCAGCCAGCTTTCCATTACAAAATGGAAATACAAGGGAACAAACGAATACCATATTGGACCTACCGCCCAGGATTTTCATAAAATCTTTAATGTTGGTGTAGATGATAAAACGATCAGCACGGTTGATCCTGCAGGAATAGCTTTGGCAGCTATCAAGGAACAACAAAAGATCATTACTCAACAGGAAAAGCAAATACAACAACTGGAAAAAAGAATTGAAGCGCTGGAACTAATATTGTCCAGATGAAAACTCACACAATGAAAAAAATTATTATCAGCCTGCTTGTCCTGTCTCAATTCTTACAAACAGATATACTTGCGCAGGAAGTAATGCATGTACAGAACGGAACCACATTAAAGATTGAAGCCGGTGCCTCAATAATTTTGGCAGGAGGAATCACACTCGAGAATGGCAGCCTGTTGGTCAATGAAGGAACAATTACGCTCAAAAGTGGAGCCACGGGTGACGCCGATTTTATTGATAATACTGGTACTGGCAATTTTTACCAGCACGGAACAGGAAAGTTATTGTTCAGTGGGACCGGGAATCATGGAGTGCATACCGTTAATTTATTTGAACAGATAACGATGGATTGCGATGGGCTGGACCTCACCACTAATATAACGGCGAATAAATGGTACCTGGTAAACGGGATCATCAATACAGGAACCCGTACGGCAATTGTTACAGGTACCGATCAGTTCTCCATAGAGGCGGACCCGGCAAATCCAAATTTCAGTAAAAGCTGGTTCAATGGGAACTTAAAAAGAAGTATTTCTCCAGCAACCACCAACACGTACCAGTTTCCTGTCGGCAATAGTACCAGGGTAAACATTGCCAGGCTGGACAACCTAATGACGACGCCACTTAATAACGTGACATCCATAGATGCATCATTCGGGCCAAAACCCGGTAATGATGCTGGTTTGCTCGTTAATGATCTCGGAACTCCTTATACAATTGTAAATAATGGCGGTGTCTGGCATATTACACCTGATGTAGAACCAACAACGGG
>Ga0136846_1207619_pt1 | contig 13396 bp, 18 predicted proteins | sample HopSoiMetagenom2_FD_96841 | JGI IMG/M metagenome (GOLD analysis project Ga0136846, IMG submission 96841) | Grasslands soil microbial communities from Hopland, California, USA - 2 Assembly 2016 (version 4) | ecosystem: Environmental > Terrestrial > Soil > Grasslands | place: USA: Hopland... | reverse complement strand
GGCTCTGCCATCCTCTTGCAGGGCGTGATCGTCGCGGTGTAAGACGTGTAACAAAGTTGTGAATGCTTGGATGCAAGAGATAGGCAACAAAGGGTTTACGCTTGGTCATCATGGTCTCTAGCCGGCGTCAGGCATTGGATGAGCAGTAGAATCCCGAACAAATCCCCGGCCAGCAGCTGTGGCAGTACCCTCTGTCGGCGGGATAATACGTTTGCTGGTCCCGTATCGAGCACATCTTCCGCCAGGGAAGGCGTTTCATGTCGCGTGTGAAAGACGATCAGTCCGGCAACGCAGTGGGCGTCTCGATGTTGAAGGCACTATCGTTTCAAGAAAGGCTGGCAATCGGCCTGCGCCGATTGAAGGCCGAGCGCGGCCTAACGAACAAGGATCTGGCCGAACAACTCGGCGTATCAGAGGCCTATATGTCGCAAGTGACCCGCTGCATGCGTGACGTCAAGCTGTCGACGCTCGACAAGATGCAGCGGGAGTGGAATGTCATTATCGAGGATTTGCTCAGAGTCACCGAAGACGATCTCTCTCTGATAGAAGCGTTGAAAGCCCGCCGTGGGAAGAAAAAAGCTCCCGAGACCGCGACCTGATTTTCTCCTTCATAGCGTGGGATCGGCCCGGACTAGTGATCGAGGTTAAACCAGAACCTTTCCTTCATGCCTTGGTCATTCGGGATATCAAAGAAATAGGGATCAGCGCGCCGCGGTCGCGGGGTGGCAACTTGCTGGATGCAGCCATCATGGCCGTTGCCGAAACTGCGCTCTATCGTCATACCTGACTGTCTCGTGTGGGCATTGCGCTCCATCGGTGATCGGCAGACATCGACTGTTTTGATGCACTGGTCGGGCTCGCCGCGCCAGCCACCGTCGCCTTGCGAGCTATAGCCGACCGTCGTTCCGGCCGGGCAATCCTCGTAGTTTTCCCGCCCCGGCTTGCCGGCCTTAGCCTCATGGCAAATCGGCCAGGAAAATCCCGGGTCCTTCATCGCGGCAATGAGCCTTGTCATAGGTGGAACGCAATAGGCAACGCCGTGCCATGACGGATTTTTTGATGCCGCACACAACAGAACCTGGCATCCCCACGAGGCGTCCTCGGCTTTTGCGCCGCCGACCGGGGTTCCAAGGGCTGTACCTATCAATGTTGCGACGAGAATCACCAACGGTCTCATAATTCGCCTCCGTTATCGACTACTGGATTTGCGCCCAGGCACCGTCGATCCTCGCAAAGGAAAGCACGCCCGGTTGCGCCGAGCCGGCAAAGGTGCCTGACGTTGTTGTGATGATGCCGGTACAGGTGACGCCAGGTATTGCCTCGCGCGGCTTGCACTCCGAGATCCTGATTGAACGGCCTGACTTCGCGATTGCAGCACTTGCCTCTTCGTCACTCGGAGCGTCCACGGGCAACGGTTGCTGGGCCGACTCCTTCAGTCGGACGATCTCTTTTTCCAGGTCTGCGATATGACCGGTTCGCGCCAGCTCACTGATCGCATATCCTCCCGCTGTTCCAGCAAGGAGGGCGATGGCGGCAGCAATCACCCTGGTATCGGGACGCTTGGCCATCGGGAACCTCAATACCCCTCGATGCCCAGTCGCTTGAGGACAGCAACCGGATCGGTCTCGCAGACCTTCTTCCAGTCCGCATGCTTGGCGCAGGCGTAAGCGTATTGGCTAAGGTCTGCCGATGACAGGTCGGCAAGCCTGTTGCCAATTGCTTTCCATTGCTGCACGTCCGTCGGATCGCAGCCGGCGCCGCCCGCGCCGCAAAAGTCCGGATCACGCTGATCGGTCAGATTAGGAGTGGCGCTATCTTGCGCGCCGCTCGCGACCGGAGCGAGGACGAGCAGGATTGCCGCGGCAACGACGGAGCAATAGATGCGGTTCATTCAATCTCCTTACACGTTTGAGTTTACCGAGCCGCTTGGGTAACAGGCAAAGGCAGGGGCAGGCCCGTCTCGGCTTCTGGTGATTGGCCGTCCGACTTCTCTGCGGCCACAGTCGATGCGGTGTAAAGCCAAGGGGGAAGCAGGTCCGGTGACGACCAGACTCCAAAGCCCAGCCCCCTGGCTTTCCGCTCAATATCGAAATATGCAGGGACTTGTGGCTCGTTGCGGTAGTTGAATGCGTAACCGATACCCTCCGCAATTGCCGTTGCTGCCAGATTTGTTTCGCCGACAAAGCAATGAGCGATCAGGATCTTGTTGGTGTCGCGGCCAATTGGCGCGCAGTTGACGTTCTGCCCAAGTGTCCGGAGGATCATCCAGGCACGCGAAACCTGACCGGCGGGCCACTCCACGCCATCGCTCGTTGCGGTCTGCTCAAGGCGAGGGGCTTCATACCCAGCCAGGCGGACGATCTGTCGGCTCTTGACGAATTCGAACGTGGTCGCATCAACGACCTGAACCTTGCCGTAGATCTGACGCGGCACATCGGACGGCCGGCTTTGCGCAAGCAACGCCGTCGGGACCATTACGAGCCATAGTATCGAGGCAGCCGCAACTCTCATTGTTGTGCCCCCGCCTGTTGTTGGAGAACGGAAACCGGATGCGGTAGGTCCGAATAGGCCCAGAGTCCGGCGCGCGCCGAACGTGCAGATTCCTCCGCAACCCGGTAACCTGGAACAATCAGTCGCCCCGCGCTGTCGACGGCGGCAAATCCCCAACCTTGGGCAATCATATAGGTTGCCAGGTCGTACCGATGCCGGCCTGTCGTCGTTTGGCATGCGACGACCGCGTTGTTCTGGTCGAGATTTTTGATGGTCGCGCAGACGGGCCTCGTGTCTCGGATCAACGCCTGCGCCATGACCAGATCGAGCTCTCCGCAATCCCGGACAACGCCGGCAGAGACGGTGACGTTGGTTCCCCGGAGACAGGCCTGCAGACCATAGAGGCGATAGCGTCGCCCGCCGGAGATCCAGGTGTCGCCCGTCTCGAATTGTGCCTCCGTCGGAAACGGAACGAATTCGGGTTGGACGCGACCAGCGTCAACGGCCGAGGGAATGTCGGTTTGCGATGCCTGAACAGGGACGACCGATGGCGAGAAATGCGGTTCGCGCGCGACATTGCCGTCGGCGAGCATCGGCATGATTGTCGTGGCAGCACAGACACCGGAAGCTGTGATCGTCGAAATGAACATAAGAAGCCCGATCCGCATCAATTGGTCGACGGATTGACCGGGTGGTAAGGATGGGTGAACTGGCCGTTTGCCCAGATTCCGGCCTGCTCACCGCGTGCGGTTTCCTCGGCTTGCAGGTATTCCGGGAAGACAGGCCGACCGGCGCGGTCACGGGCAGCGAACGCCAAGCCCTTGCGGATGAGCGCTTCGGAGAGCGATCGAACCGCGCCATTCTCGACGAAAAAACATTCAGCAAAACGCACGGTCGGTCTGCCGGGATTTTGCGCGAAAACGTGGCAAGGAAATGCGTCGCCGGCACCTGCCTTTGCCTCATCGAGCGTCGCAATCATGCCGGCAAGCGAAATCATCGCACAGGTCGTCGGCATTCCGGCAAACTCCAGTGGCTCGGCCGAGAGGCAACCCTGGACGCCGGCTAGTTTGATCACGTCACCATCGGCGCCGAGAAAGGCGCTGCCGCTCAGCGCGGCCTTTGGGCTAACAGTTTGCAGATCAAGTCGGGACGCGATCGATGAGATGTCCAGCGGTATTTGTGGGCCAGGAATCAGATCCCGGCCCTCTGCGTAGGCGTTCTGATAATAGCCGACAAAATCCGAGACCGTGTCGGCCCGCGCGGCAGAGGGCAGGGCGATCAAGGCATTGAGAAGGGTGCAAAAGAGGAGGCGGTCGAACCGCCGAGCGCCATTGTTCATGCTCGCATCCGTCACCTGTTGACTGTTTCGAGCATGCACGAAATTATACTGCAGTGCAAGTCTGGAAAATGGCCTTGGATTGCAGTATGTGTTGTTGGACACTGGAAACGTGCAGATGGAGAAGGGTAATGTCCGCGGCAAGAAAGGCGCTCAGGGTTGTTGTCTTCCCGTTTCGGGCGGCATGGTTCTTAATATTGATCGCGAACTTTTTGGTCGTCTCGGCCGTCTGCCTTCTTGTCGCGTCCCTTCTTGCATACGGCGTTGCCCTGGCCTTTTCGTATGCCTTTCTGCCGGCAGAATGGACGCAAACGCTGTGGCGATGGGTGGTCGATCTTTATGTTCAGTCTTCCTGGTTCAAAGCTGCCACGATCGCTTTCTTCATATTCTTGCTCTTGCCCGTCCTCCGATTTTGGCTGGCGAGGGATCCGGTTGCGGATGTAGCCCGAGAACGCGAGATCACCAGGCTGAATGATGATCTGATTGCCGCGCGGCGGCAGGAACAGTTGCGAGCCAAATTTCGGGCCTAAAGGAGAGGCAGCTGGCACGTTTGCAGGGCGCCGGAGCCCACAACGTCCTTGTCTCCAAATTCTGAGGCTGTCGGCCGCCACTGCGATGGAAGATAGTTTGCAGCGGCGGTGACTTTTGTTGCAAAGGGCGAGGAATTCAATGGCAGCCAAACCACTTTCGCTTGCTATCTCGACGTTCAAAGGCGGTGCGGGAAAGTCGACGCTGAATGTCAATCTTGCAGCGGAATTCGCGCAACAGGGACACAGAACGCTGCTCATCGATTGCGATGAGCAGGAGTCGTCGACACGCTGGTACAATGTCTCAATGAAGCGCGGCTTGCTTCCGACCGACGGCACGTTGCTGCACCTGCGAGTGGCGCCCGGAGATCAGTTTCGGGACCGGTTGGCCGACGCGCCCGAGGCGGATATTCGGATCTATGACGTTGGCGGCTATGTCCATCAACGCGCGATCGAGGTCTATCACGAGTGCGACGCCGTTCTCATTCCGATTATTCCGGAACCGACCGCCGCGACGTCAGCGATCAAGGTCGCAACCATTTTGAAAGAGATATCCAAAAAACGGCCCCAGGGACCGATCCCTTACGCGGCGATCTGGAATTATGTCGACATGATCGCTCTCAAACATAACAGGTCGCTTCCGGAAGTCCATGCGATCCTGACGAGCGGCAGGATTCCCATGGTGGAGACCGTCATCCGCAAGAGCAATCATTTCAGCGATGTCGGGGCAGGCTTCGGCTCGCTCTATTCCAAGCTGGCCAGCATTGAGAACAACCCATCGTTGACCCCATCGGCCAAGCGCCGGGCAAGCGAGAGCGTGCTCGATGCGATCGATCTCGTCAAGAAGATCAACAACGAATTCATCGGCCTCCTGCAGGCGGAGGCGGCTTAGAGAGATGGCGGGGGAAAGAACACCGGCCGGCAACATTCTAGCCCTTGCCCGATCGAGAGAGGATCAGGCCAAGGAGGTGGAGGAAACTGCAACCTCCTATATGCCGACCAATATCGACCTTGAAATGCTAATGCCCGATGAGGCTCCTGAAGAGCAGGATGAGCGCGTCACGCCGAGCGTCAGTTCACCGGAAATACGCACTCCGGACAAAAAACGACGCCGTGAGCGACTGGCCTCCAAGGGCGCCACAGCGGCAGGCGAAGCCACGAAACGCAAGCGTATCTCGCTATATCTCGATGACGACGTGCTGACAAAGATCTTCCAAGTTTCGTTGGAGCGTCACGAGCAACTGTCCTCCGCGACGCACCGGCTGATTGTCGAGGCTCTGAAGGCGAGGGGGCTGTAGTCGATGCGCGAACCGGCCATCATGTTCCGGCTGCCTGCTCAGGTCTTAATCAACCTCGACGCCCTTGCCCGCAGGCTCGATGTCTCCGTCAACATCGTCGCCAAGCTCATTGTCACCAGGGAGATCATGCACATTCCGGCGATGCTCGAGGAGCACGACCGGCAGCTGGCAAACATGCACCAGTTTTTACGAGATCTCGCCTTCCGGAACGAGGAGTTCCTCTCGGAGGAGAGTGTGCATGCCGAAAGTACCAAAGCGATCGCGCATCAGCTCGAAGAAGTCATGAGCGCTCTTGATGCCATCCGCGACGCTGCCTTCATCCGGCCGTCCACATTTATCGCCGATCTGATCAGGAGCCACGATGAACGACCTGTCCAGAAGTCGCTCCGCATCTAGACCCGGAAGTCGTCGGCTGCCGAGCTATTTCGATCTCATCGAAGACGAGCTGCGGCGCCGCGGGGGTGGTGGCGGTGGATCGGCGAAGCGGTCGACGTTTACGAATTCCGGCTTGCCCTCCGCCAAGCATCCCGGAGCTGCTTCGGCGTTCAGCCGTGCGGCCGGCAACAATGCGGTCGTCGTCAAGGTCTTGTCTTACGGGGCCGGCGCGAGTTCGGCCCGCAACGTCCTCGCCTACCAAAGCAAGGAAGAGAAAGCGCGCGACCAGGACGGTCGCGAGGTCACCGATCTCAGTGCCGCCGTCTGGTCCTGGGAGAGGGAGTTTGGCAACCGGAAAGGCAGCCAGGACATTCTCCGTCTGACCTACGAGCTTGAAAAAGCCAACCGCGAGCACTTAGGGCGCGCTCTCGCTTCGCTGGCGGAGGATGGGTTCCGTCAGCCGGGCGACGGCGATCGAACCTATGCCTTCAGCGTCAGCGAGGGTGTGAAGGGGCAGACCCGTCTGCAATTTGCTCTGGTAATTGCCCACGAGAAGAAGGACAGGTCGGATCGAAGCAGCGCCAATCGTATTCCTGCAGAAATCGATGATGTCCGCGCGATCGATGAGCGACTCGACAAGGTATTGCGCGGCGCCGGTATTACTCCGGTTTCGCGCTATCCCGCTGAATTCTCCTCCGGGCCCAAAGGCCTGACCGCCACCCTACATGCGATGCAACGGGCAGGGGCGGAGGTAACGCTGTCGACGAAAACACACCTTAGAGACCGCCCTGGCAAGAGCGGCCGTTACGAGCGCGGCGGAGAACGGCGCGAAGTCACGACCAAAGACCACAAGGAATTGACGGCCGAGGGCAAGGTCGTCGGTGCTCTCATGCAGACCCGCCAGCCGCGGGACTTCATGCACCTGTTGCTCTCGGGGCCGGCCAACGTTGATCGCGACCGGTTCATCCTGGCGGGCCGAGATTTCCTGAGGGAGCAGTTTGAGGGCCACCGCTACGCCTATGCCGTCCATAATCGCAATGATCTTGAAAAGCATCCGCACCTGCATGTCATCGTTGCGCTGCGCAACGCGAGCGGAAAGATGCTCAACCCCAATATCCGCGACTTCACCGAATGGCGGGTCCGTTTTGCTGACAAGGCGCGGGAGCGCGGCATCCCGATCGATCGGCAGAAGCGCCTCGAACGTGCTGGCCCGCCGCCCGTCAAACGATGGGAGTGGGAAATGTTTCGCCGGATGGGAGCAACGGCGCCGTCGAACGTCGTCGAAAAGGTAATGTCCAAGCTCCGCGACACGCCGACGGCGCCGAAGCGTGAGGAGGCCAGGACGCGGTTCGACCAGAGCCGGCGTTCGGTCGGGCACGTCATTCGCATGCTGGATGGTATTGCCAAGGACCGCGGTGCACCGAGCACCGCACGAGAACTCAGCCAGGATCTGTCCATCGGGCTTCGGCGCGAATATGGGCGGCTTAAAACAGCGGTCCGCGAAGGCCGTGATCCCACACGAGAGAAAGGCGAGGACCACATGCTGCGATCCACACCCATTAGTGCCGCGCAAGCAAAGGCGGCGAAGGAAACGCTGGCGAACACCGCGCTCACGGTTGCCGCGAAGATTGCCAATCCATCTGATCGGCTGATCTTCGAGCAGGCGACGAAGATCATCGGCAAAGTCGTCGGGCTGCAGCTCGACTCACGCGTTGACAAGAATCGAGACCGAACGGAGTCTGGCAGGGATAAGCGGAGTTCGGACAGCCTCGAAACCAAGTCGGCTGCCGGTCGCGATCATATTGCGGAGCAGGGCGTGGTTAATAGGAGTTCGAACAACCGTTCTCTCGACGCATCGCGCATCGCCCGGTCTAATGCGGAGCATGACGCGCCGGAAACAGATCGTTCGAATCGGGAGCGCCCGAAACCCCAGCAGCGGGATCGCGACATACCAAAATCGATCAAGCTTCGCCCGCCTCAGGAGAAGGACAGGGACCGCACCCGCTAACCCTGCGAACCGCACTGTTGGCCACAGTTAAGCTCTCCAGCGATGGACCAGCCCAACGTCGCCTGGATCTTGGCGCGGAGTCGCTGGACCTCCGTGGCTTCAGGCGGAGACAAATTGGGGACACGCTTTAGGGCCGCACCCTGAGCGGTTCCCTCGCTTCGGTTGTTGAAGTAGTCGATTACCGAGACACCCGCATCGTCGGCAGCGAGGCTACCAGCGGTCGAGCTGCCGATGAAAACGGTTTCCTTCCTGCCGATCCCATACCGCTCCATAACTTGGAAGATCGCTCCGGCGCCAGCCTCCTGTTGCCGATCCGCTTGGCGCTGAAGTCCGGTTCCGCTTGCATGTGGGACGTCACTCCATGTCACCCAGAAATCCGGTATGGCACATCTGATGCTCAGTAATGCGTCAAGCAATTCGGTCAGGGTTGCGAATTCTGATCTTCCATAGGCACCCGCGTCCATCCCACGCTCGTCCGAAATAAAGCCGAAACGAGCATTGAGGTGTCGCAGATGCCTTAACATTTCAACGAATTCTTCGTTGATATCTCCGAGCATGTAATCCCCGGAGGGACTAGTCTTTCTCAGGAGGGTGCCATCTCTCTCAAAAATGACGAGGCCGGTTGAACCGATCCTCCTAAAGATCCTGTCTGCATATTTTGCATGATTGTTCATTGGCTAAATTCCAAACCTTGAAGCCAGCTTCGCCATCACACGACTTCGAAATGACGCGCAGCTTCCTCTTGGGGCCAGTCGGTGGCGATTGTCGTCGTTACCCGGTTATCGGATGGGAAATCAGCGCGTTTCGGCGAGGAATCTCCGGCGTTCCTACAAGCGAGCGGCAAAATGGCTTCCTCCTCTCACTCGCTGCTCATCTGTTCTGAAATCAACATCCCAAACTTCAAAATTTTGCTCCTGATAGTAGAATCGCTATGCAGTTGCGTGTAGTTGCGATACCCGTTGATCGGGCACAAACGCACGAAATCTACCGAAACGAAACGAAACCAGAGCCGGTAAGCCATTGCCAAAGAATGGAAAGTTATTTCTCCCTCCGCCGAAAGACGGAAGTGATTTCAAAGAACTCTTCAAACAATTGGCCGCGGCAGGAGCGGGCCGGCCGTTGGGAAGTGATGGCTTTCCCGCAGGCCCGTGGACGCCGGAACTTCTCGCTGAGGCGATTTCACACATCGATTCCAACCGGACCGGGGTCGATCTACGAACGGTCCAGCTTTGGTTTCAAGAAAATGAGAAGGGTATCAGCACCACCAATATTCGTTGGCTGGCAAGGGTCTTCGGGTGTGATGATCCGGTAGCAACAAGCGAATGGCAGATGGAGCTAAGTGCGGCGCAATCTCGCTTAACGGCGAAGAGGCGAGGTTTGAAGAAAGCGGGAAGCAGCCCTGCGGCAGAGGTTCCAAATCTGGCACTGAATGTCGTCGATGAGGAGATGAAGTCGCCGGCAAAGCTGGAAAGGGATACTGAGGCTAATCAGCCGAGCCGACGTTTTAATTTGGCGAGGAGGTCGGAGGCGCTATTTAGCCGCGGATCTACCTTAGATCTACCAGCGTCGGTGTTTGCGGGTGCCACCGCCCTTGGGTTTCTCTCGTATATTGTGGGGATCCACAACGCGACTTACAATCGGGCGGATGGTCTCGTCAAACAGGTAGGTTTCCTCTGGGCGCCCAATTGGACGTTCCTCTTTATGGTGTTCTTGCCACTGTTTTTTGCGTTCGTCATAGAGTTGCTGTTGTTTTGGAAAAATGAAGGACGCTTACGGATTGTAGCGGCGGGCAATCGTGTGGAAAGCGACGCCGCCTGGGCCCGAAACGTAGATGCTTCTTCGTATACATATTGGGCGGTCTTTATCGTCTGCGTGTTGTTCGCCGGTGTGTTTCAATGGATCGGTGTGTGCTTGGTCCCGTTGGTAAAAGGCGGTGGCAACTATGCGATAGATTGGGGCAAGTTAGCGCTCGTGCGGCCCGAAGTCATATCGGTGCCGATGGAGATTGTATTCACGGCGTTCGCTTATCTCTACATGTGCTTGTGCTTCTATCTCTTCTTCGTAGGTCTCATTTTGCTTCATACGATGATTAATGACCTTTGGAAAATCGGAGGAGCATCGAGGAGCCGGCCGCGAATTGATTATCAATACCATGTCCATGAAATCGGCTTACGGGTGATGCGCGGAATTTTTCGGTGCACTGTTTTAGGTCTTCTGATCGCCGTATGCATGAAGGCCCAAAGCTCCTACTTGGCGTCGAATGGAAAGAACATCGTGGCTTGGCTGCTTGCCGATATGTCGTCAGCTTTGTATGAGGGCAAAGACATGGGCAAAGGATTCAGCTACAGGATGCCGACCCACTACAGCAGCCTTCTTATCGCTATTTCGACGATTATCGTTTTTCTTTACGGTTCTATCCGTCTAGGTGCCGGAAGCCGATTTCATTTTCCCATGTGGAAGATGTCAGCGGCAGTAGGGTTACTTTTTACCAGCTACCTGCTGATCGACGCATTTACAGGCTTTTCGATCCTTCTGTGCCTTGCAGTGCTGCTCGCGATGTACGGCCTCATTGATCCAGAGCTTGGGCGATGGAGAGCGAGCGACTGGGGAAGCAATCAGAATGTATCATAGTTGGCTTGATCGTTGGGATGAGCGGCGGGCAAGGCGCGGTGAGGAATCCAAGGAAATAAGCGATTTCGTCCTTGATGCCAACCTCGCCTTCCCAGGCGCCAAGAACATAGGAAGTATCGGCGAGTTTTGTGTCCTCGCGGACCAGGCCGCGGCTGATCCAGCCTTTTTCGATGAACCGAGCGGGGACGATCAGCATTTTCAACGGCAAGACGGGTGGATCAAATTTCCGTCGGACATGTCCACTGGCGTCGAAGAGAACAATGTAGTCTGGGCAAAAATCACAGAAAGCGGATCCTTCGATCAGGCGTTGGTGATTTTTCATCACTGGAATGCAAGTGCACGCAATCCTCAGATCGCCAACTTTTTCTCACAGCGTGGAATCACGGTTGTCGAGATCGCTATGCCTTATCATTTCGAGCGCAGCCGTTCCGGGTCCGTGTACGCCGATTTTATGCTTAGCCCTAATCTCGGTCGAACCATCCAGTCTGTACGGCAGGCGGTATGGGACGGGCGAAAACTCATTCGTTGGTTGAAAAGCGAAGGCTATCGAGAGATTTCTGTTCTCGGTATGAGCTTAGGTTCCTGGGTCGCAGGCTTAATCGCTGCGCGCGACTTGGCTGTGTCAAAAGCCTCGTTGTTTCTTACAGCGGGAAGTCTCGCGGATATGGTTTGGACAGGGCGCGCGACACGATCGATACGTGAAAGCCTTGAACCCGTTATTGAGCTGACCGATCTCAGAAGGGCGTGGGGTCCGCTTAACCTAGAGAATTACGCGCACAATTTGGCAAGGACCGATCTCGAACTTCACGTTGTGTTGGCTAAGAGGGACAAGGTCGTTCTGCCAGAGATATCACAAGGGTTCATGCAGAGGCTGAAGGCCGCCGGAGCTAGGCCAAACATTTTGGAATTAAACTGTGGTCACTATTCGCTCGGCATGCCGCCTTACATTTTGTTGGCTGGTTTGAGCCTGAAACGGTTTCTGTCGTTACGCCAGGCTCAGGGCTCATGGAACAAACCCAGAAGATGACGGTTGTTGCGATCCAGATTTCCGAGAAGAGGATTTCCACACGATACTGACGCTCGGTTCCATGCGGAAATCAACAATGTTTGGATCCGGCTCTTTCCTATCAACAGGGGTGGTGGTGGGCGACGGTGCGGTGTTCGTTCCGACAGTCGGCTCGCGGGAGAGGCATGAATATGTTGTTATGTTATAACATATTGCATAACCAGATTTATGGAACTGGACGGGGTGTTTCATGCTCGATCCTTCAAACGATAGCGCTCGGAGCGCAAACGGCTTATGGCATTAATTCCAAGCTTAGGAATCGGCGTCTGCGCGTACGGCGGGACGCGGTTCGGTAAGCCAGGATAAGCTTGATCGGAATTGACGCCACAGTTGCAGAGTTATGGACGCGCCGCAATGAAGACCCCGGTTCCAATCATGGCGCCGCCAGCCGTTCGATTCAATGCACGGATTGCAATGGGAGAACGGAACCATTGCGAGGACGCTCCGGCAAGAACCGCAAAGATGCCCATCGCAACGCTGTTGACGACGAAAACAACCGACAGGATGATCGCGACGTCTAACGCGCTCAAAGGCGTCAACGTTCAAGATCAATGGCATAAGACTCGCGTGAAAAAGGATGGCCTTAGGATTTCCAAAGGCGATCATGGCGCCCATTCCGAACTGCCGTGCCGCGCTGACTCGCTGGACAATCATCCCGGCGTCGTATCGACTGCCAGCTCTCCACATGCGGTAGCCGAGGAAGACAAGATAGCTCGCCCCAGCATATTTGATCACTGCGAAAAGCCAGGAATAGGACTGGGCGATCGCAACGAGGCCTGCCAATGCGATGCTGACTAGCGCGACGTCGCTCAGAGCTATGCCCAGCCCAACGGCGAGCGCGGAGAATGTGCCACGGCTTACGCCCGTCGTGACGACTGCGAACATCGCAGGACCGGGAGTAGCAACAGCCAGGAGAAGCGCAAGGCAGTAAGTTGTAAGGGCCACTAGAGTCATCTACCAAAACTCCAATAATCTCATCATCAACAAAGCTTGGCAAAGTTCCACAGATCTGAGCAACCTCCAGGCCGTCGCCTCGTTGGCATCGCCGCCTGGCGAGCGGGATTCCGGCCGTCGCCGGCCTGCAGGACTTGGCCGAAAATGACCTCGTCCCCTGAGGGAAACAGCTGTCCGATCCAGTGCACCCTTGATAGCGGCTGCACCGAACTCGCGAGCGGCAACTATGCCGAAAGCGCCCTTGAAGGAACCGACAGCGGTGCGCCCTACGCTGGCGATGACGACGGATGAACTGCTCATGGAATACTCTTGGCTTCAAAGAAAAGACGTGTGCCCATAGATGGACCGCGGCATGGTGGGACTGTGATCTTGCAGCGTGAAAGAACTCCGCCTACTGTTCCGTCCCCATCATTTTTTCTTCGATATAGATCTCGTTGACAAGAACGGCGGCGAGGTGGATGTGGTCGTCCTCGACACAGTTTTCGCCGCCCCGCGCTGGCGCGCCGCTCCTAGCCTTTTCATGGATGGAGCCGCTGCAATGCCGACTTATCCGGCTATGCAGCCATCTTCTGATAATTTTGTTCATGATGGCCTCACATTGGCTCAATGGTCACATATTCGGATAGACCGGCCCCTCGCCGCCCTGCGGCGGCACCCAGTTGATGTTCTGGTTGGGATCCTTGATGTCGCAGGTCTTGCAGTGCACGCAGT
>Ga0136846_1232957_pt1 | contig 13397 bp, 8 predicted proteins | sample HopSoiMetagenom2_FD_96841 | JGI IMG/M metagenome (GOLD analysis project Ga0136846, IMG submission 96841) | Grasslands soil microbial communities from Hopland, California, USA - 2 Assembly 2016 (version 4) | ecosystem: Environmental > Terrestrial > Soil > Grasslands | place: USA: Hopland... | reverse complement strand
CCCGCTGCAACATGACTCGGGAATGGCCGCGCTCTACAACGGTGAACAAAATGTCATTGATGGTTCGCAGGCTCATTGGTTTCAGGAGGCCGTAACTGCGCGGATCCGGCGAGCACCCATAGTGTGTTTGAGAGTTCTCTGCTCTGGAACGCGGACTCGTATTGTCGTTCCCTGAGTCACATCACGGAAGCGTATGAGCGTGTGCGCGGCAACACCGGGCTTCCTGTCAAGAATGTAAAGCTTCTTTGGCCAATTTCGCAATGACGTGAGGAGACTCTCATTGACCTCGCGGCAGGAGCAGGGTAGGCTCCTAGCAGATCTTGTGGGGTCACATTGATGAAAAAAAGTAAAGTGATTGGTGCATGGCTGGGCGCGGCGGCCATCTTATTGTCGCTCGCGAGTCCGTCGGCTGCGGAAACGAAGAAGAACCCGAAAGCCGCGCCGTCCCTGAAGGTGGGCGATGTAGCACCCGATTTCAAAATGCAGTACTTCGACGGCAAAGACCTGAAGGATGTCTCTTTGAGTGACTTCCGCGGGAAGAAGAATGTCGTGCTTGCCTTCTACATCTTTGCTTTCACCGGTGGTTGAACGGAGCAAATGAAAAACTTCCAGCAGAATCTAAAAAAGCTGGAAGCTACAGACACCCAGGTCCTGGGTGTGAGCATGGACAGTCCCTTCGCGAACAAAGCCTTTGCCGATCAGATCGGCGTAACCTTCCCGCTCCTGAGCGACTGGGGAGGTGAAGCCACTCACAAGTACGGCGTTTATGTCGACGAGTACAAGGCGGCTCGCCGCATCAACTTTCTCATTGGCAAGGACGGGAAAATCCTCGAAGAGCAAGTTGACAAGGACGCGATCGACCCCAAGAAGATTGTGGACGCGTGCGAACGGCCGAAGCTCAAAAGCTAAATCCCGCAGGTGACAGCGTACTTCGACAAGGTTCTCGGTTTCGTCGATCACATTCATTCGGGCGCGAAGATTATCTGAGCGACGTGTGTTGCGCGCGCGTACAAGCGTCATCAGGCAAAAGTTTGGGGAGGGAACTGGATCCCTCCCCTTAGCTGTCCTAGTTGCGCCTGATCTATGCCACCGCTTCCTCGGCGTCGAGAGTGGCCTCGGCTTCTTCGAAGGAAGCGGCCGAGTGAGTGCGCGCGACCAGCACGTAAATCGAAGGCACGACAAACAGTGTGAACGCCGTTCCAATGATCATGCCGCTGACCAGCATGATACCGATGCTGTTCCGGGCGCCTGCGCCAGGCCCAGTTGCGAGCACGAGGGGGAAGTGGCCGACCACGGTCGCGGCGGTCGTCATTAAAATAGGCCGGAGTCGCGTGGTGGCCGCTTCAACCACAGCCGCCAGCTTGTCTTTCCCCGTTTCCTGCAGGTGATTCGCAAACTCCACGATCAGAATACCGTTCTTCGAAACCAGTCCGACTAACGTAATAAGCCCGACTTGACTGTAGATATTGAGCGTTGTCAGGCCCAAGAACGAGAACAATAAAGCGCCGGACACGGCCAGCGGTACTGATCCTACAAGAATGATGAAAGGATCGCGGAAGCTCTCGAATTGTGCCGCCAGCACGAGGTAAATCAAAATTCCGGACAAAAGGAACGTGGTCAAAAACTTGCTGCCTTCCGTCCGTAACTGACGAGACTCACCTGCGTAATCTACGGTGAAGCCTTGCGGCAGAATTGTCTTCGCCTGGTCTTCCAGGAAGCGTAACGCCTGATCGAGGGGCACATTGGGAGGAATAACCCCTTGAATCGTCACCGCGTTGAGTTGCTGGAACTTTTTCAGCTCCCGGGGCTCGGTTGTGTCCTTGATAGTCGCGAAAGTCGACAACGGAACCAGCTTGTTGTCCGAACCGGTGACATAGATCTGCTTCATCTGTTCGGGAGTCAGACGTCCTTCGCGCTTAATCTGCGGAATAACCTTGTAGCTGCGGCCCTGGTTGCTAAAGCGGTTTACGTAGTCGCCGCCATACAGAGTTGCCAAATCCTGCCCAGCCTGGGTCAGATCTACGCCTTGAGAACGCAGCTTATCGCGGTCGAACACGACCTCGGCTTGCGGCTGATCAAACTTGAGGTCGCTATCGGCGTAGATAAACAAACCACTGGCGAAAGCCTTAGCGACAAGCTGCTTAGCGAAGGCGTCGAGCTGCCTGGGCTCAGCGGCTGAGACGACAACGAACTCCACCGGGAAATTTCCGCCTCCTGGCAAAGGAGGGGGCGTCAGTGGGATGACACGTATACCAGGAATTTTGGACAGCGGACCCACCGATTCCACCAATAGTTGTTGCGCCGTCTTCTTGCGCTGACTCCATGGTTTAGTCACCATGCCGCCGAAACCACCACTCGGCGAAGTGATTTGGAAGATGCTCGCGCTCTCTGGAAAGGCGTGATAAACGTCGTAAACCTGCTTGGTGAACAGATTGGTTTGATCGAGTGTGGCATTCGCCGACGACTGGATTACGCCGAACACAACGCCCTGATCTTCAGCCGGAGCTAACTCGCGCTGGGAGAACATGTAGAAGGGAACAATCAGCAAAACAACAATGCCCCACAATGCCAGGACAACAGGCCTGTACTGCAGGGTTCCGAAAAGCAAGCTGGAATATGTGTTTCGAACACTCTCGAACCGCCGATTAACCCAGCCAGCAAATCCCTTATCCGTGTCGCCGGCGCGTAACAATCTCGATCCCATCATCGGCGATAGGGTTAGAGCAACTACACCGGAAACGATGACAGCACCAGCAAGGGTAAAGGCGAATTCACGGAATAGCGCTCCGGTTAGTCCTCCCTGAATTCCGACTGGAGCATAGACGGCAGCCAATGTGATCGTCATCGCGATGATTGGGCCGACCAACTCGCGGGCTGCGTCGACGGCCGCCTTTACTGGCGGTTTTCCCAGGTGCAGGTGACGCTCAACGTTTTCCACCATGACAATGGCGTCGTCCACGACTAAACCAACTGAGAGCACGATCGCGAGCAGGGTCAGCAAGTTGATCGTGAACCCCGCGATCAGCATGAGAAAGACAGCGCCGATCAGAGAGATCGGAATCGCGACGATCGGGATGAGTACCGAACGGAAAGACCCAAGGAAAAGGAAAATAACAATGATGACGATGATCAACGTCTCGGTTAAGGTCTGAAGCACTTCGTTGATGGCATCCTGAATGTACTCGGTCGAGTCGTAGGGAACTCCGACCTTCATGCCCGGAGGCAATTGCGACCGGATCTCTGGCAGTTCAGCGCGAACGTGCTTTATCACATCGAGCGAGTTGGCCGTGGGCAAAACCCAAATGCCCATAAACGTGGCGGTCTCGCCGTTGAAGCGAACGTCCTGCTCATAGTTCTGCGCCCCAAGAACGACATCTGCAATTTCGCCCAGGCGAACGACGACACCTTTGTCGTGCTTGACTACCAGTTGCTTGAACTCATCCGCGGTACGCAAATCGGTGTTGGCGATCAGGTTCACCGAGACCATGGAACCTTTAGTCTGACCGAGAGCGGACAAGTGGTTATTGCGCGATAAGGCGTCTCGCACAGCTGAGGCCGAGATGCCCAACGCTGCCATTCTGTCCGGCTTAAGCCATACGCGCATGGCGAAGGTACGGTCGCCGAGGATGTCCGCTCGTTGAACTCCATTGATAGCGCTTAACTTTGGCTGCACTACGCGCGTCAGGTAATCCGTAATCTGGTTCTGGTCCAGATTGGCGGAGGAGAACCCGATATACATCGCGGCAAACTGCGTGTCGGCGGTTTGCAGGTCGATGACCGGCGCCTGCGACTCCGGGGGCAAATCGTTGCGAACCTGAGCCAACTTCGCCTGAATTTGCGTCAATGCAGCATTGGTGTCGTAATTGAGCTTCAGGTGCACCGTAATGGTGCTGAGTCCCTGAGCGCTCGACGATTCCATGTAATCGATTCCGTCGGCGCTAGCGATTACGCGCTCGAGCGGTGTCGTAATGAATCCGCGAACCAGGTCTGCATTGGCTCCTACGTAGACGGTGGTCACCTGAACGACTGCGATATCGCTCCGGGGATACTGCCGCACGCTTAGCGAGCGGATCGACTGCAGTCCCGCAATCAGGATTACGAGACTGACGACGATCGAAAGAACGGGTCGTTTGATAAACAGATCGGTCACTTTCATTTAGCTGTCCTGGGGCTTGGGAGCCGGGTTATTCTCCGGCTGAACTTTGTTGTTGATCTGCACGGCGGCACCGTTCCGCAGCTTGAAGACGCCGGAACTCACTACTTCGTCGCCCGGCTTCAAACCCGATATGATCGCAACCTGATCGCCGCGCGAGCCTTCCAGCTTGACGAATTGCTGACGTACGCCGCGATAGGTTTTGCCGGTCTGATCTTTCATGTCGGACACGATGTAGACCGAGTCGCCATAAGGCGCATAGTTGATCGCCGTCGCCGGGAGTGCGATTACTGAACGCTCCGCTCCGCTAACCATTTCGACCTGCACAAACATGCCCGGCCGGAGTCTTCCGCCCGGATTCGCAAGCTTTGCCTGTACCTGGATATTTCTGGTCGCTTCGTTCACCACGGAATCGATTGCGTTGACGCGTCCCGAAAATCGAGCTCCCGAAATGTCCGTGCTGGTCACTCGCAGACTCCCGCCGATACGAACTTTTCCTGCGGTCTCCTGGGGCACTCCGAAGTTCACGTAAATTGGATTCAGTGATTGCAAAGGAACGATCGCCTGGCCGGCGGCGAGATATTGCCCGAGGTTCACTTGCCGAATGCCGAGAATCCCTGAAAAGGGCGCGCGAATGGTCTTACGGGCAATGGTCGCGCGGATTTCGCCCACCTGGGCCTCGGTCGCCTTTTGCTGGGCCGTAGCGCTGTCGTACTCCTGGCGCGCAATCACACCCTGCTTCACCAGTTCCTGCATGCGAGCGAAGTTGACTTTGGCGAGGTCGCGCTGCGCTTCCACGTTGGCTAATTGCGCGCGTTCCTGTCGCGTATCCAACTCGACCAACACGTCACCAGCGTTGACAGCCTGGCCCGACTCGAAGGCAATGTGGGCAACGGTGCCGGGTAGGTCCGCGCTAACTGTGACACCCTGAACGGCTTCCATCGTGCCGATGACGTTCAGCGTCGACGGCCACTTCTCCTGCTTGGCCACAACCGTCGTCACCGCTTCGGGAGGCGGTTGCATGACGGTCTTCGTAGCCGCCTCAATCTGCTTAAATTTGACGAAACCCAAGCCTCCAATCACGAGCACCATGAAGGCCAACATCAGGATCATCCGCTTTGCCATGGGTCCTCTCCAGACACGCAACCAACGCGCATGTGAGTCGAAAGATGAGGCGCCCTACCGGTCAGCTGGGATCGAAATAGCGGACAGGAAGGCAAAGTGACTAAATTTCAAGTACTTACGCTGTACGAAAGGTTCGTTGAGGTCCAACGATTTTCAGGTCCAGCGCGGCCGATGGACTATGCCATCGACCATACCCCAAAAATCCGACTTCCTCGTCAGATTGAGTAAACCAGTGTTAGGATTCAGACAAATTTCTGCAGGCAAATCGCTTTAGCAGAGCTTCTTCTTCCACCACTCGGCACTTTAGCTTTTCCCAACGATGCTGGTAGACATAACAAATGTTCGAGTCATATGGGCGTGACGTTTCGCCGCGTGACGAGAGTCCTTGCCAGATAGGCCGCCCTCTCCGCCAGCTGTTAGTCCGACGAAGAGATAACAACCTTTGACAGCACGGGAATCGCGCTGCAAGATGTGGCCGCTGCGGTTTTTCGTAGGAAAAAGGTCAGCAACAGGATCTCGGTTCGATTTAACTACGTGGGAAATGGGGATTTTTGTCATGGCTGTCTATGTGCGTTTCACGCGAGTAATCCGGCTGGTATTTGTAAGTCTAATTTTTGTCTGCTTTGGGGACTCGATCTCAGCGCAAGCTGTCCGCTCGACCCCAGAAGCTTCTGGCGGAGGGTGGAAACAAGTTGAAAGCTCCATGGGACGATCGGGCCAAGTCCAGCCGGGTAACGTCATCAAGTTCGCTATGCCTCGGACAGATCTTCAGGTGACGCTTGACGGTGTGAAGATTAAGGCAGGTTTCGCATTGGGTTCATGGGCCGCATTTATGCAAGATGGTACGGCCGCTATGGTCATGGGCGATCTGGTGCTCACTGAGGACGAGGTCCAGCCAGTGATCACTAGTTTGCAGGAGAGCGGAATCAATCAATCGGCTATCCACAATCACCTGATCGGAGAATCACCTCGAGTAATGTACGTGCACATGTCATCTCACGGCGAAGCGGTGCAAATGGCCACGGCCATTCGCAAGGCGCTGGCATTGACCAAGACGCCTGCTCCGGACACCACACCGGCGGCCGAGCCCGCTCCGGAGCCTGCTTTCGACGCGAAGCAAGTGGAGCAAATCCTTGGACACGACGGCAAAATCAAAAATGGAGTTCTGCAAGTCGCCGTCCCCAGAGCCGAAACCATCACCGATGCAGGAATGAAGGTACCGCCCTCAATGGGCGTCGCAACCGCTTTAAACTTCCAGTTGATGGGCAGTGGAAGGGCGGCGATCACAGGCGACTTTGTATTGCTTGCGACGGAGGTGAATCCGGTAATCAAGGCACTCCGAGAACACGGAATCGCTGTTACCGCGCTGCATACTCACATGCTCAGGGAAGAGCCGCGCCTGTTCTTTATGCACTTCTGGGCGGTCGACGACGCTCTCAAATTAGCTAAGGGTCTCCGTGCCGCCCTTGACCATACAAATTCTGCAAAGTGATGACTGACGGCAATTCGTCAGAACAAGGGGTTTCGAAAGGAACCGTGTCTCAATTCATCGGATATTTCCTGTGGCTCGGAACCGTCGGATTCGGTGGCCCTATCGCTCTTGCCGGGCACATGCAGCAAGACCTGGTTGAGGATCGTGGCTGGATCCGTAAAGAAGATTATCTGGAAGGTCTTGCCCTGGCTCAACTCGCTCCTGGTCCACTGGCTGCGCAACTCGCGGTTTACCTCGGCTATATTCGCGCCGGTGTGCTTGGGGCCACAGCCGTCGGGATCGCATTTGTCCTGCCGTCGTTTGTAATGGTGTTGGCGGTTTCGGCAGCCTACGTTCGCTTCGGCGGCTTACCCTGGATGCAAGGGATGTTCTATGGCATTGGCGCTGCGGTGATCGGCATCATTGCCAGGTCAGCATTCAAGCTAACAAAACTGACAGTGGGAAATGATCGGGTACTGTGGGCCATATTTGCGGTTTTAGCAATATCTACTGCTTGGACATCGAAAGAGATCGTATGGCTGTTTCTGCTTGGGGGAATACTGAATTTAATGGCCAAGGCATGGCCCACCCGCTTGTCGGAACGAAGCATTACGCCGTTGATCTTTGCATCGCCGCTGCTAGGAGCGGTTAATAGACCCGGCCAGCTTCTCGAAATCTTCGTTTACTTTGCGAAGGCAGGATTTTTCGTCTTCGGCAGCGGACTCGCGGTGGTGCCGTTTCTCTATGGCGGAGTTGTGCAGGGACATCACTGGATTACTGAGCACCAGTTTGTAGATGCCGTAGCAGTGGCCATGATCACGCCAGGCCCCGTCGTTATCACGGTGGCGTTCATCGGCTACCTGGTTGCCGGAGTCGCAGGAGCTACGGCCGCTGCCGTTGGGATATTCCTGCCGGTGTATCTCGTGGTGGTCGTATTGGCACCGTCGTATAAGCGCTGGGCGAAAAATCCTCAGCTAAACGCGTTCGTGCGGGGTGTGACCGCCGGCGCGACGGGAGCAATTGCTGGCGCTGTCGTCGTTCTCGCCCGGCGCTCCGTTTACGACGTGCCGACAGTTCTGATCTGTGCCGCGAGCCTTGCCATTTTGTTACGCTGGAAAATACCGGAGCCAGCGCTCATAGCGTGTGCTGCCGCGGCCGGCATAGTGCTCCGGAGGGGCTGAGAATTGCAGGATGATTGCTGACCAGCCCTCAGCGCAAGAAGTGCTAGCCTGTGGTCTTGGTCGCCAACACTTCGCGATTGTTTGCTCACTGGGGAACCCGTGCGGGAATCCAGGCGCTAGCTCTGGCTCTTGTCCTGGGACTGTGTGCCACGCCCGCTGCCCCTTTGCAGTCGGGAGCGCAAGAGGCGGGAGAACGCGCGAATCATGGGCTTGAACTCGCTCAACGAGGAGATCTCGTCGGCGCGGAACGTGAACTTCGTCAAGCCGCGAAGCTGACGCCCAACAATCCTGAAATCTTAGGGTCTTTGGGAACTATCCTGGCCATGCAAAAGAAGCTCGAGGCATCGGCGAGTGTATTCAAGCAGACACTCAAGCTGAGGCCCGACGATCTGGACATCCGACGCTACTTAGCAGCAAATCTCTGGCAACTGCATCGCTTTTCCGAAGCCAAGGCAAACCTGGAGGTTCTCCTTAGGCAAAAGCCGGATGATCGCCAGGGTAGATTGCTCATGGGAATGGTCGCCGAGAACACAAGGGACTATGCAACAGCGGCCAAAATGCTTTCTTCGGTGCCCGAAGAAGTTCGACAACGGCCAGAGTCCGTCGCGGCGTTGGCTCGGGCGTACTACCATTTGGGCGATGAGGAGAAGGCTCGCGGAATGTTGGCGTACTTGTCCGGAGCGCAGCAAATGCTACTGGGCGCCGCGATTGCGGACGAAATGCACGACTACACGATCGCAGAAACGATGCTCGAATCTCTGCGTTCGCAAGCGCCGGGTGACGTCAACCTTGAATTCCGACTCGCATTGGTTCAGTACCATGCTGGCAAGCTCGATGATGCTAAGCAGATTCTTCTCGCAGCCATTGGTGCTGGCCCGGCGACCAGCCAAATGTACAACCTGCTCGCATGGTGCTATTACAAACGGGGCGACAGCAAGGAAGCGGTGCAAGCATTCAATCGGGCGATTGAGCTAGCTCCGCAAGACGAAACCAACTATTTCGATTTGACCAATATGCTCGTCGCGAACAGTTCCTTTCCGGCAGCCCTCGCGGCGGTTCGCAACGCAACAACAGCTCTGCCCAAATCTCCTGGCCTTTTTGAAATGCGTGGCTCCATTGAGCAGAAGGTTGGTCAATTCAGGGATGCCGAGGAATCGTACAGTCACGCTCTCCGATTGGATCCCAAGCGACCGGGCAGCACGATCGGTCTGGCCGAATCGCAATTTTCTGCAGGTTCGGCGAAAGAGTCGATTGCGACGTTTGAGAATGCATTGAGGCGGTTTCCGAAAGATGCACAAGTCCGAGTATCTTACGGTGTTGTATTGCTCAAAGAAGCAGAAACCGGAGACCCTCGAGCACAGCAACGAGCGGAGCAAATGTTCCGGGCCGCTCTGGCACTTGTTCCTGATTCGGCAGCAGCTCATTACCAACTCGGCAAGTTGGTCTTGGAGAGGGGAAGTGTCTCGGAGGCAATCCAGCAACTCGAGAAAGCAGTAAACCTTAACCCAAACAGTGCTGAGGCTCGATTTTCGCTGGCTCGCGCTTATCGTCGGGCAGGAAAAAGCAACGAAGCCAATCGAGAGATGGATATCTATCAAACGTTGAAAAGCGAGTCAAGGGATGCGAACCCCCAGCTTCAGCCCATGAGCGAACCCAGGTCACATTAGATGTTCGATAGCCCGACAGCGGCGAAGCCGCGTTTGATCCTGATAGCACTCTTTTTCTTTGTGCTTACTCCTGTATTGGCACACGATCCCGCAGTTCCCAGCGCGACGCCAGAAATCTTCACCGATGTCACTCAAGAGGCCGGCATCACATGGAAACAATTTAGCGGAAAATCCCCCGACCGCTTTCTGATTGAAACCATGGGTGGCGGCGTCGGCTTTCTCGACTTTGATGGTGACGGCCTGTTGGACATTTTCTTCGTCAATGGGGGCGAAACACCTCACGGCAAGAGCTCAGTTCCAGTACGCAACGCCCTGTATCGCAACCTTGGGAATGGCAGGTTCGAAGATGTGGCGGGAAAAGCTGGCGTTGATCGCATCGACTTCTATGGCATGGGGGTGGCGGCGGCCGATTACGACAACGATGGCCACAGTGATCTCTTCATCACAGGGTATCCGGGCTGTGCTCTGTTTCACAATAATGGCAACGGAACTTTTACCAACGTCAGCGCAAATGCAGGTGTGAAGAACGAAGCTAGGTGGGCTGCGAGCGCCGCGTGGTTCGATTACGACCGGGATGGGTATCTCGACCTGGTGGTAACCAATTACGCGCAGTTCTCGTTCGATAATCCCAAGAAGTGTGAAGTGAATGGTGTGCGCAGTTACTGTGAGCAGGTTGCCTATGGAGGAATGCCGCTCACGCTTTATCACAACAATGGAGACGGGACGTTCACGGATGTGAGCAAGGGCTCTGGTCTCGCCAAACTTGTTGGCCGTGCGCTTGGAGTTGTGGCCATCGATGTGAATGATGACGGCTGGCCCGATCTCTTCATTGCTCGAGATGCGTCGCCCAACCTTCTACTCATGAACCAAAAGAATGGGACCTTTGAAGACGCCGGCGTCGATGCAGAAGTTGCATACACGGCAGATGGCGCTGCCAAGGCGGGAATGGGCGTAGATGCGGGCGACATCTCTGGCGACGGCATACCAGATTTCATTCTCACCAACTTCAACGATCAGTATCACTCCCTGTTTATCGGTTCCAAGACATTCCCGTATTTAGATCGCACGGTTGCCTCCCATCTTGCTGCAATGAGCAAGCCCTTTGTTGGCTGGGGTGTTAAGTTCCTGGACTACGACAATGATGGCAAGCTGGATATAGTTCTCGTCAATGGCCATATCAATGAAGTCATCGAGAGCACCCGCGGGGATGTGAAATACCGCGAGCCACCCCTGCTGCTTCATAACGATGGGCGCGGAATACTCGAGAATGTCCGGGAGCGCGCGGGGCCGACCTTTAATGCGAACTTTGTTGCGCGCGCACTTGCTACGGGAGACTTCGACAATGACGGCGATCCAGACATTGTGTTCACCACATTGGATGGCCCGCCTCTCCTGCTTCGAAACAACGCAAGTGAACAGAATGCCTGGATTGGCCTCAAGCTGCAGGGAAGGAAGAGCAATCGGGATGCGATCGGATCGAAGATCACGGTGATCAGCAGTAAGGCGCGTCTGGTGCGATGGGTCACGGGCGGTTCCAGCTATCTCTCTTCACACGACCCTCGTGTCCTTGTAGGACTCGGTAGACTTCCGGTCGGCGCTGACATTACTGTCGAGATCAATTGGCCGAGTGGACACATTCAGAAATTGTCAGGTATCAAACCGAACAGGTATGTCCAAATCGTTGAAGTCCCCTAAGGGCTACCAACTGACTTTCATCTTGTGAGAAGAACCAGAATTTACTTGACACGACCCACCCAGTGGGAACATAAAAACGTTTCAATAGAGCCACCTGAGAGTTTTTTCGCTCGTCGCCGCCACGGCAGCTGACGAGCGGGGGGTTTTGTGCGGAAGTAATGGACGGGAGCGGGGATTATGGCAATTACTCTATCAACGGAGCAGGCATCGTTCATGCCACATTCATTCATGTATCGCTTTGGCCACATCGTGGTGACGGGCTTTCTGGCGACCTTAACACTGTTAACGTTCAGTTGCTTTGCCAGTGCGCAACTCTACACAGGCTCAATCGCCGGTACCATCACGGATCCCAGCGGTGCTGTCATCAGCGATGCTCAGGTCAAAGCGGTTGATCAAGAGAAAGGATTCGCGTTCACGGGGAAGACTGACTCCTCGGGAAGATATGTGGTGCGCCAGGTTCCTCCCGGAACCTATGCGGTAAGTGTGGAAGCTACTGGTTTTCAGAGTCAGCGGAGAGACGGTGTTGTACTCAATGTCAATGACAACATTTCCGCGAACTTCGCCCTTAAGGTGGGGGCAGCATCGCAGGTTGTGGACGTCACGACCTCTGCCGTCCAACTTCAGACACAAGATGCAGTCACCGGTCAGGTCGTCGACAGAAGGCTGATCAATGACCTTCCCATCGTTGGCCGCAGCGTTTTAGATCTAGCTTACCTGACGCCTGGCATCACCGAGGTTGATAACCAGTGCAAAGGCTGCATGGCCAACAACTTCAGCTCGAATGGCAGCCGCAACGCTACTTCCGACATTTTGCTGGACGGGGTTAGCAGCACGAACTTCGAGCAGAATAGCGGCATTCTTGCGCCCACTTACATTCCGTCGGTCGACGCCGTCGAAGAATTCAAGGTTCAGCAATCGAATTTCAGCGCCGAGTATGGATTCTCGGGGGCCACGTTAGTTAACGTTGTGACTCGCTCGGGCACGAATCAGTTCCACGGAACGCTATACGAATTCCTGCGCAACGATAAGCTGGATGCGAATGACTGGTTCAACAAGCAAAGTGGGAACGAAAGGCCTCCGCATAAACTCAACGACTTCGGCGGGACGATTGGCGGGCCAATCATTAAGAACAAGACGTTTTTCTTTTTTGACTACGAAGGTATAAGGGAGCGAAGCTTTGGGTCCCATTTTCTTGGCGTACCTACGCTTGCGGAACGAACGGGGAATTTCGGGGAGCTGTGCACGTCTTTAGGTGCAACTTTCGATCCGAGTGGACTCTGCACAGACGCGGCGGGGCAGCTATACGATCCGTTTACGGGTACAGATGGCGGAGGGTTCTCATTTGGTCGGAGCCCGATTCCGAATAACAATCTCGCGAGCTACGCGAGCCCAGGTAGCCCGACATTGGCAGGTACTCCCTTCAACGTGGCGAACCCGGGCAGGCCCGGCAATCTGATCGACCCGGTGGCTGCCAAGTTGATGCAGTTCTATCCACAACCCAACCTGGCGAACGGGGACTTGCACAAGAATTTCTTTGCCGCCGGCAGCAATCGAAATTCAGTAAACCAGTTCGACATCAAAATCGATCACCGCATCGGTGAAAGCAAACTGCTGAGCGGCAAGTATGCCGAACACCGAACCAGCAATCACAGTTTCAATTGTTTCGGCAATGAGGCTGATCCATGCACCGGCGGCCCAGTTGAGGAACACGACCACTTGTTTGCCGTGAACTACACCCAAACCTTCAGCCCGACTCTCGTGCTGAATATGGCTTATGGCATCACTCGCGGCTCGGTTAATGAACCCGGTATTACCGGTGATTTCCCCAATCTTGATCCAGTAAGCGATTTGGGCTTCCCGGCTTACATGAACTCGTCCGGCTTTAAGCAATTTCCAGCGATTACGCTCGACCAGTATCGGGATGTGGGAGGAAATAACATCGGAACTCAAACCTTCAGCATTATCCGTGAAGGCCAGGAGACCCACCAGCTCAGTGGTTCCGTCAATTGGGTGCATGGCAATCATGAATTCAAGTTCGGTGGCGAAGGCCGCATGCACCGAATTAATTTCGCGCAGCCGGGATGGCCCGGCGGCCAGTTTGGGTT
>Ga0136846_1233138_pt1 | contig 13398 bp, 9 predicted proteins | sample HopSoiMetagenom2_FD_96841 | JGI IMG/M metagenome (GOLD analysis project Ga0136846, IMG submission 96841) | Grasslands soil microbial communities from Hopland, California, USA - 2 Assembly 2016 (version 4) | ecosystem: Environmental > Terrestrial > Soil > Grasslands | place: USA: Hopland... | reverse complement strand
GCACCAAGGGGTATACTTAGTGGATTGTACCGTTTATAAACATAAGCTCATGCGCGCCGTTCGCGAGAAAGGTCTATCTTTATGGCTTCTCCAGCAGTCGATTATGCCCGCCAGAATCAGCAGCGATTTCTAAGCGAACTCAAAGATCTTCTTCGAATTCCCAGCGTCAGCACGTTAGAGGAACACAAATCTGACGTGCAGAAGGCGGCTGAGTTTGTCGCCAGTGAACTCCGACGCATTGGGATGGAACATGTTGAAATCATTCCTACCAAGGGTCACCCGCTGATTTACGCCGATTGGCTGAACGCTCCCGGCAAGCCGACCGTGCTGTGCTACGCACACTATGACGTTCAGCCCCCTGATCCTCTCGACGAGTGGGTCACACCGCCGTTCGAACCAACCGAGCGTAACAACAATATCTATGCCCGCGGAGCCGTGGACGACAAAGGCCAGCTCTGGATGGAAATCAAAGCTATCGAAGCCCTGATGAAAGGGCACAATGGCAAGCTGCCGTTGAACGTCAAGTTCATCATCGAAGGTGAGGAAGAAGTTGGTGGTGAGTCGATCGCGGAGTACGTTCGTAAGCAAAAAGCCAAACTGAAAGCTGATTTTGCCCTGGTTTGCGATACCGAGCTGTTTGCGCCCGACCTTCCGACCCTGTGCGTTGGCCTGCGTGGTCTCGTTTACACGGAGATTGAAGCTTTTGGCGCTAAGACGGACTTGCACTCGGGCATGTACGGTGGCGCAGCCCCGAACCCGTTCTTCGCGCTCGTTGAGATCATCAGCAAATTGAAGAATAGCAAAGGTGAGATCCTGATTCCTGGCTTTTACAAAGGGGTAAAGGCCCCCAGTAAGGATGAGCTCAAAGCATGGAAGCGCCTGCCCTTTAACGAGGAGCACTATCGCAAAACAGAAGTTGGTTCAAAGGTACTGACGGGCGAGCCGGGATTTTCCGTGCTCTACCGCACCTGGGCGCGTCCCACTCTCGAGGTGCACGGCATGCCAGGCGGCTTTACCGCTGCCGGCGCAAAAACAGTGATTCCCGCCAAGGCCGCCGCGAAAGTGTCCATGCGCCTCGTGCCCAACCAGGATCCCGATGACATCTTGAAGAAGTACACGAACTATGTGAAGAAACTCACCCCCAAGGGCATCGAGACCAGGATCAAGGTGCACAGCAAGGGTCCGGCTTGCGTCGTCGGTACCGACAATCGATTCATCAAGGCGGCTACCGATGCCATGCATGACGTGTTCAAGAAAGATACCGTCTTCATCCGTTCCGGCGGATCGATTCCCATCGTCACCGACTTCCAGGACGTGCTGAACATTCCGTCCGTAATGATGGGATTCGGATTGCCTGACGATAATCTCCACGCCCCGAATGAGAAGTTTCATATCCCGAACTTCTATCGAGGAATCGAGTCGATCTGCTTGTTCTTCGAGAAGGTGGGCGGAGAGAAATAGTACCTCTACAAGTATTCCGAGGCGCGGACCCCGTCACGTCCGCGCCTTTTTTCTTGCCATCTGGAATGCGTGCACACTCTGATCGGGATCTTCGCGGTGACGCATCGAAGCTCTTGCGAAGAAACAAAAGCACAACCTGATTGCCCCATTCTGGTTGCATCCCGCCTACGGTTAGACTAGGCTTATTTCGCTCTCGCGATTCTTCCCTCCTCTTCTTTCCTCACCCATAAACCAGGCGTTTGCTGCATTGTGTGTGCAATACCATAGGGTTATGACGAAGCACCCCCAAGATATGGTGTTTTCGTTCTTGACCCGCGCCCGATTACGCCGTTACAGTAGCTGCAATCTGTGCTTTCCCCTCGGATGCAAAAGAAGGGATGTCCGCAGCTACTGGGGGTAGGCATCCAAGTAGTAACGCCGTCAAGGCGTCTATCCCAGCCGGCAGATGCAGAGCAGCGCGCCCCAGCCAGCGCAAGAACTGGGCCCGTGAAATTGCGGGCAACCGAAGGAGTGGAAGTTGCTCAAACTGAAAAAGCTGCAAATCCTCGGATTCAAGTCCTTCTGTGATCGCACGGAATTGAAATTTCACGGCGAAGGCATTGCCGCCATCATTGGTCCCAACGGTTGTGGCAAGTCCAATATTGCCGACGCAATTTCCTGGGTACTCGGCGAACAATCCGCCAAAACCCTGCGTGGCTCCCGCATGGAAGACGTGATCTTCGCCGGCACCCGTGATCGCAAGCCGACCGGCATGGCGGAAGTGTCTCTCACCCTCATCGATCCCGAGGTGTATGGCGGTGCCGATGCCACCGCGCCGACAGAAATCGAGGTACAGGACGACATGCCTCCGGGCTCGGAAGACTGGGACGAGGCTGAACTACGTGCAAAACGCTCGCTAGAAACCGAAGATGCCATTGAAGAAGCACAACCGGGAAAAACGGACGAAGTTGAGGCTGCCTCTGCGACTCCTGCTGCCGAGCAACCCACATCGGAAGGACCTCAAGTTGTCCTCAAGATCCGGCGCCGGAAGTTCAATCAGCAGCAGTTCCATGCCGGCGAAATTGCTGTCACGCGGCGCTTGTTCCGTACGGGTGATAGCGAATACCTGCTCAATGGAAAGCTCTGCCGCCTGCGCGACATCCAGGAACTCTTCATGGGAACCGGTCTGGGCCCCGAATCGTACGCGCTGATTGAGCAAGGACGCATCGGGCAAATTCTCAGCAGCCGACCCACCGATCGTCGCGCCATCATCGAAGAAGCAGCGGGCGTCACCAAGTTCAAAACAAAGAAGCGACTCGCCGAAGCTCGCCTGGAGGATGCACGTCTCAACCTCTCGCGCGTGAACGACATCTTCGATGAAGTCACTCGGCAGATGAATTCGCTCAAGCGGCAGGCCTCCAAGGCTGAGCGGTACGTCCGGTTGCGCGACGAAATGCGAGCCAAGCTGCGGGTAGTGCTCGCGAGCAAATTCGCACAATTGGATCAGCAAGCGACAGACTTGGACACTCAACTGAACACCATCGCAGAAGATATGCGTCAGCAAACTGAAAGTGTTCAGCAACTGGAGTCTGAGTCGGGCGAGCGCACACAACGAGGCTACGCAATCGACGCTGAACTGCGCCAGAATCGCGAGCGCATTGCCTCGATTGCTTTGGAAACCGACCGCGCGCAAGCACGGCGCCGACACAATGAAGAGCGTTGCCAGGAACTCGTGGTCCGCGCCGCTAATTCTGAAACCGAACTTGCGCAAGTAGCCTTCAAATTGGCCGAGTTGCAAAGAGAATTAGACGTCAATCGAGGAGTGTTGCAATCGGCTGCTGCGGACCTGATTGCGGCTCAGCAACTGCGCACGTCCTCCGAAGAAGATGCCGCCCAGGCCGCCAGTGACCTCTCCCAACTCGAGCAACAGCAGGAAGATGCGCGCATCGGCATCATGGAGGTGGTGAACGAATCGGCAAAGTCGCGCAATCAACTTACGCAGGCGGAAGAACGGCTGGCGGCAGTCGAACGCGAAACCACCCGGCTCCAGGTGGAGATTGCCTCCGCGGCCGCACAAATTGACGCTTTTGGCGGCCAACGTGGTCAATTGGCCCTCGAATTCGAATCGGTTTCGCAGCGCGTCGCCGGCCTGACGACGGAAATCGTGGATTTGCGCAAGACTCTCGAATCCAAGCGCGCCGAGGAAGTAGATTGCAAACGGCGCTTGGACGGCTTGCGAGCCGAATACGCTACCGCCTTAGGCAAAAAGGGCTCGCTGGAAGGCGTCATTGCGGAGCATGGTTATTCGACTGAATCCGTTCGGCGCCTTTTTCAATCAGGCGTCATGCAGGGCGGACTGGCTCCCGCCGGAGTATTGGCCGACTTCCTGGAAGTCGAGCCGCACTACGAGGGTGTCGTCGAGGATTTCCTGCGCGACGAATTGAACTACGTCGTCGTGAAATCGTGGGACGCCGCTGACGAGGGACTTCGTTTGTTGCGCTCGGATGTAGACGGACGAGCAACCTTCCTTGTCCATCCCCAGGATTCTCAGGCCAAGTTCTCTTTCGTTGTGGACGAGAACGCGCGGCACGCCTCCCCGAGCCAATCGATTGTGCCCCTTAAGAATTGCATTCGCGTCCTGAACGGCTTCGGCAAATCCCTGGAAGTGATTTTGCCAAAGCTCCGTGACGGTTACATCGTTCCCGAGTCGGGCTTGGGACGAGAACTTGCGCTTGAAAATCCCGATGCATTTTTCTTGTCAGCTCAATCCGGTGAGTGCTTTCACAATGTGACGGTGACCGGCGGAAAGCAACGGGCGGAGGGGCCACTCTCGATGAAGCGCGAACTGCGGGATGTCCTGCGCATGCTCGCGGATTTAGAAGAAGCGCTCAGGACCGAGGAGCACCGCGTCCTGATTCTGGGCCGCGAGATCAACCAATTGACATCTCTCCTCGACCGGCTCGAAACCGAAAAACGTGAGGCCGAGAAGCAAGCGATGCAATCCGGACACATGCTGAAGCAATTGGATTCAGAGATGTCGCGGGTCAGTGAGCGCCTGTATGTAGCGAAACATGAGATGCAGCAACTGTCCGCCGAACGTGCCGAACAGGAACGTTGCATTTCCGGCCGGCAAAGCGAGTTGGCGGCCCTCGACATACGGCGAATGGAATTCGAGCACTTGACGGCCTCTGCTCAGGCCTCGCTGGCGACGCTCCGCGAGCGCAGAGATGCCGCCGCCCAGGACGCCTCGCAACATATGGCGAGAGTGGCCACACTCGAGGAGCGACATCGGGCCGCGTCAGCCGTGCTGCAGCGCATCGAATCGCTGGTCAACGAAATGTACGATCGCCAGCAGGCGCTCCAGACACAACACGACGCTTCTCTTGCTGAGAAGCTGCAACGCGAAAATGAGAACGAGCAACTGGCTGAGGAAAGCATTGCTCTCGAAGCTGAGCGGAATGCCGTCGAAGTTCGCGAGGGCCTACTGCAGTTTGAGTCCGAGCAAGTACGAGCACGCCTTGCTGAAATCGACGAGGCGCTGCACCAGGGCCGCAATCTTCTTGATCAGGCTCGCGACCGCCGCGGCGAACTGTCCGCAGCTGCGGCAAAATTGCAATCCGATGCGCAGTACATGGCGGAAACCTGCCTCAATGAGTTAGGCGTGCAACGTAGCGAACTGTTGGGCGACAGCGCTATCGACATCATTGCCGGCGAAGAACTGGTTCAGGAGGATGCGTCCTACCGCGAGATACGTACGCGGCTGGATGCCATGGGACCAGTCAACATGATGGCGCTGGAAGAGTACAAAGAGACAGCGGAACGGCACGGTTTCCTGGAAACGCAACGTAAAGATTTGCTCGAGTCCATCGAGAATACCGTGGCCACTATCAAGGAGATAGATACAGTTTCGCGGCAAAAGTTCGAAGAGGCATTTGGCAAGATCAACGAGAACTTCCAGCATACGTTCACCAAGCTCTTCGGAGGCGGACATGCCTTTATGCGGCTCACCGATGAGGAGAACAGCGCCGAAAGTGGCATCGATGTGGTCGCATCGCCTCCGGGCAAGAGGCTACAGAACGTTCTGCTCTTGTCTGGCGGAGAGAAAGCCCTGACCGCTCTATCGCTGCTGGTGGGAATCTTCCAATACCAGCCGAGCCCCTTCTGTATTCTCGATGAGGTCGATGCCCCACTCGACGAAGCTAACGTGGGCCGGTTCACCGAACTCGTCAAGGAGATGAGCCTGCAAACTCAGTTTGTGCTCATAACCCACAGCAAGAAGACTATGAGTGTGGCACCCGTGATGTACGGCGTGACCATGCAGGAACCAGGCGTTTCGAAGCTGGTGTCAGTGAAGTTCGGCGCGAGTGCGTAGTCTCCGCTTCAAACCGCCCTCGCGAACAATCATCTGAATAAGGACTGCAAGCGCGCAATGCGCAAGCGCAGAAACTTTTCCCGCGGCCAGCGGTTCGGGGTGAGCATCTGCGCGGACGTTTTTTCCTCCGCCATCCTCAGCTTTTCCACAATGTGATCAAACCAAAACCCGCATCTACCGCGGATTTTCGCTTGACTTGTCAGCAGCAGCATACCCCGATTAATCCCGTCGCGAGCTCTGCCCAAAAGCAGTGACACAGGACATTGACAAAAATTCTGGGACAGCTAGAATACGCGACGCTTCTTCGCGATAAAATTCTGAGATGACATCACAACTACTCGACTCCGTCCTCCTGCAGACCGATTTTCCAGATCTAGAACTTCACGCCAGCGGGAAGGTCCGCGATGTTTACCGGATCGACAACGACTACCTGCTCTTTGTTGCCACCGACCGCATCTCGGCGTTTGATTACGTTCTCGCCACTGGCATTCCGCAGAAGGGGCGCGTGCTAACGCAGGTTTCCCTGTTTTGGTTTGAATTCCTGAAAGATATCGTTCCGAATCACTTGATCACAGCCGATGTGGATCGCTACCCCGCTCACATCAAGAAATATGCCGATCAGTTGCGCGGGCGCTCCATGATGGTGACGCGTGCTGACATGTTCCCTGTCGAGTGCGTAGTCAGAGGGTACCTGTCGGGTTCGGGCTGGAAGGAATATAAGACCTCCGGGAAAGTTTGCGGAATACCTCTGCCTCCGGGCTTGAACGAATCGGACAAGCTTCCCGAGCCCATCTTCACGCCGGCCACCAAGGCGACCACGGGCCACGACATCAATATCTCCTTCGAAGAGATGTGCAAGATCGTGGATCCCGGTCAAAGCCGGCAGCTCCGCGATATCAGCCTCAAGCTTTATACGACGGCGGCCGATTACGCTCGCACGCGCGGCATCATTATTGCCGATACCAAATTCGAGTTTGGTATCACCCCCGCGGGTATCACTCTCGGCGATGAGGTCCTCACTCCCGACTCCTCACGATTTTGGCCGGCAGACAAGTATCAGCCCGGCAAGGCACAGGAATCGTACGACAAGCAATACGTCAGAGACTACCTGGAAGAAATTCGCTGGAACAAGCAGCCTCCCGCTCCTGCCCTTCCCGCGGAGGTGGCTTTGAAAACCAGTGAGAAGTACGTCGATGCATACCAGCAGCTGACAGGACGCAAGCTGGATGTGTAGGTGCGAGTTCCCTGGTAAGAAGACTTCATGAATGCGGCCGATTGGTTCATTATTGGAGGGCTTTTCATATCGGTCGTCATAGCAGTGTCCCAGGGTTTTTTTTACGAAGTTATCTCGCTCGCAGGAACGGTAGTTGCGTACCTGCTTGCGTCATGGCAGTACTACCGTGTAGCAGCCTGGTTTGCGCCTTACGTGAAGAGCGCGTGGGTCGGTGAGATTGCGGCATTTCTCGCAATCTTCGTCGCCATGGTCATTGTGGCTGGCTTCATCGGCCGGCTCGTCCGTTGGGTGATGAAGGAAGCGGGCTTGGGCTGGTTCGATCGACTCTTAGGCGCAGGCTTTGGAGTGCTACGCGGTGGATTGATCGTGGCTGTGGTGTCATTAGTAATGACGTCGTTTGCACCCGGTTCCAGGCTGCTGGAAGGTTCACAGTTAGCGCCGTACTTCCTGGTGGTAGGTAGGGCTGTTATTTGGTTGGCGCCTTCGGAATTGCGCGCTCGTTTCTATCAGGGGCTGAATGTTCTGCATAGCTCGGAAGAAACCAGGAGCGCGCCCCTGGGCCACTAGCACCACCTGAAACCGGCTAGCCTCGTTATAGAAAGAGAGACACCGTGAAAGATCAGCTCGAAGCTTTGATCCTGCAGATGTATAGAAGCAATATTCTCTATTCCGAGGCTGTAAGGGAATTCAAGAAGAAATTTATACTGACGGTGCTGCAGGAAAACAAAGGGAACCAGTGTCGCGCCGCCCGCCAGTTAGGCATGCACCGCAATACCCTTAGCCGCACCATAACGGAGTTGAAGATTGATGTGCGGCAGTTCCGCGACGGCGGTAAGCGTCCCCCCCGAAGTGCGCGGCCAGCAACCCTCGACCGCAGAGTTGCGCGATAGACGAAGGACTGCTCGCGCTCTCGTTACCCCGAGTTCGATTTCAACCTGGCAATAAACAAGGCAGCCGTCTCCGGCTGCCTTCTTAACAGATCATTTCTCCACCGCTACTGCGCAGCAGGCCTCCTGCGACGCGTCGCCGGTGCCTTCTTGGCTGGCGCTTTCTTAGGAGCTGCTTTGGTCAGTAGCGCGCCCTTGTTCATGGTCATCACAAACGGACTCGGCTCGTAAGAAACCGGGGTTCCTTCGAACGCGAGCGTCTGACCTTCTTTTGGCATCAGCCGAGCCGGTATGGGGCCGGTCATGTCCAGGAGAATATCCGTTCGCTTCTGATCGATGTCATCCTGACTGCCGGCGATTTCCAGGCGCGTTGCAGATGCTTTCGTGACCTGGGCCTCCATCTGAAGAGATTTACCCTTGATGGCACTCCAGACCTTGTCGGCATCCTCGGGCCTACCGGCCGAGAGAATCAATTCCCATTCCGCGAAGCTCATCTCTTCTGGCTTCTTTGATTTCACCAGGTCGGCAGCCTGTTCCGCCGGAGTAGGTGGAACATATTGCGTAATGGTGAAGCCCTGTGGCGGCGTCGGTGACTGTGCCGCACTCGCTAGCAGTTCATTCCAGCCCTGATCGGAGCCGTGGTATTTCACATATTTGCTACGGCCGTATTTCGTGATCTGATCCTTGGCGGCGGCATCCTTCGCCAGGCTGGCTGCCCGTGCTACATAGAAAAGGCCATTTACGTTATCGGGAGGAGTCTGCGACAGATAAGCAACCGCGAGGGGATACACGTTCTGTACGTCATTAGGATCGATATCCACGGCCGCGCGCAGATACTTCGCGCCACTAGCATAGTCCTTCAACTGCAGCGCCGAAAATCCGGCAATACCGTTCAGGAAACCCGTAAGTTGCGTCTTCTGTTTCGCGAAAGCATCATCGGTTATGCCCTCGCCTTTTTGCATATTCGGAACTGCCGTTACCCCTTGCACTGCATACTTCTCGGCATCGGCCCATTGCCCCTGCGTTTTGGCGTTGTTCGCCAGTAGCGTCAGCGCGCGCACGTTCTTAGGGTTGACCTGCAGAACGCGTTGCGCGGCGTCCGCCATCTTGGCGGCATTGTTGGTTTGCGAGTACGAAACCATGAGCAGTTCCAGCGCGTCTTCTTTCATCACGCTGTTGGGATACTGTTGAAGGAAAGCTTCCAAGCCGCTGATCTTGGCATTGGGATCGGTCTGCTGGACCGCACCCACATACGCGTTGTACTCCGCCGGATCCTTGATCTCTTTTTTCTGTTGCGGCTGGGCGGAACTCTGGCCAGCTGGTGCGGCCGATTGGCCAGGTTGCGCGGCAGGCTGACCCGCCGCGGCGGGCTGTTGAGCCGCTGGCTGCTGGGGAGCAGCTGGTTGCGCCTGCGATTGCGCTGACTCCTGGTTGGCCACCATCGCAGCGAACACAAGCACAATCGTAACGAGCATCTTCTTCATTCGTAGGCTCCTGAACTCTAGGGAAACTCTGAAACAGGAAAAACGTCACGACCGCCGGGCTACCCGAGCTACACCCGGAATCGCGGCAACTTGCGGCTTCGCAATCGCTCACGCGACAGGTACGGAACCTGGCAGCTACCGGTAAATCATGGCAGCTGTGGCAGTTCCGGTCACACGGGATTATAAGTATGTGACCCGCCTAACGCAAGCACGCGCCCGTTGCCCTCTCCTCTGCATCTATTGAGATGCGAAAATCCACACATTCGGATGGATTCCAGAACACAACCACACGACGAGGATGGCCACGATATGCATGCAAGCAGTAGTGGATTGCGCGGCCAGGTGGCCGTGGTAACCGGCGCGGGACGCGGCATCGGCGCAGGGATAGCTCGGAAATTAGCGGCCCTGGGTGCAACTACGGTCCTGCTGGGGCGAACGCGCGAACACCTGCAATCGACCGCGAACGCGATTGCTGAGTTGGACGGAAAGGCACAGGTCCTCGAGTGTGATGTCATGGACCTGAGGTCGGTGGAATCTGCAGCGCAAGAAGTGGACGGGTCGCTTGGACGAGTCGATATCCTGGTCAATAATGCAGGAATCGGCGGCTTCGGTGGTCCCCTGCATAGTCTTCCTCCAGAGCAGTGGGACAAGATTCTTAACACCAACTTGCGCGGTGTTTACTACTCAATTCGTAGTTTCGCGCCCATCATGATGCGGGCGAGTTCAGGACACATCGTCAACATCTCTTCCTTGGCGGGCAAAAATCCTCTGCCGAACGGGGCCGCTTACGCAGCCTCAAAATGGGGGCTTAACGGCTTGAGCTATTCAGTTGCCGAGGAGTTACGAAGTTTCAACATACGCGTATCCGTCGTCTGCCCGGGGTCAACGAACACCGATCTCAGTCCGCATCAGGGTAAGAACGCGGCCAAAATGCTTCAACCTGATGACGTTGCCCACGCTGTGTCTATGATCGTGACACAAGCGCCCCAGTCATTTATCAGCGAAGTATTGCTGCGACCCACGCAAAAGCCGTAAACGCAAGGTGAGTTCGGGCAAGCTCATGGTAGGAGAAGATCGCGGGCGGCCCTTTGCATCCGACCGCCCGCATTCATCACCGGGGCACACACGGCAGGGGGAAATACGACCCCTCTACGGGGTCAGCAGCTCTCGATGACCCTCTTGAACCGTTCATAGGCCCAATCTATTTCGTCGCGCTTAATGACAAGCGGTGGAGCGATGCGAATGACACGGTCGTGCGTTTCCTTGCAAAGTATGCCCTCCTGCTTCAGAGCCTCGCTGTACGGCCTTGCCGGAACATCTAGCTCAATGCCGATCCAGAGACCACGGCCGCGCACTTCTTTTATATGGGGGCTGCGAATCCCTTTTAGCTTTTGGAGAAAGTAGTCGCCTAGTTCCGCGGAGCGTTCGACCATGTTCTCTTCCACCAGAACGCGCAATGCAGTGCGAGCGACAGCACAGCCCAGTGGATTGCCGCCGAACGTGCTCCCATGATCCCCCGGCCGATATACACCCAGGATCTCTTTCGACGCCAGTACAGCGGAAACGGGATAAAACCCGCCAGCCAGAGCCTTGCCGACAATCAGCAGGTCAGGCTCGACATCTTCGTGCATGTAAGCGAATAGTCTGCCCGTGCGGCCCAGCCCCGATTGAATCTCGTCCACCATCAGCAGCACGCGATTTGCGCGGCATATTTCCGCAGCGTCTGCGAGATAGCCCTTTGGCGGTATGAGAATCCCTGCTTCCCCTTGTATTGGCTCAACCAGAAAAGCAGCCGTATTGGGCGTAATCGCAGCACGCAAAGCCTCGGCGTCGCCGAAAGGAATAATCTTAAAACCGGGCGTGAACGGGCCAAACCCGTCGCGGTACTGCTCGTCGCTTGAGAAGCTCACGACCGTGACCGTACGCCCATGAAAGTTGTTGGCGCAGACGATAATTTCCGCTTTCCCGTCGGGGATGCCTTTAATCTTGTACCCCCATTTGCGCGCCGTCTTCACCGCAGTTTCCACGGCTTCCGCACCGGTGTTCATGGGCAAAGCCATGTCCATTCCGGTGAGATCGTGAAGTTGCTTGTACAGGAGCGGCAATTGCTCATTGCGAAAGGCGCGGGAAGTGAGGGTGACCTTGCTGGCTTGCTCAGTCAACGTCCGCAGGATTTCGGGGTGGCAGTGTCCCTGATTTACTGCCGAATACGCGGCTAGGCAATCGAGATAACGCTTGCCATCGACATCAGTGACCCAAACTCCCTCGGCGCGCTCGATGACAACGTCAAGCGGATGATAATTGTGGGCTCCGAACTCGTTCTCCAGTTCGACGAAATCTCGTGTATGCATGCGTTCTTCGATGACAGGCATGGTTATTTCTCCGTTATTTCTTACGCGCTCTCAGATGGTGTTCCCCACCAATATTCAGTCCCGCTCCAGCAACATGGTTAGCAGCGCCATGCGAACGTACAGGCCATTGACCGCCTGCCGGAAATAGAGAGCTCTTGGGTCGCTATCGACGGTCCTGTCAAGCTCCACTGTACGAGGAAGAGGATGCAGAATCATGGTATCCGGCTTCATGCGCGAAACCACGGCCGAATCGATCACATATTTTGGCACGGGATGCCTATCAACCATACGCTCCGGTCGGATACGCGTCTGATAAACCACATCCACTTCCCTGACAACCTGCTCTAGATCCGATTCGACTTCGTAGCGAATGCCATGCTGATCCAGATATTCGAGTATGTCAGGCTTCATCCGCAGTTCAGGGGGACTCACAAAGAAAATTTTCACTCGATCAAATTTCGCCAGCAGGTACGCAAGAGAGCGAGCTGTGCGCCCGCGGTCAAGTTCCCCGACAATCGCCACACTCAGCCCATCCAGGGGCCGTTCCCGATAGATGGTGTAAAGATCGAGAAGCGCCTGGGTAGGATGCTGGCCACCCATACCATCGCCAGCATTGATCACCGGCACAGGAGAGACTTCGGCAGCTCGACGGGCCCCACCTTCCTCGTGATGCCGAATCACGATCACATCGCTGTAACTGCCAATGATGCGAATGGAGTCCTCAACCTGCTCGCCTTCAACTTCGGAGGAGAACACCTTGGCTTGCTCGGTGGAGAGCACACGGCCGCCCAGTCGGTGCATCGCAGCTTCGAAGCTGAAGCGGGTGCGAGTGGAAGGCGCATAGAAGAGAGTGGCCATGATGCGGTTCTGATAATCCAACGAACCACCACGCGCCACCACGCGCTCCATGCCTCGAGACCTGTCAAACAGTTCCATCAACAGCGGGACGGTGAACTGCTGCGATTCGACTACATGGCGAAGTTTAGCGATCCCAGAAGGTTTTGCATTTTGGGAATCTTGCGAAGTTGAGTCTAAAAACGCCATCTCATCGTCCTCTCAGAGTCACTTCGGATGGAGCGACCAGTTCCAGTTCAGTAATGAGGCGATCGGGAACGATACGCGTTCCGGCGACGCCGTCAATTGCTTCTGCTAGGTGTTCGTAACTGGTAATGATTGCCTGTTTGCCGCCGTGCGATAAAAAGTTCAGAACCGACTCGACCTTCGGTCCCATATTTCCTGGTGGAAAGTGACCTGCCTGGTAAGACCTATACAATTCGGTGGCGGTAACCAACGTAAGGGGTCGCTGAGTCGGTCTTTTGTAATCGAGATAAACGTAGTCCGTATCGGTAGAGATGGCGAACACATCGACCTGCAGCTTTGACGCCAGTAATGCAGAAGCGCGGTCCTTATCGATCACGGCTTCCACGCCCGACACACCATCGCTCGAGCGAACCACCGGAATTCCCCCTCCTCCGCATGCAATCACGAGAACACCCGTGTTCACCAGGTCGCGGATGACTTCCAGCTCTATGATTTCCACCGGAACAGGAGAAGGGACCACCCGACGGTACCCGCGTGCGGCATCTTCCACAATGTGCCATCCCAGAACGCGTCTGCGCTCCTCCGCATC
>Ga0136846_1242522_pt1 | contig 13407 bp, 16 predicted proteins | sample HopSoiMetagenom2_FD_96841 | JGI IMG/M metagenome (GOLD analysis project Ga0136846, IMG submission 96841) | Grasslands soil microbial communities from Hopland, California, USA - 2 Assembly 2016 (version 4) | ecosystem: Environmental > Terrestrial > Soil > Grasslands | place: USA: Hopland... | reverse complement strand
CGGCAGGCCGTGAAGCGGCTGATCGAGCCGGAGGAGGTGGCCGAGGCGGTGGCCTACCTGCTCGGGCCCGGCGGGCGCGCGTGGACCGGCGCGCCGTTCCTCATGGATTTGGGCTGGACTGCCCGCTAGCCAGCGCCGCCAGGCGGTGGCGGACGGTATCGATCTCGGCGCTGAACATCCCGAGCTCGTCGGGGCCGGCGCCGCGCTCCTCACGGAGGCGCTGCACCATGACGAGCCCCTTCAGGTGCATCACGAGGTCGTCGAGCTCGCGGAACGTGGCGGTGGTCTCCATGGTGGTTCCTCCCTTCACGCGGCCTCTTCGAGGATGACCACGTCGTCGAGCTGGTCCGGCTCGGCCTCGACGCGAGGCCGGCCGAGGAATGCGGCAGCGGTGAGCGCCCCGAGGAGCGCGATCCCTGCCAGGACGTAGAACGCGGCGTGGAAGCCGTGGGTGAGTGCCTCGGTGCGGGCGACGCCCGTGTCGTTGGCCGCGACGGTGGCGGCGATGGTCGTCATCGCGGCGATGCCGACGGCGCCGCCGATCTGGCGCGTCGTGTTGATCAGGCCGGAGGCGATGCCCGCGTCGGCCGGGGAGACACCCTGGAGCGCCGCGATCGTGACCGGCACGAACGTGAGGCCGAGGCCGACGCCGGTGACGATGAGCGCGGGGAAGACATCCCAGAAGTAGTGGCCGCCCACCGGCATCCGGGCGTAGAGCAGGACGCCGAGCGCGCTCAGCGCCATGCCGGTGCTGAGCACGCGCCGGACGCCGTAGCGGCTCGCCAGCACCGGCCCGATGTTGGAGAAGATGCCGATCGAGAGCGTGATCGCGATGAAGGCGACGCCGGTCTCGATCGCCGAGTAGCCGAGGACGTCCTGCAGGTACAGGGTGACGAGGAAGAAGTTGCCGAAGGCGAGCGCCCCGACGCCGATCATGGTCGCGTTCGCCGCCGACAGGACGCGCGAGCGCAGGAGCCGGAGCGGCAGCAGCGGCGCCTTCGAGCGCGATTCGATCACGAAGAACGCGGCCAGGAGGACGGCGGACCCGGCGAGCAGTGCGATCGACTGCGCGTCGCCCCACGCGTGCTCGCCGGCGTACGTGAGCCCGTAGACGAGCGTCATCAGGCCGGCGGTGACGGTCGCCGCGCCGGCGAGGTCGAAGTGGCGGTGGCCCAGGAAGCCACGGCTCTCGGCGAGCAGGAACGGCGTCGCCGCGAGCGTGACGATCGCGACCGGGAGGTTGATGTAGAAGATCCACGGCCAGCCGGCGTAGCTGGTCAGGAGGCCGCCGAGCAGGACGCCCGCCGAGCCGCCGGCGGCCGCCGCGCCGCCCCAGATGCCGAGCGCGCGATTGCGCTCCCGGCCCTCGGGGAAGGTCGTGATGATGATCGAGAGCGCGGCGGGGGAGAGCAGCGCGCCGCCGAAGCCATGGAGCGCGCGGGCGCCCACGAGCGCTGCCTCCGACCACGCGATTCCCGAGAGGAGCGAGCCGACGGCGAACACGGCCACGCCGGCCGCGAAGACGCGCCTGCGACCGAGCAGGTCGGCCAGCCGACCACCCAGGAGCAGCGTCCCGGCAAAGAGGATGGAGTAGGCGGTGACGACCCACTGGACGCCTTCCTGCGAGAAGCCCAGATCGTTCTTGATCTCGGGGAGGGCCACGACGACCACCGCGACGTCGAGAATGACCATGAACTGTGCTGTTACGGTCAGCGCCAGAACAAGCCAGCGCCGTGTCTGATCTGATGCGAATCCCACTAGTGGATCCCCCTATCGTGGATGACGTCCACGATTATACATACCCACTATCGGGTGCGCTACACTAATTTTGCTATGACGATCGAACTCAAAGTCCACAAGTCGCCGCGGCTTCCGGCAGAGCTGGTCGAATCGACGTCGTTCCTGCTCAAGCGGCTCGGGTTCAGCGCCAAGGGGCGCTCACTGGCCGCCTTCGAGGAGGCCGGCCACAACCCGTACCACTACGCGGTGCTCGCGACCCTCGACGAGGGCCAGCGCGAGACCCAGGCGGCGATCGCCGACGCGCTCGGCTACGACCGCAGCCAGCTCGTCGGCATCCTCGACGAGCTCGAGGACAAGCACCTGATCGAGCGTCAGCGCGACAAGGCCGACCGCCGGCGCCATCTCGTCCTGCTCACGCCGGACGGCAAGAAGGCGCTCGCGAAGCTCCGCGCGCTGTCGAAGCGGCTCGACGACGAGTTCCTCGCGCCGCTCGACGCCTCCGAGCGCGACGAGCTGCACCGCCTGCTGCTGACGCTCGCAGAGCGGCACGAGCCGCGCTGCGCCCCTATGGATCTGCCGGAAGCCGCGAGTAAATAAGCAGGTCGGTGCGCCGCCCGTCCTTGAAATGGACGGAGCGGAGCAGCCCCTCGCGCGTGTATCCGCAGCGCTCGGCCACGCCGACCGACCGCTCGTTGCCGGAGTCGATCCGCAGCTCGAGCCGGACGAGGCCGCGGCCGAAGGCCCAGTCGGTCAGCTGGAGCAGCGCCTCGGTGGCGGCGCCGCGCCCGCGCGCCTCGGGCGCCAGGATGTAGCCGAGCTCCGCCTCGCCCGCGTCCTCGTCGAGGTGCACCGCCGCCGCCAGGCCGAGGAACGCGCCGGTGTCGACGTCGAGGATGGCGAAGCCCTCGCGCGTTCCCGCCTCGCGCGCCTTCGCGTAGGCCTCCAGCCAGGTGCAGCCGAATCCCGGCGGGGGCGGCTCCGGGACGTACGTGTTCCGCTGAACGTCGGGATCGGCGGCGAGGCGCTCCAGCTCCTCGACGTGCGCGTCGGACAGCAGCTCCAGGCGGACGGTGGGCATTCCCTCAAGCATCGCTGATCGGTACCGTGGCCTCTCAGACCGTCATGGAAGACCCACAGATTCACGGCGACATCGAGCACCTCGTCGAGGAGGAGCACGACCTATGGCGGCGCGAGTCCGACGGCACCGCGTCGGACGACGACCGCCGCCGCCTCGAGGCGGTCAAGGTCTCGCTCGACCAGTGCTGGGACCTGCTGCGCCAGCGCCGGGCGCTCCGCTCCGCCGGGCTCGACCCAGAGGCGGCCGACGTGCGGCGCAGCGACGTCGTCGAGAACTACGAGCAGTAGCCACTCGGCCCCGTTCGAGGAGGGAGTTGCCCCATGAGCCTGCCAGCCCCCGGCGATCCCGTCGGCTTCGCCGACGACATCAAGCCGCTGTTTCGTGAGCGCGACCGCGAGGCGATGCAATGGGCATTCGACCTCTGGGCGCACGACGACGTGGCGGCGAACGCAGACGCGATCCTCGCGCAGGTGGAGTCGGGCACGATGCCCTGTGACAGCGCCTGGCCCCCTGAGCAGGTCGTCGTGTTCGAGCGCTGGGTCGCCGCCGGCAAGCCGGCCTGACGGGTTGTGCACGTCCTGCCGTTCCTGGCGCTTGCGACGCTCGTCGTCGTCACGCCGGGGGTGGACATGGCCCTCGTTACCAGGAACGCGCTCGTGCACGGGCGCCGCGCCGCGCTGCTGACGGCAGCCGGCGTCAACGTCGGGATCCTGCTCTGGGTCTGCGCGGCGGCGCTGGGGCTCGCCGCCCTGCTCGCCGCCTCGGCGACCGCGTTCACGGTCGTGAAGCTCGCCGGTGCCGCCTACCTCGTCTTCCTCGGCCTGCGGGCCGTCCTCGCGCGCGAGCGCGCCGCCCCAGCGTCAGGCGTGCGAGCCGCACCGCGCGACCTGCTCGCGTTCCGCCAGGGACTGATCAACAACGCGCTCAACCCGAAGATCGCCGTCTTCTTCACCAGCGTGCTGCCGCAGTTCGCCGGCGCGCACCCGTCGGCGGGCGCGCTGATTGTGCTCGGGCTCATCTTCAGCGCGATCGGCTGGGCGTGGTTGCTCGCGTACGCGCTCATCGCGGCCAGCGGCCGCGAGGTGCTCGGCCGGGCGCGCGTGCGCAAGACGCTCTCCCGGCTCACGGGCATGGTGCTTGTCGGCCTTGGCGTGCGCCTCGCGCTCGAGCGTCGCCCATAATCGCCACGTGGCCTACGACGAGGCCCTCGCGGAGCGGATCCGAAAGCTGGTTGCCGGGCAGCCGGACCTGACCGAGCAGAAGATGTTCGGCGGGCTCGCATTCCTCATCGGCGGCAACATGGCCGTCGCGGCGAGCGGCCAGGGCGGGATCCTCGTCCGCGCAGACCCGGACGAGTCGGATGCGCTCACGATGACGACGCCCGCCTACCTGATGGAGATGCGCGGCCGGCAGATGTCCGGCTGGCTTCGCGTCGATGCGGGCGAGATCGCGGCGGACGCCGACCTCGCGCGCTGGGTGGAGATCGGCACCGCCTACGCCCGCTAGCTGCCGGCGAAGCGCTGAGGGAATGCCGCCGCGAGCTCCTCGCGCGAACGGATCCCGAGCTTCTGGTAGACGTGGCGCAGGTGGTACTCGACCGTCTTCGGGCTGAGGAACACCGCCGCGGCCGCCTCACGTGTCGTCATGCCGTCGGCGAGCAGCCGGGCGATCTGCAGCTCCTGCGGCGTGAGCTGGTCGACCGCGCTCGCGTCCCGGCGCCGGGCCGTCTCGCCGCTCGCAGCGAGCTCCGCGCGGGCCTGCTCCGCCCAGGAGCACGCTCCGAGCTCGTCGAACAGCGCGATCGCCGTGCGCAGCTGCTCCCGGGCACGCACCCGCTGCCGTAGCCGCCGCAGACGAGCGCCGTAGGCGAGGTGCGTCCGGGCGGTCTCGAAGACGTCGGGCGTGCGCGCGTGGAGCTCGAGTGCCTGCTCGAAGTCCGCCTGGCCGCCCTCCTCGGCCACCAGGGCCCGGCAGCGCGCCGCCCGGGCGAGCACCCACGGCTGGCCTTTCTCCTCGGCGCGCGCGACGAAATCCCGGGCCGCTTCGGCCGCGTCGCCTGCGCGGCCGACACGCAGGTACTCCTCGACGAGCTCTGGCGCGGGCATCAGGTCGACGTCGCCGATCTGCTGTCGCGCCAGCGCGCGAACCTGCTCCTCGTGCCGTGCGGCGGCCTGCTCCGGGCGGCCGAGCGCGAGCTCGAGGTCGCCGAGCGCCTGCAGCGCCCAAATGATGTGGGTGACCATGCCGAGCTCCTCGCACAGCGCGATGGCCTCCGCCGCATCCCTGCGGCATTGCTCCTCGCGGCCCATCCGCGCCTCCAGCCACGCCCGGCCGGCCAGCGCTACCGCGAGCTCGACGCGCTGCCCGGTCTCGCGCGCCAGCGCGATTGCCTCGTCGTAGTTCGCCTCGCCGGCGGCCCATTGATCCGTCGTCACCTGGTCGCGCGCCAGATGCGTGAGCACGTTCGGAAGCGCTCCGACCGCCCCCTGGCTGCGCGCGCGGTCCGCGGCGAGGGCGATGAGGCTGCGGCCGGTGTCGACTTCGCGGAGCCACATGGGACCGAGTGCGGCCCACGTGAGCAGGCGCGGGTCGTCGCGCAGCTCGTCGGAGCCCTCGAGGATCTCCACCGCCTCGCGGGCGGCGGCGGCACCCGCATCGCCCCGCCCTTCCAGGACGAGCGCGATCGCACTGGCCATCGCCGCGAAGAAATGCGCCCGGCGGGACTCGACGCGCGCGGCCAGCGTGCTCGCCCGCCCCGCCGCTTCGGCCATCGCGCGGGGATTCCCCGCGTAGAAGGCGCTGAAGACGGCCTCCGCGAGGATGACGACAGCGGTCTCCGGATCGCTCGGTGCGAGGCGCTCCGCCGCGGAGACGAGCAGCGCGTAGCCGTCCATGACCGGTCCGCGGCGCATCGCCAGCTGGCCGCGCAGGCGCTCGACGGCGGCCGGTTCGCCGCCGTCACGCGCGGCCTCGTCGAGCAGCGCGAGCGCCTGGTCGCCCGCGCCCGCCAGCAACGCCGCGTCGGCGGCCGAGACGAGGAGCGGCGCACGGCGTCCGGGCGTCTCCGCCAGGCGCGCGGCCTGCGCGAACGCCGCCGCGGCAACCGTGTAGGCGCTGCGGGCACGCGCCCGCTCGCCGGCGTGGTGGAGAGCGGCGGCCGCCTGCTCGTTCGGGCCGACGCTCGAGGCGGCGAGATGCCACGCGCGCTGGTCGACATCGCGGTCGGGCAGCGCAGCGGCGAGCGCGGCATGTGCATCGCGCCGCTCCTGCGGCGTCGCGCGCGCGTAGACCGCGGAGCGCACGAGCGGATGCCGGAACTCGACACCGCCCCCGTCGAGCTGGATCAGGCCGGCCTCCTCGGCGGGGACGAGCGCCGCGAGATCGAGCCCCTGGCCGGCGGCCGCGCGCGTCAGGCCCGCTGCGTCCCGCCGGTCGCCGGCGGCGGCGAGCAGGAGGAGGCGCCGCGTCGGCTCCGGCAGCGCATCGACCCGGCGTGCGAAGGCCCCGGCGATCGTCGCCGACAACGGCACGGGCGCGTCGGCCGGCCCGACCGTCACCTGCCCGGCGTCCGCCGCGAGCTCGAGCAGGGCGAGGGGGTTCCCGCCGGTCGCGGAGTAGAGGCGCTCGGCCGCGTCCCCGGTGACGTGCGCCGACCGCAGCAGTTCTGCCGCGTCGGCGCGGTCGAGTCCGCCGACCCGCAGGACGCGGAGGTCGGACCCATCGACCAGGGACGGCTCGTCCTCGCGCACGGTGAGGACGAGAGCCACGGGATCCGCCACGAGGCGCCGGGCGGCGAACAGCAGCGCCTCCGCGCTCGACCCGTCGAGATTGTGGGCGTCGTCGACGAGCAGCAGGAGCGGCCCGTCGTCGGAGTACGCCGACAGCAGGCTCAGGGTCGCCGCGCCGATCGCGAACCGGTCCTGCGCGCTTGCCGGCGCCAGGGCGAGGGCTCCCGACAACGCCTGCGCCTGTGGGATGGGGATGCGGTCGAGCGCCTGGAGGGCGGGGCGGAGGAGCTCGGCGAGACCCGCGAAGGGGACGCCGGCCTCCGACTCCACGCCGCGGGCGCGCAGCAGGCGCATCTCGCCCGCCCCGCCCGCTGCGTACTCGAGCAGCGCCGTCTTGCCGATCCCCGGCTCCCCGACGAGCGCGAGCACGCCGCTGTGCCCGGCGCGGGCCTCGGCCAGTAGCCGGTCGAGGGCGAGCCGCTCGGTGGCGCGGCCGAGCAGGACGCCCCCTGATGCGAAGGCCGAAGGCCCGGCGGAAGAACTAGGTGGCCCCACCGGCCCGATTCTCGCTCCCCGCTCGTAGCGTCGCCACCAATCGACCCGAGGAGGAACCATGACCACGTTGGAAGAGCCGGCCGCGATCGACGGCGCCAAGCTCGAGCAGTTCGTCTTTCGCGCCGTCGAAGAGGTCGGCGCCACCCTGAACGCCGCGCTCGTCGTCATGGGCGACCGGCTCGGCCTCTACCGGGCACTCGCGGGCGCGGGCGGCCTGACGCCCGTCGAGCTGGCGCGGCGGAGCGGAGTCAGCGAGCGCTACGTTCGCGAGTGGCTCAATGCACAGGCGGCGGGCGGCTACGTCGAGTACGACGCGGCCGCCGACACGTACGCGCTGCCGCCCGAGCAGGCGGTCGCGCTCACCCAGGAGGACAGCCCTGCCTACCTGCCCGGCTTCTTCCAGGTCGCCCTCGGCACGGTGATCGACTCGCCGCGGGTGGTCGAGACCGCCCGGTCCGGGGAGGGCTTCGGCTGGCACGAGCACAACCACGACGTCTTCGAGGGCGTCGAGCGCTTCTTCCGTCCCGGCTACAACGCGAACCTGGTGGCCGCGTGGCTGCCCGCGCTCGACGGCGTCGTCGAGAAGCTCGAGGCGGGTGCGAAGGTCGCGGACATCGGCTGCGGCCACGGCGCGTCCACGATCCTGATGGCGCAGGCCTTCCCGAAGTCGACGTTCGTCGGCTCCGACTACCACGCCGGCTCGATCGAGACGGCGCGCGCGCGGGCGGAGGAAGCGGGCGTCGCGGACCGCGTGACCTTCGAGGCGGTGCCGGCCGCGGACCATCCGGGCGCGGGCTACGACCTCGTGACGATGTTCGACTGCCTGCACGACATGGGTGACCCCGTCGGGGCGTCGCGGCAGGTGCGGAGGTTGCTCACCGACGACGGGACGTGGATGATCGTCGAGCCGATGGCGGGCGACCGAATCGAGGACAACCTGAACCCGGTCGGCCGCGCGTACTACGGCTTCTCGACGTTCCTCTGCACGCCGGCCTCGCTGTCCCAGGAGGTCGGGCTGGCGCTCGGGGCCCAGGCGGGCGAGGCCAGGATCCATGACGTCGTCTCGGCCGGCGGCCTGAGCCGGTTCCGGCGCGCCGCCGAGACGCCGTTCAACCTCGTGTTCGAAGCGAGGCCGTGAGGGCCGACACCGGCACCAGGGCTCGCGAGCCGGACGCGGCGGGGTACGTCGACCGCGAGGGCGTCCAGGTCGCGTGGGAGAGCTACGGCGACGGCGAGCCGGCCGTCCTCCTGCTGCCCTCCTGGTGGATCACGCACTCCCGGATGTGGAAGGGCCAGGTTCCGTACCTGGCCCGCCACGTCCGGGTGGTCACGTTCGACGGCCGCGGCAACGGCCTCTCGGACCGGCCGCTACAAGCCGAGGCCTACGACGCGGTCGAGTTCGCCGAGGACGCGGCCGCGGTCATGGACGCCGCCGGCGTCGAGGCGGCCGTCGTGGCGGGCATCTCACTGGGCTCCCTGTACGCGCTGCACCTCGCCGTCCGCCATCCCGAGCGCGTGCTCGCCGCGATGCTGGTGGGCAGCACGATTCCGTTCATCGCGCCGCCCGATCCCGCGCGAGCCGCGTACGCCTGGGACGAGGAGCTCGACACCGACGAGGGCTGGGCGAAATACAACAAGCACTTCTGGCTCCGGGACTACGACGCGTTCCTGGAGTACTTCATCGGGCAGATCTTTCCCGAGCCGCACTCGACCAAGCAGATCGAGGACATGATCGCGTTCGGCCACGACACATCGGCCGAGGTGCTGGTCGCCGGGCAGCCGTTCTCGGTCGGCCTGGCCGGCAAGGAGGAAGCCGAGGCCGCCTGCCGCCAGGTGCGCTGTCCCGTGCTCGTGGTGCACGGGACGGACGACCGCATCATTCGCTACGACCGCGGCGAGGCGCTGTCGAGCCTGACCGGCGGCGAGCTCGTCCTGCTGGAAGGGGTGGGCCATTGCCCCCAGGCGCGCCACCCCGTCGCCTTCAACCTCCTGCTCCGCGATCTGGTGGACAGGATCGCCGGCCGGCCGCCGCCCGGCCGCCGCTGGGCGCCCAGCCTGGCACGGCCGAAGCGGGCGCTCTTCGTCTCGTCGCCGATCGGCCTCGGGCATGCCTGGCGGGACGTCGCGATCGCCGACCAGCTGCGCCGTCTCGTCCCCGGCCTCGAGATCGAGTGGCTCGCCCAGGAGCCGGTGACGCACGTTCTGCTCGCGCGCGGCGAGACGATCCACCCGGCCAGCGCCGCGCTGGCCAGCGAGGCGGAGCACATCGACCGCGAAGCGGGCGAGCACGAGCTGCACGCGTTCCAGGCGCTCCGGCGGATGGACGAGATCCTCTGCGCGAACTTCATGCTCTTCCACGAGGTCGCCACGGCCGGGCGGTTCGACGTCTGGATCGGGGACGAGGCATGGGAGCTCGACTACTTCCTGCACGAGAACCCCGAGCTGAAGACCGCGCCGTACGCGTGGCTCACGGACTTCGTCGGCTTCCTGCCGATGCCGGCGGGCGGGGAGCACGAGGCGTTCCTGACCGCCGACCTGAACGCGGAGATGATCGAGCACGTCGAGCGCTACCCGAGCGTACGCGACGCCGCGATCTTCGTCGGCGACCCTGAGGACGTCGTCGACGCGACCTTCGGCCCGGGGCTGCCCGGCATCCGTGCATGGACGGAGCGCCATTACGACTTCGCCGGCTACGTCCCCGCGTTCGATCCGGGTGCGGTCGACCGCGACGCGCTCCGGCGCGAGCTCGGCTACGGCGACGCGCCGGTCTGCCTGGTCTCCGTCGGCGGCTCGGGCGTGGGAGAGCCGCTCCTGCGGCGGGTGATCGAGGCGGTCGCGCTGGTGCCGGAGCTGCAGGCCCTGGCGGTCGCGGGGCCGCGGATCGACGCAGCGAGCCTGCCCCGCGTCGACGGCGTCGAGGTACGCGGGTACGTGCATGAGCTGTACCGCCATGCAGCCGCCTGTGACGTCGCGGTCGTCCAGGGCGGGCTGACTACGACGATGGAGCTCGTTGCGTTCGGGCGTCCGTTCGTCGCGCTGCCGCTCGCGAACCACTTCGAGCAGCGCTTCCACGTCCGGCACCGGCTCGACCGCTACGGAGCCCGGACGTGGCTCGAGTACGCCGAGGCCGACCCGGAGCGGATCGCCGCGGCGATACGCAGCCTGCTGTCCGCGCCGGCGCCGTCGTACCGCGCAGTCGAGGCCGGCGCAGCCGCCCGCGCGGCGGCGGCGGTCGCCAGACTCCTCTGATCGAATTCGACACGAAGATCGCCGTCGTCCTGCTGGACGACCTCGCCGTCTGGCAGAAGACGAACGTGACCGCGTTCCTCGTCAGCGGCATCGCCGGCACCGTCCCCGGAGTCGTCGGCGAGCCGTACCGGGACGGCTCCGGCAACGAGTACCTGCCCATGTTCGTGCAGCCGGTGCTCGTCTACGCCGCCGACGCCGCCGGCCTCCGTCGCGCGTACGAGCGGGCGATGAGCCGCGACGTCACGCCGGCCGTCTACACGCGCGAGCTCTTCGAGACGGGCCACGACGCCGCGAATCGCGCGGCGGTCGCAGACGTGCCCGCCGAGGCGCTCGACCTGGTCGGCATCGCCTTCCGGGCCGACCGCAAGACGGTCGACAAGGTCGTCGACCGGCTGCGATTTCACGGCTAGGGCGGTTCTGTATACTGAACCATATGGTTCAGTATGTGGACAGGGCCTTTGCAGCGATTGCCGACCCGACGCGGCGCGCCGTGCTCGAGCGGCTCGGTCTCGGTCCGGCGACGATCAGCGAGCTGGCCGAGCCGTTCGACATGTCGCTCACCGGGATGAAGAAGCACGTCCTCGTGCTCGAGGACGCAGGCCTCGTCCTGACCGAGAAGGTGGGGCGCGCGCGCCGCTGCACGCTCGCGCCGTACGCCTTCGAGGGCATCACCGCGTGGCTGCAGCGGCTCGACCGCTTCGCCCAGGTCGTCGAACGCACGAAAGGAGAACGATGAAGACGCAGGTAACGACCCCGAACGAGCTCGAGATCCGCGTGGAGCGGGTCTTCGAGGCCCCGCGCGAGCACGTGTTCAGCGTCTGGACGGATCCGGCGCTCATCCCCGAGTGGTGGGGCGACGGCACCGTCGTGGAGGAGATGGACGTCCGGCCCGGCGGCCGCTGGCGCTTCCGCACCGCCTACGGCCAGGTCGAGGGCGAGTATCGCGAGGTCGACCCGCCGGACCGCCTCGTGCAGACGTTCCAGGACCACCTCCAGACGCTCGAGTTCGAGGACGTCGAGGGCGGGACGAAGCTGACCCAGACGATGCACTTCGACACGACCGAGCAGCGCGACACGACCATGCAGTACGGCGTCGAGGCGGGAGCCGAGGCCGGCTTCGAGCGCGTCGACCGGGTGCTCGAGGGCCTGCGCGTCAGCTGATCGTCACCGTCGGCCGCGCCGCAGCCCACGCCGGGCTGCGGCGCGGCCGGCTAAGGAGGGCTACGCCCGATCCAGGAAGCGGAAGTACACCGCGTAGCGGATGCCGCCCTCGCGGTTGAGCCCGCTCGAGTGCGGGAGCTTCGGGTGCATGACGACGACGTCGCCCGCCTCGAGGTTGAGCGGCTCCGGCTCGTCGGGCCTGTCGAATGGCCAGACGACGAGCCCGCCGTTGCCGGCGTGCGCCGGTGAGAGAGCGACGCCGACGATCGCGCGGTAGCCGCGGCCCGCGCTCCAGTCCGGCTCCTGGTCGATATGCGAGACCAGTGCCTGGTCCTCACCCTCGTCCGGCGGCTGCAGGAGGATCTGCGGGTCGCACAGCTCGCCGTCGCGGAGCTCCTCCGGGAGGTGCCACGCGAGCGCGACGATCTCCGGGTCCCACTTCAGGTGCGGGAACCAGTGCGCCGACCACAGCCACGGCCCCATCGTCTCCGCCGGCAGTCCCCGCCGCACCACGTCGAGATGGATGTGACGGAGCGCCGCGTCGACGGCTTCGGGCGGAACGAGCGCCCGCAGCACGGCGAAGCCCCTGGCTTCAACATCAACAGCAACCTGTCGTGTGGGGAGCATCTGGGTCAGTTTCGAAACCTTAACGTTCAGAACTTCGCTGCAAAATGGCACCGCCGCCGGATGACAAAGATGCATATCCGGCAACTCGGATGTTTTACGCGTCCGTGCAGCGGAAGGTGCGACTTCGTCGTATGCCGGAGACCGTGCTCATCACAGGCGGCGCTGGGTTCATCGGTTCCCATCTCGCCGACGAGTTGCTCGCGCAGGGTTACCGGGTCTGCGCCCTCGACGCACTCGTCGACCAGGTCCATGCCGGCGGCAACCGGCCCGACTACCTCGACCCCGACGTCGAGCTGGTCGTCGGGGACGTGCGCGATCCCGGCGCCATCCGCCGCGCGCTCGACGGCGTCGACTCGGTCGTGCATCTCGCGGCGCGCGTGGGCGTCGGCCAGAGCATGTACCAGCTCGCCGAATACACCGGCGCCAACAGCGCCGGCACGGCAGTTCTGCTCGAGGCGATCCTCGACCGGCCCGTGCGGAAGCTCGTCGTCGCGTCCAGCATGAGCGTCTACGGCGAGGGCTGCTACGAGACGTTCCGCGGCGAGCGGTTCGACCCGGGCGATCGGACTGCCGAGCAGCTGGGGCGGGGCGCGTGGGACCCGGTCGACAGCACGGGCCGCGTGCTGCAGCCGGTGCCGACGCCCGAGTCGAAGCAGCCGGCGCTCGCTTCCGTCTATGCACTCACGAAGTACGACCAGGAGCGCCTGTGCCTCATCTTCGGCTTCGCCTACGACATACCCGTGGTCGCGCTGCGCTTCTTCAACACGTATGGACCGCGGCAAGCGCTCTCGAACCCCTACACGGGCGTCCTGGCGATCTTCGCTGCGCGGCTGCTGAACGGAAAGCCCCCGCTCGTCTTCGAGGACGGCAACCAGCGGCGCGACTTCGTCTCGGTCTCGGACGTTGCACGCGCGTGCCGGCTCGCGCTCGAGTCGGACCGCGCACGGGAGCGCGCCATCAACGTCGGGACGGGCCGCGGCGTGTCGGTGCTCGAGGTCGCCGAGAAGCTTGCCGCGACCCTGGGTCTCGACCTGGAGGCCGAGGTGACCGGTCAGTTCCGCGCGGGCGACATCCGCCACTGCTACGCCGACGTGAGCCTCGCGCGCGAGTTGCTGCAGTACGAGCCGCAGGTCGAGCTCGAGCAGGGGATGGCCGAGCTGGCGCGCTGGCTCGAGGGCCAGGTCGCCGAGGACGGCGTCGAGCGGGCGGCCGCCGAGCTCGCCTCGCGGGGGCTGACGCGGTGAGCATCCCGCACCGCCACGTGCTGAT
>Ga0136846_1214523_pt1 | contig 13407 bp, 14 predicted proteins | sample HopSoiMetagenom2_FD_96841 | JGI IMG/M metagenome (GOLD analysis project Ga0136846, IMG submission 96841) | Grasslands soil microbial communities from Hopland, California, USA - 2 Assembly 2016 (version 4) | ecosystem: Environmental > Terrestrial > Soil > Grasslands | place: USA: Hopland... | reverse complement strand
GACACCCGCCTCGTTCAGCCGCGCCCAGATCGGGTCGAAATAGGGGTCGCCCGGCGACCGCCCGCCCGCAGGCCCGGTGGGCAGCAAGATGATCCGGGCCCCCTTACCGAGCACGAAATCGAGCTCGGCGACCGCGAGGTCACGGTCGGCCAGGGACAGCAGCGCGGGGGCGAAGATCTGCCCGCCGCGGCTGAAGCCCCACTCCTCGTCGAACCACCGGTTGAAGGAATGGATGTTGGCGTAGGCGGCCGGAACATGCTTGACGTAGTTCTCCACGGACAGCGCCATCGCCGAGGGGAACACCACAGCCCGTTCCACGCCCTGTGCCTCCATGAGCTTGAGCCTGGCCTCGCGGTCGAGATACTCCGGCCGCATCGGCTCGGGCTGGTAGGTCTCGTCCGGGTTGCCCGAGGCCATCTGGCGGAGCATCTCCTTGAGCGAGCCCGGCCGGTAGGCCAGGTCGAAGCCGAGGCCCTGCTCGGAGTTGAAGACCGCGATCCGGTCCGCGGCCAGGATGCGCTCGGTGCCGTCGTGCAGCCGCACCGGCGCGATCGCGTACGGCCGCCACTTGTCGGGCAGGTACCTGGTGAACGAGTCGCGCGTCTCGTAGCAGTGGGTGTCGCAGTCGAACAGCCCGTATTCAAGTCCGGTCATGTCAGCCTCCGGCGATCATATCGAGAGAACTTAATCATATAACTTTTTTTACTGATTGGCCATCGGCCGGGACGGAAGCGGAGGCGGGTGACGCGGCGGGGCCCGGCCGCCACGACGTGACCAGGATCAGCACGGCACCGCCCGCCCCGGCCAGCGCCGCGATGGCCAGGCCGGCCCCCCCGGGCACGCTGAACCCGGCCGCGTCGTCCAGGGACCAGCCGCCCCCGCCGAGCGCACCGATTGCGCAGGCCGCCAGCGTGATCATCAGCACGTACTCATAGCCCTCACCGGGCCGGAAGATGAAAAAGCCGTTCCTGGCGTGGTTGGCGACCAGTGCGACCACCATCGTCCCGACGACTCCGGCCGCGGCTAGAGGGGTGAGCAGGCCGAGCACGAGCAGCCCGCCCGCGCCGAGTTCGGTCACGGTGGCGGCCAGCGCGTGCACCCGGCCGGGCCGGATGCCGATGGACTCGAACCACCGCGCCGTGCCGGGCAGCTTGCCGCCGCCGAAGGCGTGGTGCCAGCCGTGCGCGATCATGGTGCCGCCGACCGCAAGGCGAAGCAGCAACGCCGCGATGTTCACACTGTTCACTCCACCCCTGCCTTACCGGACCTCAACCGGTCCATAGATTAGCCGATAGGGTATATTAATATAACTTAATCTACTAATCTTCAACCCTAGGCAGACGCGCCGGTATCCGCCTGATCAGCCGCCGATGAGCCCGTCGGCCACCGTCGCCGCCTGGCCGGCTTGAGGAGTTCCGGGGGCGGTGCGGATCGTGATCGGCCTGGCCCTGACGATGGCGGCGGCGCGCTGGCTGGCCGGCGACGGTACCGGCTGTACCGGGTGGCGCGGTAAGGGCGACCATGGGGCATGGACGGGAACCGCCGGGCCGAGTGGATCGCCGAGCTCGACTTCGAGGTCTACACGCCGCCGCGCCAGATCCTGGAATCGGTCCCCGGCGTGCAGGCGCAGGAGATGCACCGGCCTTCTGATCTCCGGGTGGCCATCCCCGTTTACGGGCTGGCCTAGCGGTACCCGGTAGCCTGGCGCTCATGGACCAACGCGCCGAAGCCTGGTACCGGCGGCGCACTACGCACTGGCAGGAATGGCCGCTCGGGCGGCTGCTCGAGCTGAAGCGGCGCGAGGGCACCCGGATCAGCGTGGTCATCCCGGCCCGGAACGAAGAACGCACGGTGGCGAGCGTGGTAGGACCGCTGCACCGGGCCCTGGTGACGGACGCGCCGCTGGTCGACGAGCTCGTGGTGATCGATTCCGACTCCACCGACGGGACGGCGGCCGCAGCCGCCGCGGCGGGCGCGGTGGTGCACCGGGCCGGCGACATCGCCCCATCGCTGGGCTCCTATCCGGGCAAGGGGGAGGCGCTGTGGAAGTCGCTGCTGGTCACCCGGGGTGATCTGCTGGTCTTCGTGGACGCCGACCTGACCCAGTGGGGCCCGCACTTCGTCACCGGGCTGCTCGGGCCGCTGCTGGCCGAGCCGGTCGTACAGCTGGTCAAGGGGTTCTACGCCCGGGTGCGGACCGAGGCGGACGGCTCGGTCTCGACCGAGGGCGGCCGGGTCACCGAGCTGGTGGCCCGCCCGCTGCTGAGCCTGTGGTGGCCGCACCTGGCGGGCGTGGTGCAGCCGCTGGCCGGGGAATGGGGCGCCCGGCGGAGCCTGATGGAGTCGCTTCACGTTCCGGTCGGGTACGGGGTGGAGCTGGCGGCGCTGCTCGACACCGCGTCCCGGCACGGGCTGGACGCGCTGGCCCAGGTGGACCTGGGCTCCCGGGCCCACAAGCACCAGGCCAACCACGACCTGGCGGTGATGGCGGCCGAGCTGCTCGCGGTGGCGGCACGACGGCACGGCGGGCCGCACCGGCTGATCCCCGGGGAGACGCTCGAGCAGTTCGACCGTGACGGCGGCGAACTGCGTCAGCGTTCGCGGGCGGTGCCCATGGACGAGCGACCGCCGGCGGAGAGCGTAGCCGGGAGTCTTCGGCTAGCGAGCACCACCGAATGAGCGGCGTCAGGCAGACCGAGCACACCGGGTCGGCCGCGTCGGCTGGGTCGGCCGCGTCGGCTGGGGAGCTGTGGCTGGGGCGGCGGGTGTTCGGTCCGGAGCAGCGGCTGGTGATGGCTATCGTCAACCGCACCCCGGACTCGTTCTACCGCCCCGGCCTGACCTGGGAGCTGGCGGCGGCGATGGAGCGGGTGCATGAGGTGGTGGCCGAGGGCGCGGACATCCTCGACATCGGCGGCGTGCCCGCCAAGCCGCCCGACGACGTGGACGTGCGCGAGGAGATCCGGCGCACCGTGCCGTTCATCGCGGCTGTCCGCGACGCCTACCCGGACTTGATCATCAGCGCGGACACCTGGCGGCACGAGGTCGGCCGGGAGGCCTGCGCGGCCGGCGCGGACCTGCTCAACGACACCTGGGGCGGCTGGGACCCCCAGCTGGCCGAGGTGGCGGCTTCCTGCGGCGCCGCTCTCGTCTGCTCGCACGCCGGCGGGGTGCCGCCGCGTACCCGGCCGTTCCGGGTCGCTTTTTCCGACGTTGTGCAGGATGTGCTTGACGTCACGCTTGCGCTGGCCGCGCGGGCGGTCTCGGCGGGCGTGGCCCGGGAGCGGATCATCATCGACCCGGCCCACGACTTCGGCAAGAACACCTGGCACTCGCTGGAGATCACCCGGCGGCTGGGCGAGCTTGTTTCCACTGGCTGGCCGGTGCTGGTGTCGCTGTCGAACAAGGACTTCGTCGGCGAGACCCTGGATCTTCCGGTGGACGAGCGGCTGGCCGGGACACTGGCCGCGACAGCGGTCAGCGCGTGGCTCGGGGCCCGCGTCTTCCGCGCGCACCAGGTGCGCGAGACGCGTCAGGTGCTGGACACGGTGTCGGCTATCCAGGGCGACATTCTGCCTGCCCGCGTGGTGCGCGGGCTGGCGTGATCATGATGGCTTGCCCGGACCGGGGGCACGCGTGATCGTCGCGGCGGCGCTGTGCGCCTCTCCCCCGCTGCTGCATCCGGCTTTGACTGGCCGCGCAGCGGTTCTTCCTGAGCTGCGTTCGGCCTGCGCCGAGGCGGTCGCGCGGCTGCTGCGCGAGGAGCCTGAGGTGATCGTGGTCGTGGGGCCCGCTGCTGTCACCGGGGAGTGGGATGCCGCCGGACGGCTTGACGCGGCGGCTTTTGCCCCGGGTGCTGCCGTTCCGGGTCCTGCTGTCTCGGGTCTCGTAGTCTCGGCTCCTGCTGTCTCGGATTCTGGTGTCTCGGGTCGTACCGTCTCTGGTTCTGCCGCCACGGGCGTGGCGGGGATGCTGCCGCTGTCGCTCGGGTTGGGCGCCATGCTGCTGGACCAGGGTCAATACCGGGGGTTGCGGCGTCTGTTCGCGGTGGGGCCGGACGCGCCGGCGGGTGCGTGCGCCGCCCTGGGCGCCGAACTTGCCGCCGGAGGGACTCGGACGGCGCTGCTGGTGATGGGGGACGGAAGCGCTCGCCGGAGCCTGAAGGCACCGGGCCATCTGGACCCGCGGGCTGAACCCTTTGACGCGGACGTGGAGCAGGCGGTCCGGGCTGGGCGGCTCAGTGCCCTGCTCGAGCTGGACGAGGCGCTGGCCCGCGACTTGATGGTCACCGGGCGCCCGGCCTGGCAGGTGCTGGCCGGTGCTATGCCGGACGAAGCTGGACCGGATGGCACCAGGGTGGATGGCGCCCTGATGACCGAGGTGCTCTATTGCGACGACCCGTTCGGTGTCGCCTATCTCGTGGCCTGCCTGAGCCCGCGCCGCCGACTGTGATCGCGGCCGGGAGCAGCCGCCGTCGGGGAAGTCCGGGCAGGCGGGGCTATGGTGACGTTCATGGGGCAGATCACGGTCCGCGGGCTCAGCGTCGACCTGCCCGCCCTTGCTGCGGACACCGAACTCGACGCGGTGTCTGCCCTGGGCGGGGCGGCCGCCCTGATCAGCCGGTTCGAGTTCTCCGGGGCTCGCGTGCCTGCCCTGGAGCTGAAGGACGTCACGCTGGTTACCGGCAAGATCGGCAAGGTCCGGACCGGGGAAACCAGCATGACCGGCACGCAGGTCCGGTCGGTGGAGTTCGCCGGTTGCGAGCTGGGCTCGCTGCGGTGGACTGGGGGGAAGATCTCGCGGACCCGGTTCAGTGACTGTCAGCTGGTCGGCGCACGGTTCGAGGACGTCACCCTCGACCACGTGCTCTTCGCCGGCTGCAAGATGGACTACGCGATGCTCAGCCGGATCCGGGCGGTGGGCCCGGTCATGTTCACCGGGTGCTCGCTGCGGGAAGCCGAGTTCGCCGATTGTCACCTGGCTGGTTCCCTGCTCAGCCGGTGCGACCTGACGCTAGCCAGCTTCGGACCCGGCCGGTACCCCGGCTGCGATTTGCGCGACAACGATCTCGCCACGGTGAGCGGGGTCCATCACCTCAAAAAGGTCATACTGGATCGCGCCCAGCTAATGCAGCTCGCGGAGGCGCTCGCCGTCCAACTGAGCGTGACCTTCGGCGACAGCCTGGAAGACTCTGCCTCACCTGCCGCGACATCGCTCTTATGCTGCTCGCTGTTATATCGAGCTCACACGTAGTGCCGGCAGGCCAGTACGGAATCTGGATAAAGCCACCGTTGGCCGGATCGATGGAGCATCGAGCCGGTCCTGGGCGGATCGATGGAGCATTGAGCCGGTTCGCTGGGCCGCCAGGACCCGCTGGGACTCGGACAAGACCGCGCTATGCGGATCGATGTGGCACCGGGGCGGAGGCGGGAGGCGGAGGCGGGACGGGCTTTGGCATGGCTGGTGGGGTGGGTGCGACCGCCGCTATGTTGGGGGCGGAGGTGGCGATGAGGAGGCAGGCGTACGATCGTGACTCGGTGGAACAGTACGTGGAAGCCGTCCGCCGGCAGTTGCCTGATGCGGCGCTGAGGGATTCGGTGAGCCGGGCCGCGACGGTGATTCCCGGCTCCGGCGACCCGGTGGACAAGGTGAGCGGAGCGTTGCCCAGCGCCCGGCAGGCCGAGCCTTCCTCGGGTGGCGGGGCGGGTGGCGCGGTTCCCTACCTGGCCAGGGAGCCGACGGTGAGCCTGGTGCAAAGCGCCGTGGAGGACGCCCTGCGCGAGCGGGGCGTGCCGGACCAGCCGCCAGGACCTGAGGGCCTCTGGGAGAAGATCGTCCGGATCGTCGAGGGCTTCCTGCACCGGGGAAACTTCGGCCCGCAGGACCCGGACTGGGTCATCAAGATCGCGGAATCTACGCTCGGCCATCTGGCCAAGGGCAACCACCCGTTCAATCCGAAGCCGGCCGAGCACGCGATCAGCGGCACGGCGCGGCTCGTCGTGGTCGGAGACTGGGGTACCGGGCTACCCCGGGCGCGGGCCGTGGCCACGTACATGGCCGAAGAGGTCACCGACGCGCTGAGGAGCGGGCGTGAGGCGCACGTGATCCACCTGGGCGACGTGTACTACTCAGGGCTGCCCGTGGAGGTGCGGCGGCACGTACTCGAGCCCTGGCCGGTTACGGCTGCCCAGGCCAGGGCGGGCGTGACGTCGTGGTCGCTCAACGGCAACCACGACATGTACAGCGGCGGCTACGGCTACTACGACACGCTGCTCGCCGACCCGCGGTTCGCGGCGCAGCACTCGGCCGACGGCGCGTCCACGAGCTTCTTCCGGCTGACCGCTCCGGGCTGGGAGTTCGTCGGCCTCGATACCTCCTGGGACACGGACGTGCTGTCCAAGGGAGCATCGGGGGTATTGCAGGATCCGCAGGCGGAGTACGTCGAGCAGGTGGCGAGGGCCTCGGATCGCAAGCTAGTCCTGCTGAGCCACCACCAGCTCGCCACGGTCTACGACCAGGCCGACATCGGGCCGGTGCTGACCGCCAAGCTCGGGTCAGTGCTCGGCAGCGGCCGGGTCACCGGCTGGTGGTGGGGCCATGAGCACCGCTGCGTAGGCTTCGGGGAGACCGGGGGAGTCAGGTTTCCGCGCTGCATCGGCCACGGCGGGGTGCCGGTCCCCCAGACGCACACCACGGCCGAGAAGCCTCCCGCGCCCTGGGCCTGGGAGCCGACCGGGTACCTCGACTCCGGCGGGCAGCGGTGGGCGCTGTTCGGGTTCGCGGTCTTCGACCTCGACGGCGACCAGATCCGGGCCAGGTACCGGGACGAGCATGGAGCCACGATCAGGACCGAAGTGATCGAGTAGTCCTGGCCTGTCGCCCGAACGGATCGTGGCCAGCTCGGGAACCGTTCCCGAGCTGGCCACGAGGGTGAAGGGATGTGAGCCGGGGTCCCGGCTTAGTAGTCGGCGGTTTCCAGGGCACTGCGGAGTTCCGCGGTGCGGCGCCAGGCTTCTACCATCCGGCGCTCGGCACGGTGCTCGATCCGGCTCGCCCGGCGGAGCGAGCGCATCCGGCGTGAGTGACGCAGTTGTTCCGCTTCTTGCAGGTTGGTGCGCGTTCGCTCGCGCGCCAGCGATTCAGTTCGCATGTGAAAGACACTCCGTTGTGTGTATGCATTGTGTGCGGCACACGGCCGCGCGGCTGCTTGTCCGCCGCGCGGCCGCCGGTGGCGGCGTGGCCGGGCTTCCTGGCCACTGCGCTTGTCGTGATGTGAGTGGCCTACGCGGCCACTTCGGTCTTGCGCGGACGTCCGCGCGGGCGCTTACGCGGCACGATCGCGCCGCGCATCAGCAGTTCGCCGCCCCAGACACCCCAGGGCTCCCTGCGCTCGAGCGCACCGTTCAGGCAAGCCAGCCGGGCCTCGCATCCCCGGCACATCGCCTTGGCCGTCTCCACGTCCTCCGGAGACTCGGCGAAGAACAGCTCCGGGTCTTCCGTGCACGGAAGATCCAGGCCACCCGGGAGCGCGGTGGCCGGTCCGGCCACTGCGACGATTCCGACCTGATCGAATGCCTGCCTGACCTCTGGCTCCTGCCGCGTCGCCACGAATCCAGACGCCTCGAACCCCGTTGCGTCCGTCTCGGTGACGGTGGCATCGCGCCACTGCATCGGTGCCATCCCCTCTCGCTTGCCGGTCCTAGTTGTCGTCACACGCGATTTCTCGCCCGTCTTGGGACCTAGGCCGAAATAACTAGGCCGCGGACCCTGTGTTTCGGGTCCGCGGCCTCGAGAGGTTTTGCTGGCCGGTCTAGTTAGACCGGTTCTCTATCTCGAGGTGGACCCGACGCGCCCTCACCAACGGCGGTGGCGCCGGTCATGTAGTTGTGGATATTCGTCTGGCCGACGGCGACCTAGTGCGCCTGCGGAACGAGAACCGCAACCCGGCCCCGAACGCGCGGAAGCGCGTCAACCGGGATGGCGAACGGCTCGGCAGTGGGCACACTTGTCCCCGGGCAGCCGATCGACGGCAGGCTGGAGACACCCAGGCGCGAAGCCCAGTTCGGGTCAGACAGAGCGTCTGAGTAGAAGTTCGTCACGTCGGGCACCCCCTTCCAGGAGTCTCGGTTGCTAGCCCACGGACATGTAGAGAAGCGTAAGTGCTGCCCCCTTAAGGGAGCAACACTTTTTTGACCTGCGGTTTTAGTTTTCTTGAGGGCCTACAGACCGCTCCGGGCTGACCTGGAGGAATCAGCGGGGCGGGATGGCCCGGATCAGGCCTTCTTGCACGACCGAGACGACGAGCTCACCTTCGGCGGTAAACACCTGGCCGGTGGCCAGGCCGCGGGCGCCGGAGGCGACCGGTGACTCCTGCGCGTACAGCAGCCACCGGTCGGCCCGGAACGGGCGGTGAAACCACATGGCGTGGTCCAGGCTGGCACCCGAGGTGCGGCCGTCCAGCCAGGACAGGCCGTGCCCGAGCAGCACCGAGTCGAGCAGCGTCATGTCCGAGGCGTAGGTCATCAGGCAGACGTGCAGCAGCGGGTCGTCGGGCAGCTCGCCGTCGACCCGGAGCCAGATGAGATTCCTGGTCGTCCGCAGCGACGGGTCGCGCGCCGCCTCCCCCGACATCGGCCCGACCGAACGCAGGTCGACGGGGTTATCGAAGACCGATGGAGGCGTCTTGCCGAGCAGCCGCGCCATCCGGTCCCAGTTCCGCTCGACCGCATCGGGCGGCGGCACGTCCGGCATCGGGTCGGCGTGCTCCGGGCCCGGCTCCTCGTGATGGAAGGACGCGGACAGGGTGAAGATCGCCTCGCCGTGCTGGACGGCCGACACCCGCCGGGTGGTGAACGACCGCCCGTCCCGCACCCGGTCTACCAGGTACACGATCGGCACGGCCGGGTCGCCCGGGCGGATGAAGTAGGCGTGCAGCGAGTGCACCGGGCGGTCCGCGGGCACGGTCCGGCCGGCCGCGACCAGCGCCTGCCCGGCCACCTGGCCGCCGAACACCCGCTGGACCCGCTCCTCGGGACTGCGGCCGCGGAAGATGTTGACCTCGATCTGCTCTAGGTCGAGCAGGTCAAGCAGCCGGTCGAGCGCCTTACCCATGAGGCTTCACCCTAGCCTGATGCCGTCGAGGAAGCGGGACCGTGGCCGGCCCACGCCGCGGGCGCCCGGGGTCCGGGCCGGCGCCCACGACAGGTGCAGGTGCTCGCGGGCCCGGGTCACCGCGACATAGAACAGCCGCTTTTCCTCCTCGACCGCCTCCGGCGTGCGGGCGTGCACGATCGGCATCAGTCCCTCGACCAGGCCGGGGAGCAGTACCGCGTCCCACTCCAGGCCCTTGGCCGCGTGCATGGAGGCCAGCGTCACGCCGTCGACCGCGGGGGCGTGGCCGAGCTCGGAGCGTTCGGTCAGCTCGGATGAGAAGTCGGCCAGGGTAGCCTGCGGGCGGGCTGCGTGCATGTCGTCGGCGAGCTGCGCGATCGCGGTGAGCGATTCCCACCTTTCCTGCGCCGCCGCGCCGACGCCGGCGGGCGCGGTGGTCAGGCCGATGCCGGTCAGCACGGCCCGGACCGCGGTCGGTAGCGGATCACCGCGCCCCGGGCCGTGGTCGGCCGCCGATTCACCGCGGGCCGCCCCGCGCAGCAGCACCAGCGCCTGGCGTACCACCGGCCGCTCGTAGAACCGCTCGGCCCCGCGGACCATGAAGGGTACCCCGGCTTCGGCCAGCGCCCGCTCGAACCGCTCGGTGTCGGCGTTGACCCGCACCAGCACGGCGATCTCGCGGAGCGGCACGCCCCGGGCCCGCAGCGCCTGGACCTGGATCGCGAGACCGCCCGCCTCCGCGGTCTCGTCGGGGTACTCGGTGAGCACCGGCGGCGGACCCGGCGCGCGCTGCGCCACCAGCGGGGCGGCCGTTCGCGCCAGCTGGTTGGCCACCGCCACCACCTGCGGCGTGGAGCGGTAGTCGCGCACCAGCCGGACCACGGTGGCGCCGGGGAACTCGGCGGTGAAGCCGGTCAGGTAGGCCGGGGTGGCCCCGGTGAAGGAGTAGATCACCTGGTGCGGATCGCCGACCACGCACAGGTCGTCGCGGTCGCCCAGCCACACGTCGAGCAGCAGCTTCTGCAGCGGGTTCACATCCTGGTACTCGTCCACCACGAAATGCCGGAACAGGTCGTGCACCTGGTCGGCGGCGGTCCGGTTGTCGAGCAGGATGGCGGCGGTCAGCTCCAGGATGGACTCGAAGTCGATCAGGTGCCGTTCCCGGCGCAGCTCCTCGTAGGCGGCGTAGACCGCGGCCTGGCTGGCCGCCCCGGCGGCGGGCGAGCGGCCCGCGGCGGCCGCGGCGGCCGCGTAGCCGTCCGGGCGGACCTGAGTGACCTTGGCCCACTCGATCTCGCTGGCGGCGTCGGCGAGATTCCCCGCACCGCCGTCCAGGCGGACCTGGGCCCGCTTGGCGGCCTCGCGCACCAGGCTGACCTTGCCGTCGACCAGCTGCGGCGGGCGTCCGCCGACGACCCGCGGCCAGAAGTAGTTGAGCTGGCGCAGCGCAGCCGCGTGGAACGTGGACGCCCGTACCAGCCCGACGCCCAGCTGCCGGAGCCGGCCGCGCAGCTCACCGGCCGCCCGCACGGTGAAGGTGAGGGCCAGCACGTGGGCCGGGTCCACCGCGCCGGTCGCGGCGGCGTAGGCGATCCGGTAGGTGATCGCGCGGGTCTTGCCGGTGCCCGCGCCGGCCAGCACGCAGACCGGGCCGCGGCCGGCCAGGGCCGCCTCGCGCTGCTCCGGGTCCAGCCCGGCCAGCAGCGCCTCCGAGGTAACGGTCATCGCGTCGGCCATCGCCTCATCCTGCCGCATCGCGAAGGTAAGGGGAGATCGGAGGCGCCGCATAGCGCGAGGAAGGGGAGCCGGGCGGGCGGGCGGTGGCGGGGACGGGGGAAGAGCGGGAGGGCTGGCGGTGTTACACGAGACCTGAACGTGTTGAAGCGAACTCTAGGAGGCTACGGTTGTCCGGCCAGCTGACGATGTACACCACCCCCTGGTGCGGCTTCTGCCGGAACCTGAAGCGGCAGCTCGCCCGGGACGGGATCGAGATGGCCGAGATCGACATCGAGCGCGACGAGGCCGCGGCCGAGTTCGTGATGTCGGTGAACGGCGGCAACCAGACCGTGCCCACGGTGGTCTTCCCGGACGGCACCGCGCTCACCAATCCGTCCGCCGCGCAGGTCAAGGCACAGCTCGCTGCCATCGCGGCCGGCTGAGGCGGGCCCGGGGCGGGCACGGTACCCCGTTTGGCGGTCAAGGTCTTTAAAGATCTTTGATCCGAACGGGCTCGGCTCGAGCTACGGGACCGGCGCGATCACTCATGGTGATCGTCCACATGCTGTGGATAACGATGGGATAACGATAAGCCGTACTGGACAGCGGGTCGCGGCATCCACAGCCGACGGCGAACGCCGCGATTGCCAGGCGCATTTTGCTGCCAGTATGGTGACTGGGCGTCACTACCGCAGGGAGAGACCGGCCGCGCGGTTATTAGCCGCGTTAACCTTCAAGTCGGCATTGGGCTACCGAAAGGCCGCAGGCGCTGCGATAATGCGTAGATGACAGGGCTGAGCCTCGCCCTGGCCAACTTGAAGCCGGGTACCGGCAAGACCACATCGGCGGTCTGGCTGGCCCACGTTTTCGCGCAGGCCGGGAATAGCGTACTGCTGGTCGACGCGGACCCGTCCGGCAGCGCGCTGGAGTGGTCCGATCTGGCCGCCATGGATCCGCACCTGGCGTCGCCCGAGGCGGCCTTCCCGTTCCGGATCGTGGCGCTGCCCTCGCGGGAGCTGCACCGCCGCCTGCCCGAGATCGCCCAGGCGGACGACGTGGTGATCATCGACACGCCGCAGCTCGAGGACCACGCCGCCATCGCCCGGTCGGCGTTGCGGTACGCCGACGAGATCCTCATCCCGTGCGCGCCGAGCCCGATCGAGATCAACCGGACCACCCCGGTCCGGGACGAGATCGCGGAGATCTCGGCGATCAGGGAACAGCCGGCGCGTTCGGCCGTCCTGCTGAACCGGTGCATCGCGCGGGCGCATTCCACCGTCGATGCCCGCGAGGCGCTGGCGGGCCTCGGCTACGACGTGCTGACCACGGCGGTGCCGCGGCGTGAGGTGTACGCGCAGAGCTTCGGCCTGCCGATCAAGCAGAACGGGTGCGAGATCTGGCAGCAGGTGGCCCGCGAGGTCATCGACCGGTGCGCTCCTCTATGCTCGGTTCGGTCCTGAGCCAGGGATGACCGGAAGAGGCGTCATGACGACTCAGCGAGAACAGCGGAAGGCACAGATGGCCGCCGCGGCCGGCCGGCGCGCGACGCCGGACGCCCAGCCCGCGGGCCGCACGGCGATCCGGTCCAAGCCGGTCCGGATCACCCTGGACCTGAGCCCCGAGCTCTACCGCCAGCTGACCTCGTGGGCGGATGCGGCGGCCGTGACGCTCGACGTGCCCCGGGTCTCGCTGGCCGACGCCGTCCGCGCCATGATCCGTGTCGCGGATGACAACCCGGACGACGTCATCGACCGGCTGCGCCGGGACCGCGAGCAGTAAAAGGCGGCCCGGCCCCGCTTCCCGGCAGGGCCGGTGCAGGAGGTCGTCAGGTGGCGCGGGAGGCGCGGCCGCGCTGGCGGCCGCGTTCCTTGGCGTCCAGGGTGGTCTTGCGCAGGCGGACGGCTCTGGCGGTGACCTCCACGCACTCGTCGTCGGCGCAGAACTCCAGGGCCTGCTCCAGGCTGAGCAGCCGCGGTGGCACCAGCCGCTCGAGTTCCTCGCCGGTGGACTGGCGCACGTTGGTGACCTTGCGCTCGCGGGTGATGTTCACGTCCATGTCGTCGGTCCGCGAGTTCTCCCCCACGATCATCCCCTCGTACACCTCGGTGCCCGGGGCGACGAACAGCGAGCCGCGTTCCTGCAGGTTGAACATGGCGTACGCGGACGCGGTGCCGGACCGGTCGGCGACCAGCGAGCCGGTCGCGCGGCCGCGCATGGCGCCCGCCCACGGCTCGTACCCCTCGAAGACGTGGTGCATGATCCCGGTACCGCGGGTCTCGGTCAGGAACTGGGTGCGGAAGCCGATCAGCCCGCGGGCGGGCACGATGAACTCGAGCCTGACCCAGCCGGTGCCGTGGTTGGTCATCGACTCCATCCGGCCCCGGCGCACCGCCATCAGCGAGGTCACGGCGCCCAGGTACTCCTCGGGCACGTCCACCGACAGGCGCTCCACCGGCTCGTAGACGGCGCCGTCCACCTCGCGGGTGACGGCGGACGGCCGGCCCACGGTCAGCTCGTAGCCCTCCCGGCGCATCTGCTCCACTAGCACGGCCAGCGCGAGCTCGCCACGGCCGCGGACCT
>Ga0136846_1243498_pt1 | contig 13410 bp, 13 predicted proteins | sample HopSoiMetagenom2_FD_96841 | JGI IMG/M metagenome (GOLD analysis project Ga0136846, IMG submission 96841) | Grasslands soil microbial communities from Hopland, California, USA - 2 Assembly 2016 (version 4) | ecosystem: Environmental > Terrestrial > Soil > Grasslands | place: USA: Hopland... | reverse complement strand
CGCTTTAGGGAGTTCTCTTTGCCCTGCCAACTTGCGGCGGTGAAGTACGCGGCCATCAAGAAGGCCTGCCGACTGGACGGAAAGAACATTTGCGGTGGTGTGTTGCCGGGGGAAGGCCGTATAGAGGTTTGTATGAAGGACCACTTCGAGCAGTTGAGCACGGAGTGCAGCCAGACGATTTCGCAAGCGGTCGGCAAAAGTTAGACTACCAGCAGTGCGGCTTTTCGACCTTCCGATCAAAGTGACTAAGTGCCTCAAAGAGACGGAGGCCTGTCAACCGCAGCAGTCCTCTCCCAAAGTAGCGAGAGACTGACCACCAAAACCCAAACGGGAAACACGAGCAGGCTCCAGCCGAAGTACGAGCTACCCAAAAGGAGCGCGACCGCGATGATGTATCCGCTCGTTGCTACCCAGCGAGGCGTCAGACCGGTGTAGATAGCGATGGTCGATGTCGTGATCATGAAAACGGCCGCAGTCTTCACCAGGTATACATTGATCATGCCATAGGCTAAGCCTCGTGCGAAATGAAAGGCGGTTGACTGGACAAGCGCCTCAGGCGTCGCCTGAAATGCGGTGACAATCGCGCCGATAACCGCAGCGGCGGCGAACAGCCATCGATAGTAATAGAAGTCCGCTACCTAAGAACACCGTCGCAAAGAATTGGTCTTCACGCGGCCCCAGCTTGTCACGAAGCACTCCCACGAACCAAAGAAACGCAATCCCCGCGAACGGGACGAGGTTCATTGCCAGCGTCACATACTTCGCATTCTCTGGAAGCCAAGCTCCGCCGTCCAACGGATCGAATGGGACCGACCGCCGCATCAGCCCCAACACAACGAATAGCAGCGCCGAAAATATGATGCCCGCGAAGGCCGCAGCTCTAGGAGTTTTTAGGTGGTCGTTGGTCAATTTCGCTCCATTCGAAGTCATTGTCCCCTCCCTCCAGAGGCCAAGATCACTGATCAACTATTGTATGAGCCTAGCGTGCGTCGCGAGACGGTGGGCGGTAAATCAGCAGAACTAAGCCCGCGATGTCACCTATTGGCCCTTCACGATCATTCGTCGGCTCTGCGCCCGCGCCGCTGTTAACCTCTAAGCGGACCATGCCCTAAATACGCAGGACCGAAGAAAAGGCCGCACGTGAGGCTCCGAATGGAAACCCTTGGTGCGGCCATTGTCTCACTATGCGGCTTTCAAAAGGAAGCTCTTCGCCCCCTTACCCTTACCTTCCGATCCATACGTCACCCCAACGGAGCGCAGGGCAACCGTGGTCTCGTGATTCTCACCGCGCAATACCTTCTGCAGGTCCTTTCGCTGCTGAGGCTTCAGGCTGAACTCCCGGCCGATGACGTTCATGTAGGTGCGGCCTGGGGATCGGTCCGTGATGTCTGCCAGCAGCGCAGCGAGCGCGGCCGATGCCAGGCCGCGCCCGCCACACCGAGCGACGTGCGAGGACTCCGTTCAGTTCTGCATCAGCTGCTTCGCGTTGTCGGGCGTAATCGCGGTGGTCGGCACGGTCACCACTGTCGGCACCTTCTCGGCGCAATCGATCAGAATCGACTTCGCCATGTCGATCGCCTCCGGGCCTCCGGTCGGATAGGTGAAGGTTGCGGCCCACTCGCCTTCGGCAACCGCGCGGATGCCGCCGGCAGGCCCGGGCAAGCCATCAGTTCCGAGGATCTTCACTTGATCGAGCTTACCGGCGCCCTTTGCCGCGAGACGCGCACCCGCGGCCATCATGTCGTTGCTCGCATAAACGGCCTTGATGTTCGGGTGGGCCTGGAGCATCGCGGCAAACGCGGTCTGCGCCTTGTCCGGCAGCCAGTCGGCGGCCTGCTCGGCGACGAGCTGGACCTTTGCATTGCCCTTCACGCCGGACTTGAAGCCGTTGAGCCGTTCGACGGCGGGCGTCGAGCTTGGCAGGCCCTGGAGCACCGCCACTTCGCCGCCTTGCGGCAGGAGCTTGTCAGCGACGTATTTGCCCGCCTCCTCGGCAATCTTAAAATTATCCCCGCCGATGAAGGCCGTATATTCCTTGCCGGCCTCGCCGACCGTCTTGCGGTCGAGCTCGATGACGGGAATGCCAGCCTTCATGGCCCGCGCGACGACCGGCGTCAGAGGCGCGGCCTCGAACGGCGAGATCAGAATCAGATCGACCTTCTGGGTGATGAAGTTGTCCATCTGCGAGGTCTGCGTGTTCACGTTGCCGGCGCCGTCGGCGATCTGCAGCTTGAATTGCGGCACTTTCTTCGCCGCAGCGGTCAGCTGGTCGTTGACGTGCTGGCGGTAGGGCTCGGCATTGTTGGCCTGCGAGAAGCCGATGACGAACTCCCCGTTCTTGCTGCACTCCTTGACCAGCGGTGCGGCCTGCGCTGCACCGGCGACTAGCGTCGCCGTGCCGGCGCCCAGCACCAGATTGGACCAGAACCTTGCCTTCGTAGATACGCGTCGCATCATTTCACTCCCCTGTTTGCTTCGAATATTCCGCCACTGACGAGCGGTCCCTTGCCGGCGGCCGCTGCTCATCGCCAGTCTTTACGTCGCCATTGGGGTCAACGACCCAATCCCTCGCGGCGACGAACGAGAGATTGAAGCACCGCGGCCACGACGATGATCGCGCCGGTCGCGAGCAGTTGCAGAGCCGCATTGATGTTGTTGAGCTGAAGGATGTTGGCCAAGGCGCCGAGCATGATCGCACCGGCGATCGTACCGATCATCGAGCCTGCGCCGCCGAACAGGCTGGTGCCGCCGATCACCACCGCCGCGATCGCGGTCAATTCATAGCCCGTGCCGTCATTGGCGCTGCCGAAATTGAACTGGCCGGCGTGGACGATGCCGGCGATGGCCGACACGAGACCCGTGATCGCGTAGACCGAAATCTTGACCAGCGTGACCGGCACGCCGGAGAGCCGTGCCGCCCGCTCATTGCCGCCGACGGCGAAGACATAGCGGCCAAAGCGCGTGAAGTTCAGCACGAAGGTGGCCACGATGGCGACGACGAGAAACACAAGCGTCGCGACCGGAACCGTGTTGTCGAACAGACGGTCGCCCAGCACCGAGAAAATCGGCGGCGCAAGACCCGGACCATTGCCGTAGGAAATGTTGATGTACTGGTTGTTGGAGATCACCAGCGCCAGGCCGCGTGCGACCTGGAGGCCCGCCAGCGTCACGATGAAAGCCTCGAGGCGGAAACGGGTCGAAATCGCACCTTGCATGCAACCGAACAGGGCGCCGCAGGTCATGACGAACAGCACGGTCGGAACAAGTCCCCAGCCCCAGGTCGTCATGATCGTGGCGGTGAGCACGCTGCACAGGCTGAGCAGCGCGCCGACCGACAGATCGATCCCCGCGGTGATGATGACGAAGGTCATGCCGACGGCGATGATGCCCGTCTCGGAAATCGCCCGTACGATGTTCGCGATGTTGTCTGGCGCCAGGAACAGGACGGAGCCGTGCCGCCGCGGCGAGAAGATGACGCCGCCGATCGCGACGAGGATCAGGCCGATGACGCTCTGAAAGCGCACCGCGATGGCGAAGAAATCCAGACGGCGTGCCGGTGCCGACTGCGCTGGCGCGGACTTCACGATCGTTGCGGCGTCATTCATCGCTGTCGTCCTCATTGGATTCGGCAACCGCAAGGATGTCGTCCTCGGCGGCGCCGGCGGGAAACTCGGCAACCGTGCGCCCGCCCCTCAGCACGACGATGCGATCGCAGAGGCCGATCAGTTCCGGCATTTCGCTCGAGGCGACGAGAATGCCGACGCCTTGCGCGGCGAGCTCGCGAATCCGGGCGTAGATTTCGCCCTTCGCGCCGACATCCACGCCGCGCGTCGGCTCGTCGAGCAGAAGCAGGCGCGGCTCGCCGAGCACCTCCTTGGCGAGTGCAATTTTCTGCTGGTTGCCTCCGGAGAGGGCGCCGACCGCGAGTTCCGGCCGCGGCGGTCGCACGTCGAAGGCCTTGATCGCCTGACGGGCAAGCCTGGCCTGGCGCGCCTGCGACATCAGAAAGAACGGCGAGACGCGCCGCAGCACCGAGGCGACGAGATTGCGTTCGACGCTGTCGCGCAGCATCAAGCCGGCGCCCCGGCGATCGTCGCTGACGAAGGCAACGCCGGCGCGGCGAGCCTCCGGAATCGAGGTCAGCTTGGCCGGCCGTTCCTCGACCTCGACGCGGCCCGACCAGACGCCCTGACCGCCCGCGCCATAGAGCGCCGAGAGCAGCTCGGTCCGTCCCGCCCCCATGATGCCGGCGAGGCCGACGACCTCGCCGGCACGCACGTCGAGCGAGACCTCGCGCGGCGCACGCCACCCGGCCCGGTGCCGTCGCGGGCGCCAGGCGGCCCGCTCCAGATGCAGGACGCGGCCGCCGAATGTGCCGCTGCGGCGCGGATAGAGCTCCGCGAGGGGCCGTCCGACGAGCAAGGCCACGAGATCGGATTGCGGCGCGGTCGGCGGCGCCGTCCCCGCGATCCTGCCATCGCGCAAGACCGTCACGCGGTCGGCGACGCGCGGGACCTCTTCGAGCCGATGCGAGATGTAGACGATGCCGACGCCGCGCCTTGCGATGTCGCGCATCACATGAAACAGCCGCTGCACCTCTGCAGCGGTCAACGCAGCCGTCGGCTCGTCCATCACGAGAATTCGCGAGGCGTAAGTCAGGGCCTTGGCGATCGCGACGATCTGCCGCCTGCCGACCGACAACTCACCGACCGGCTGATCGACGTCCACATCGAAGCCGATCTCGTCGAGCCTCGCCCGCGCCGCACGGCGCATCGCGCCGCCATCGAGCACGCCGGCCCGCGTCAATTCCCGGCCGAGGAACAGGTTGGCAGTCACATCGAGGCTCGGGACGAGATCGAGCTCCTGAAAGATCGTCGCGACGCCCGCGGACTGCGCGGAGCGTGGATCGGTGAAGCGGACGGAGGTCCCGTCGACGCGGATCTCGCCGTGATCCGGCGCGATCACGCCGGAGAGAACATTCATCAGGGTCGACTTGCCGGCGCCGTTCTCGCCAAGCAGCGCGTGGATTTCCCCGTTCGCGAGATCGAAATCGACGCCGCGCAAGGCCTGCGCGCCGCCAAAGCTCTTGACGATGCCACGCATGGCGAGCAGCGGGATCTGAGAGCCCGTGTTCATTTCGGCCTCCCGCAGGATTCGCGCTCGACGATAATAGCATCGAGTTGAATGGATCGCCGCGCCCCCTGCGGCGCGGCAATCCGCTCCATGAGCAGGAAGGCGGCGCGCCGGCCGATCTCCGCGCAGGGCTGCGCGACCAGCGTCAGGCGCGGCTCGAAGCAATCGGCCCATTCGAAATCGTCGAAGCCGACTATCGAGATATCTTTCGGCACCCGCAATCCGCGCCTGTGAATTGCCTTCATGATGCCGATCGTCGCGAGATTGTTGCCGCCGACCAAAGCGGTTGGGGGCTCGTCGAGGTCGAGCAGTCGTTCCGTGGCCTGCATCGCGCTGTTCGTTGTCGCACTGCCGGTGACGAGAAGGCGTTCGTCGATCACGCCGGCAGCGGCGGTTAGGCCCTCGCGATAGCCGGCGATACGCTCGAGGGTGGTCGCGAATCCGGGATTGCCGCCGACATAGCCGATGCGGCGATGACCGAGCGCGGCGACCCGCTCGACGAGATTGCGCATCGCCTCGCGGTTGTTGATGCCGACCTGATCGAAGGCGGGATCGGGCATGCGATCGACAAGCACACATGGCAGCCCGACCTCGCGCAGATAGGCGAGCGCGCGGCGCCCGGGATCGGGGCTCGGCGCGAGGATGATGCCGTCGACGCGTCGCTGATGCAGCGCCATGACGACCTCGAGCTCCCGGTCCGGGTCATCCTCAGTGTCGGACAGAAACACCATCATGCCAAGGCGCGCGCATTCGGCCTCGATCGAACAGATGATGTCGCTGAAATAGGGATTGGAAATCGAGGAGATGGCGATGCCGACTGAGCGGGTCGAAACTGCCTTCAGGCTCCGCGCCATCATGTTGGGGCGGTAGCTCAAGGAGGCGATCGCCGCTTCCACGGCGCGCGCCGTGTCCGGCGCAACGCGCCGCGTGCCGTTCACGACATGCGAGACGGTCGAGACCGAAACGCCCGCCTTGCGCGCTACATCAGCGATGGTCGCCACCGTCCCCTCCCGTGCCTGGATCTTGTTGAGCAATCCAAGTTTTGCAGGATTATGGCGTGCGAAAACGTTTGCGCAATCGTTTTTCTATCCTTTCTGCAAGTTTTCTCAGTGCCCCGGAAGTTCCGCCCAGGACTCTCGCTCACGGAGATCGAGCTTCTGATGGGACGCCGCGCAGGGCTCCTTGCTCCTCTCTGGAGCGAGGGTTTCTAGTCCTCGTGCGGCACTGAAACACGCGGGCCCGGCGAGGCATTCGAAGGTGGATCGAGCGGGCACCGAATGCGCCGTCAGCGCCACCCCAGCGCCGGCGCGACATGCGTTAGGATCGCTTCGATCGAATGCGCGCAATAGGCCACGCCCAGCTGGTTCGGCACGGTCAGCAGCAGCGTGTCGGCCTCGGCGATCGCCTCGTCCTTGCGGAGTTGCTCGATCAGGAGATCCGGCTCCGCAGCATAGCTGCGACCAAAGATCGCGCGCGTGCGCGGGTCGATGAAGCCGATCTGGTCTTCGCCTTCGCGCTCGCTACCGAAATAGGCGTGGTCGCGATCGTCGATCAACGCGAAGATGCTGCGGCTGACGGACACGCGCGGCTCGCTTGTATGGCCGGCTTCTTTCCATGCGGCGCGATAGGCGCGGATTTGGGCGGCCTGCTGCACATGGAAGGCTTCGCCGGTCTCGTCGTTCTTCAGCGTCGAGCTCTGCAAGTTCATGCCGTGCTTCGCCGCCCACACAGCGGTCGCGTTCGAGCCGGCGCCCCACCAGATCCGTTCGCGCAGGCCTGCGGAATGTGGCTCGAGGCGCAGCAGGCCAGGAGGATTTGGAAACATCGGCTGCGGATTGGGTTTTGCAAAACCTTCGCCGCGCAGGATGTCGAGAAAGACCTCGGCATGACGCCGGCCCATATCGGCGTCGCTCTCGCCTTCGGCGGGCTGGTAGCCGAAATAGCGCCAGCCATCGATCACCTGCTCGGGCGAGCCGCGGCTGATGCCGAGCTGGAGCCGCCCGCCGGCGATGAGATCGGCGGCACTCGCGTCCTCCGCCATGTAGAGCGGATTCTCGTAGCGCATGTCGATCACGGCCGTGCCGATCTCGATTTTGCTGGTTTTTGCGCCCACGGCGGCAAGGAGCGGAAACGGCGAGGCGAGCTGGCGCGCGAAGTGATGCACGCGGAAATAGGCGCCATCCGCGCCGAGCTCCTCCGCAGCCACGGCGAGCTCGATCGATTGCAGCAGCGTATCCGCCGCCGAACGGGTCTGCGATTGCGGCGAGGGCGTCCAGTGCCCGAACGAGAGGAATCCGATCTTTTTCATGACGACATTCTATCTGTGTTGATGATGCGAGGCCGTATCAGGCGTACGCGATCCAGCCGCGGAAGGTGAAGCCAGTGTAGAACAGGGTTGGATCGGAGAAGCCGGCGTTACGCAAGATCGCTTCGTCCTGCTCCGGCGCCAGAATGCTCAATCGCTCGTCGATCGCCGCCCGGGCGGCGGCCGCCTTGTCGGGCTCGACTCCGGATGCGGCCAGAAACGCGGAATATCGCGACAACCACAGGGGCCGCTCATCGTCGTTATCGGGGATGCTGAAATGGGCAACGACGAAGGGCGCGTTTGGCTTGAGGCGCCGGCGGACTTCGGAGGCCATTCTCAGTCGTTCCTCGGCGCTCACAAAGTGCAGCGTCAGGAGACACGTGGCGCCATCGAACGGCCCAACCGGTGCATCCTCGATGTAGCCTTGGTGGAGCTGCGCGCGCGATGCCAGCGATCCCAGGGTTCGCGCGGCAAGCTCCAGCATCGGCACGGACGGGTCCACGCCATCAAAAGTCCAGCCTGGATGCGCTTGCGCGAAGGCCTTCAACTCCAGGCCGCCGCCGGCTCCGAGAACGAGCACCCTTGCATCCTCACGAGCGCGCTCGGCCAGAAGGATTGCCGCCATGGACAGCATTGCGTTGTAGCCGGGAACGAAACGCGGGGGTCCTTCGGTGTATTTCGCCACCGCTTGCGGATCGGAGAACGCATTTGGAATGTCGGTCACGATGTCGCCTCGCCGGAATGGGGTCTGATCACGCGCTATGCGCGCTCATGTCCTGAAGCTTTCGGGAGCCGAGGCGCTTGCGCAGATCCTTGCTCAACATCGCCAGCGTCACGTCACTGAGGCGCGACAGCAGCAGCGCTTCCGCATCGTCAAATGCCTGGTCGAGTGCGGCATTGACCGCCTGCTCGACGCGGCAGCCCGGGGCCTCGGTCCGGTTGGCCATGGCCAGAAGCGGGGGACTGCCAAGCGCGGTGTAGACGTCGCGCAGCGTCACCTTCGCAAGGTCGCAAGCCAGTGTCCAACCGCCGCCGTGCCCCTTTTCGGAACGAACGTAACCGAGGTCCCGCAGGCCCGCCATGACGCGCCGGATCACTACCGGGTTCGTATCCATCGCCTTCGCCAAGGTCTCCGACGTGAACGGACCAGGCTGCTGCGCCATGTGCAGCAGAACGTGGAGAACGCCGGATAATCGGCTGGTCGCGAGCACGTCCATCGGTCACCCTCCGGCGTCCCCCTCCGCGCCCCCAAGCCGCGGTTTTAACGAGAAGACGAGTGCCGCCAGCTTGACATGGCAGAGGATCAAGCTCCATTATCAGCATAATGCAATTGAAGTAATCGTATAGCGATTATCTCAAGACTTGGCGCTGAGCCAGTGGCGGCTCTCGCGGGAGGCTGGTTGATGGCATTGATCGAGGCGTTCAAGCAGCTGCTGGGCGACACGGCCGTGCTGACCCACGAAGACGACCTCGCGGGCCTCACCGAGGATTGGCGCGGCCGCTATTCGGCACCCGCGCTCTGCGCCGTGTTACCTGCCAGCACGGAGCAGGTTGCGGCCGTCGTCCGTCTCTGCGTCGAACATGGAGTCCCGGTGTTGCCGCAGGGCGGTAATACCAGTCTATGCGGCGGCGCAACGCCGTCGGGGCAGGGTACCGCGCCTGTCATCGTCGCGCTGACGCGCATGCGCCGCATCAGGTCTCTCGATCCCGTCAACAATACCATGGTCGTCGATGCCGGCTGCGTGCTTGCCACGATTCACGAGGCCGCCGCCGCGGCAGGCCGTCTCTATCCGGTGAGCCTCGGCGCGGAGGGCTCCTGTCAGATCGGCGGCAACATCGCCACCAATGCCGGCGGCACCGGCGTGCTGCGCTATGGCAACACTCGCGACAACGTGCTCGGCGTCGAAGTCGTCCTGCCCGACGGTACGATCTGGGACGGCCTCTACGCGCTCCGCAAGAACAACACCGGCTACGATCTCAAGCATCTCTTCATCGGCTCGGAGGGCACGCTCGGCATCATCACAGGCGCCGTGCTGAAACTGCATCCGCTGCCCACCGCGGAGGCCGTTGCATGGCTCGCGGTCGACACTCCGCAGCAGGCTTTGGACGTGCTCGGCCTGTTCCAGGCGGCCTGCAATTCACGGCTTTCCGCATTTGAGCTGATGAACGCCAGACAGATTGAGCTCGTGCTCGAGCAGGTGCCGGGTCGGCGCTGTCCGGTCGCGCAGGTCGACACTTGGCATGTCCTCGTCGAATTGTCCGACACGGGCGAGCCCCAGGAGCTCGCGGCGGCCATGCAGGCGGTGCTCGAGCGCGCGCTCGAGGCCGGATTGATCAGCGACGGCGTCGTCGCATCGAGCGAGGCGCAGCGCAAGGCAATGTGGCTGGTCCGTCACAGCGTGTCGGAAGCCAACAAGAAGGCCGGCGTCGGCCTGACGTCGGACAGCGCGGTCCCGGTGTCGGTCGTGCCCGCCTTCATCGAACAGGCGATGGCGGCGGTGCGCGCCATCGTACCGGATCTGACCTTCATCATCGTCGGCCATATGGGCGACGGCAACATCCATCTCATCCCGTTCTTCAGCTTTGCCGCATGGGACGCCATGCCGGACCGCGACGTCGTCGGGCAACGAATCCGCCGCGCCATGAACGACGTCGCGAGCGCGCTGCGCGGCACCTTCAGTGCCGAACATGGCATCGGACGGACGCTGACCGGAGAGATGTCGCGTTACAAGCCGCCCATCGAGCTCACGCTGATGCGGGCGGTGAAAGAGGCGTTCGATCCGTTGGGGTTGTTCAATCCCGGCCGCGTTCTTCCGCCGGCCGCGAGCGAAGACATTCGCCGCGCCGCACCTGTTTCTTCGCCACCAATCGCAACATCGCATAGAGGGGACTGACGACATGACGCAGCTTCCGAAGATCATCACTTCGCGCCGCCGCCTGCTGCTCGGTGCCGGCGCAGTCGCACTGGCCGCGCCCGCGATCTGGTCTCCGTCCCGCGCCGCGGGCAAGCGTATCGTGGTCCGTGACGATGGCGGAATCTACACCAAGGCCTATGGCGCCGTGTTCTATCGGCCCTTCACGGAGGCCACTGGCATCGAGGTCGTCGGCGTGCAGGCCAATGCCGAGCCGGTCGCCCAGATCAAGACCATGGTCGATACCAAGAATTACACCTGGGACATGGCCAAGATCAGCTGGCCCGCGATCATGCTGCTGACCACCGGCAGCAAGCAGTATCTCGAGAAGCACGGCCTCGAAGCCGAGCCCGTCATCAAGTCGATTCCCGCCGCATACATGTCGGCCTACGGCGTTGGCACCAATGTCTACACCACCGTGCTGGCCTACCGTACGGACGCATTCAAGGGACGCAAGGCACCGCGATCCTGGACCGACTTCTGGAATGTGGCGGGGTTTCCGGGCCGTCGTGCCGTGCGCAAGCATCCGTTCGATACGGTCGAAGAGGCGCTGATGGGCGCGGGCGTGCCGACCTCGCAGGTCTATCCTTGCGACCTCGACAAGGCCTTTGCCTCGCTGGACAAGATCAAGTCTGATGTCGCCGTGTGGTGGACGAGCGGCGCGCAGGTCGAGCAGATGCTGACCTCGGGCGAGATCGACATGATCCCGACTTGGGTGTCGCGTGCCCAGTCCGCGCAGGCGGCCGGCGCACCGGTTGAGATCATCTGGGACCAGGGCATCTGGGGTGGCGACAATTGGTCGATTCTCGCCGGCACGCCGAATGCCGACGCTTGTCGCGAGTTCATCAAGTTCGCCTCCGATCCGAAGCGGCAGGCGGCGCTGACGGAGTATTTCCCGGCCGGCCTCACGCAGCCGGAGGCTTTCAATTACGTCAAGCCAGAGCTCGCCAGGAACTGCCCGACCTATCCGGACAACATCAAGGCCGGACTCAAGATCGACGCCAAGTTCTGGTACGACAACCAGGCCGCCGTCATCGAGCGCTTCAATAGCTGGATCCTGGCTTGACAGCCGTGCAGCGATCGGAGCAGGACATGGCCTCGTCGAGCTTGCGTGTGTCGAGCCTTTCCAAGCGTTATGGTGACTTCGTCGCCCTGGCGCCGACAAGTCTCGACGTCGCCAAGGGCGAATTCCTCACGCTGCTCGGCCCCTCCGGGTCGGGCAAGACCACGCTGCTCAGCCTGATCGCGGGGCTCGCCCACCCGGACGAGGGGCAGATCCTGATCGACGATGCCGATGTGACGCATAGCCCGGCCTATGAACGTGACATTGGCGTCGTGTTCCAGAACTACGCGCTGTTTCCTCACATGACGGTCGAGGACAACATCGCGTTTCCGCTGAAGATGCGGAAGGTCTCCGATCTCGAGGCGCGGCGGCGCACCGCCGAGGCGCTCGAGACGGTCCGCTTGCCGCATGTTGCAAAACGCTATCCGCGCGAGCTTTCGGGCGGCCAGCAGCAGCGCATCGCGCTGGCGCGCTGCATCGTCTATCGTCCCGCGATCATCCTGATGGACGAGCCGCTGGGGGCCCTCGACAAGAAGCTGCGCGACCAGATGCAGCTCGAGATCAAGCGCATCCATCGCGAACTCCGTACCACCATCGTCTACGTTACGCACGACCAGGAAGAAGCGATGACGATGTCGGATCGCATCTGCCTGATGAATGCAGGCGCGATCGAGCAGCTCGGCACGCCGGAGGACCTGTACTTCCGCCCGCAATCGATCTTCGTTGCGGACTTCCTCGGGGAGTCGAATCTGCTCAGCGGGACAGTGCGCGAGGTCGATGCGCAGGGGCTCGATATCGTGCTGGCAAACCAGGGGGCGCCATCGCGAGCGGTCGGCAACGGCTCCAGCTTCGCCGCCGGCGAGCCAGTCAAGCTCATGGTCCGCCCCCAGAACCTTTATGTCGAGGGCGTGGTCGCCGGCAACGGCAATCTCACCGGCAGGCTGGTCGACGTGATGATCAGCGGCAGCATGACGCGGCTCTACATCGCGCCGGAGAGGGCCGATATGCCGCAGCTCGTCGCGGCCTATCCCACCCGATCGAGCTCGACGCCTTACGAAATTGGGCAGCTCGTTTCGCTCGGCTGGAATCCTGCGGACGCCGTGGCGATCCGGGATGGCGGGGGACACTGAGGTGGTGGCTTTTTCCAAGGCGCGCGCGATACCGCCGGGGAAGGCTCGGACCAGGGCCAGCTCTTTCAGGGCCAGGTCTTGGGCCTGGACTCAGGCCTGGACCTGCGTCGCGATGGGCGGGCCGCTCGTCCTGTTGCTGGTCTTCTTCCTGGTCTATCCGGTCGGCCAGTTGCTGCTGCTCAGCATCTACAACGACAGCGGTTTCACGTTCGCGCCTTATCGCCAGCTCTTCGCCTCATCGGTCTATATCGATGTTCTCGTTATCACGCTGAAGATCTCGTTCGTCACGACGCTGGTTTGTGTCGCGGCGGCCTACCCGATCGCCTATCTGATCTCGATGGTGGACAAGGAGCGCAAGGCGACGCTGCTGTTCTGGGTGCTGCTGTCGTTCTGGACCAGCTTTCTGGTGCGCGCCTTCGCCTGGATCGTGCTGCTCGGGCGCAACGGCGTCATCAACAAGCTCCTGCTGTCGCTCGGCATCATCTCGAGCCCCGCGAGCCTGCTCTACAATTTCGGCAGCGTCCTCGTCGGCATGGTGAACGCACTCCTGCCGCTCGCCGTGCTGACCATGCTGTCGGTGATGGAGAATATCGACCGCAACCTGCCGCGGGCCGCGGCGACGCTCGGGGCGCGGCCAGGCATGGCGTTCTGGAAGGTCTACTTTCCAATGTCGCTGCCCGGCGTCGCGGCAGCGGGGATCATGGTGTTCGTCACCGCGATCGGCTTCTTCATCGTGCCGGCCCTGCTTGGTGGACGCCGCGAGACGATGATCACGCAATTGATCATCGATCAGGTCCAGCAGACATTGAATTGGGGCTTCGCGGGCGCGATCTCGGTGCTGCTCCTGATCGTCGTGCTCGTCGTCTT
>Ga0136846_1211457_pt1 | contig 13413 bp, 11 predicted proteins | sample HopSoiMetagenom2_FD_96841 | JGI IMG/M metagenome (GOLD analysis project Ga0136846, IMG submission 96841) | Grasslands soil microbial communities from Hopland, California, USA - 2 Assembly 2016 (version 4) | ecosystem: Environmental > Terrestrial > Soil > Grasslands | place: USA: Hopland... | reverse complement strand
GAGCTGATGAGCCTCGAGATGGGCAAGACCCTCGCCGAGTCGCGCGGTGAGGTGACCTACGGCGCCGAGTTCTTCCGGTGGTTCTCCGAGGAGGCCGTCCGGATCCACGGCCGCTGGATGCAGGACCCGGCGGGCAAGTCCCGGCTGCTGACCGTCAAGAAGCCGGTCGGGCCGTGCCTGTTCGTGACGCCGTGGAACTTCCCGCTCGCCATGGGCACCCGCAAGATCGGGCCGGCTATCGCGGCCGGCTGCACGATGGTGGTCAAGCCCGCCCAGCAGACGCCGCTGACGATGCTGGCGCTGGCCGCGACGTTCGCCGAGGCGGGGCTGCCGGACGGCGTACTCAACGTCGTCACCACCCACAGCTCCGGCGAGGTCAGCTCGGCGATCATGGCCGACCCGCGGCTGCGCAAGCTGAGCTTCACCGGATCAACCGGCGTCGGCAAGGTGCTGGTGAAGCAGTCCGCCGACCAGCTCCAGCGGGTCAGCATGGAGCTCGGCGGCAACGCGCCGTTCCTCGTCTTCGACGACGCCGACGTCGACGCGGCCGTCGAGGGCGCGATGCTCGCGAAGATGCGCAACATGGGCGAGGCCTGCACCGCCGCCAACCGGTTCCTGGTGCACTCCTCGGTGTCCGACGAGTTCGCCAAGAAGCTGGCCGACCGGATGGGTGCCTTGACGCTCGGCCGCGGCCAGGACGACGGCACCGACGTGGGGCCGCTCATCGACGACAAGGCGGTGGAGAGCGTCACGAAGCTGGTGGACGACGCGGTCAAGGCCGGCGCCTCGCTCGTGGTCGGCGGCCAGGCCCATGGCGGGCCCGGCTACTTCTACCCTCCGACGGTCCTCACCGACGTGCCCCACGACGCCGCGATCAACCGCGAGGAGATCTTCGGGCCGGTCGCGCCGATCACGACGTTCGAGACCGAGGAGGAGGCCGTGGCCAAGGCCAACGACACCGAGTACGGCCTGTCGTCCTACGTCTACACCCGCGACCTCAAGAGGACGATCCGGCTGGCCGAGTCGCTCGACTTCGGCATGGTCGGCGTCAACACCGGCCTGGTGTCGAACCCGGCGGCGCCCTTCGGTGGCGTCAAGGCCAGCGGCTTCGGCCGCGAGGGCGGCTTCGAGGGCATCGAGGAGTACCTCGAGACGACGTACGTGGCGCTGGCTCTCTGAGCTTGGGCTGCGCTTGTAACTCCGTGTTCGTGTCACTTGATGGGTGTTCAACACTGTCCTAGTGACGCGAACACGGAGTTACAAGCCAACCGGTGGACGTGAGGAGACCCGTGGAGCCGTACGCCGGCTTGCGTGAGCAGTACGTCCGCTTCGCCGAGGAGGCGCGTGAGGAGTCGCCGTGCTTCGTCGAGTGGGGGCTCGGTGTGGCCGGCGACCCGGAGGTGCTCGCCTGGGTCGACGAGCTGCCGGGGCTGAAGAAGCAGCCGAACCTGGTCTTCGCCGCGGCGCGGCTCCACGGCGTACCCGCGCCCGGGCCGTACGCCGGCCTGCGCGACGCCCTGCTCGGCGACGACGGCTCGATCCGGGCCACGATCATGGCCCGGTCGACGCAGACCAACGAGGTCGGACGGCTGGCCACGCTCCTGCCCGCGTTCGCGCTGGCGGTCCCGGCGGGCCCGCTGGCCCTGATCGAGGTAGGTGCCAGCGCCGGGCTCAACCTCTATCCCGACCGCTGGGGCTACGAGTGGTCCGCCACTGCGGGGCTCACGACCCTGGGTCCGGAGCCGAGGCTCGGTTGCCGGGTCCTGGGCCGGCCGCCGCTGCCCACGGCGCTGCCCGAGGTCGGCTGGCGCGGCGGCATCGACCTGAACCCGCTCTCGGTGGCCGACTCCGAGGAAATGGCCTGGCTGGAGCTGCTGGTCTGGCCCGAGCAGGCCGACCGGCGCGAGCTGCTCCGGCACGCGATCGACGTGGCCCGCACCGAACCGCCGCGGCTGGTGCGCGGCAACCTGCTCGACGAGCTCCCAGCCCTCGTGGCCGAGGCGGCCTCGCACGGCGAGGTGCTGGTCTTCCACAGCGCCGTGGCGGCGTACCTCACCGTCGAGGACCGCACCCGCATGCGCGAGCTCCTCCAAGGACTCGTGGCCGACCAGGCGTGCCACTGGGTCAGCAACGAGGCCACGACCGTGTTCCCGGAGCTGGCCGCGCCGGACCCTCCGCAGTGGAGGTTCCAGCTCACCGTCGACAGCAGCGCCGTCGGGTTCACGCAGGGCCACGGCCACGAGCTCCAGTGGTTGACCTCGAGTCGACTTGAAGTAGTCCCATGAGGTCGTGAAAGCGATCCGCCTCCACGCGTTCGGCCCACCGGGGAACCTGGTCCTCGAGGAGGTTCATGACCTACAGCCCGGGTCGGGTCAGGTCCGGATCGGGGTCGAGTCGAGCGGCGTGCACCTCCTCGACACCACGCTGCGGCTCGGTGAGGCGGGACCGGTGCCGCTGCCGGAGCTGCCGACCGTGCCGGGTCGTGAGGTCGCGGGCGTCGTGGACGCGGTCGGGCCGGACACTGACCGGTCCTGGCTGGGGCAGCGGGTCGTGGCGCACCTCGGCCAGGTGCCCGGTGGGTACGCCGAGCAGGCGGTCACCTCGGCGGACCACCTCTTTCCGGTGCCCGACCACGTCTCCTTCCCGGATGCGGTGGCCGCAGTAGGGACCGGCCGTACGGCGCTGGGGATCGTCGAGCTGGAGCCGCCCGCTCCGGACGACGTCGTTTTGGTGCCGTCGGCCGCCGGTGGGGTGGGCTGGCTGCTCGTGCAGTCCGCCCTCGCCGCCGGGGCGACAGTGGTGGCCGCGGCGCGCGGCCCACGCACGGATGTGCTCGCGGACCTCGGCGTCGCCCTCGCCGTCGACTACGACCGACCGAAGTGGGCCGACCAGGTGCGCGATCTCGGCGGCGTGACGCTGGTCTACGACGGAGTCGGCGGCGACGTGGGCCGGGCCTCTCTCGAGCTGCTCCGACCGGGTGGCCGCCTGGTGATGTTCGGCTTCTCGGCCGGCACGCCGACCGAGGTCACCACCGCGGACCTGGTGGCCCGCGGGATCACCGCCGGCTGGTCGCTGGGCCCGAGGATGACCGCGCTCCCGGGCGGCATTCCCGGGCTCGCTGGTCGTGCCCTGCAAAAGGTCGCATCCGGGGAATGGCGGCCACTGGTCTCGACGTTCCCGCTCCGCGAGGCGGCCCGGGCTCACGCTGACCTCGAGGAGCGCCGGGCGCTCGGCAAGGTCGTGCTGGTCACCGGCGGGCGATGAATTCGGTCGAGGTTCTCGGTCCTGACCGGCAGAATCGAGCCTTCAGGAGAGGAGGAGTGATGGTTGGGACGACGACCGCAAACGGTCGGCGGCTGCCCCGTGCCCTGACGCCGTTCCGGCACCCGGCCTACCGCCGCCTGGCGGTCGCGCTCACGCTCTCGACCTTCGCCTCAGGTGTCTGGTTGGTCGCCCTGGTCTGGGAGGTCATCCGGCTCGACGGCGGGCCGGCCCAGCTCTCCGTCGTGGCGACTGCGAGCGCCGTGGGCGTGCTGCTGCCCGCCCTCCTCGGCGGGGTCGTCGCCGATCGCGTCCCGCAGAAGCTCATCCTCCTCGTGGTCGCGGCGGTCGAGCTGACGGGCATGGCCCTGGTGGCCACGCTCTCGCTCACCGACCACACCCAGCTCTGGCACCTGGCCGCCGTGTCGTTCGTGACCGGCATGGGGATGGCGTTCTACTACCCGGCCTACTCCGCCTGGCTCCCCTCGCTGGTGCCTCAGTCCGACCTGCTCGCGGTCAATGGGTTCGAGGGCATGGTCCGGCCCGCCGTGGGTCAGGCGATCGGACCGGCCGTCGCCGGTGCGGTCGTCGGCGCGATGTCCCCGGGCGCCGCGGTCACGGTCGCAGCAGCCTCCTCGCTGCTCGGCCTCCTGGCGCTCACCACCGTGCCACTCACGCCGGTCCGGCGCGACTTCGCGGCCGAGGGCGAGCCGAAGCACCCGATCGTCTCGGCGCTCGCCGACATGCGCGAGGGCTTCGGCTTCATGGTGCGCACGCCCTGGCTGCTCTCCACGCTGCTCTTTGCCTCGCTGATGATCCTGGTGATCATGGGCCCGTTCGAGGTGCTGATCCCTTTCCTGATCAAGGACCGGCTCGGCGGCGGTCCGGGCGACCACGCCCTGGTGCTGGCGGCGTTCGGCATCGGTGCTGCGGTCGGCTCGCTGGCGATGGCGTCCTCTCGGCTGCCCCGTCGCTACCTCACGGTCATGAACCTCATGTGGGGGATCGGCTGTCTTCCGATGCTCGTGATCGGCTTCGCGAGCGCGGTCTGGCAGGTGGTGGCTGCCGCGTTCGTCATCGGCGTCATCTTCGATGCCGCCATGGTCATCTGGGGCACCCTGCTGCAGCGCCGCGTGCCGGCCCACATGCTGGGCCGGGTGGCCTCGCTCGACTTCTTCGTGTCGGTCAGCCTGATGCCGGTCTCGATGGCCCTGGCCGGTCCGGTCTCCGAAGCGATCGGGCTTCGCACGACGTTCGCGATCGCCGCCGTCGCGCCGGTCGTCTTCGCGGTCGTCGCGGTGCTGTGGGCGCGGCTGCCCGAGGACGAGATCGCGCACCCGCTGCGCGACGACGACGACGACGTCGACGTCGACGCCGAGCGGCCGGCCGAGGTCCTGTCTGTCTAGGCGTGTCTCCCAGTTCCTGGCGGCGCCGGACGGCGCCCAGATCACACGCTGGGTGCGTTGCCGACTCTTCGAGGAGACACGCCTAGCAGGCGGTGACCGTGATGGACATGACACAGTTCTTCTCGCCCTTCGACCGGTCGTAGGCGAAGCCCGCCTTCTCGAACATCGTCCGGGTGCCGTTGTAGAGGAACGACGCGGACACCTTCTCCTCGCCGATGTCGTGGGGGTAGCCCTCGACCACACCGCCGCCGGCCGCGGCGATCAGGTCGAGGGCGCCCCGGAGCGCGGCCTCCGCGACGCCCCGGTGGCGGTGGTCGCGGTCGACGAAGAAGCAGGTGAGCCGGTAGTCGGGCAGCCGGGTGGTCTCGGCGTCGTACTGCTTGCTGTGTTTCATGGTCGGCAGCTCGGCCGGAGTGCCGTACTCGCACCAGCCGACTGCCTGCTCGCCGTCGAAGACCAGCGCCGCGTGGTTGCGGCCCTCGTCGACGCACTGCTTCTTGATCTCGCGGTTGGTCCTGCCGCTGCCGTGCCGCTCGGCCTTCGGGGCGATGAACCACGTGCACCAGCAGCCGTTCCACACGCCGTTGTGCTTCTCCACGAGCGCGGCGAACGCGTCCCAGGTGTCGGGGGAGAGGGCCCGGATGGTGTACCCGTCGTGCTCAGCCATGGCCGCACGATAGGCCGGGTTCCGGACGGACGGCGTCCTGAACCGCGGGTGGAGCTACCGGTCGATCGCCGCCAGCACCTCGGCGTTGTGACGGTGACCGACGGTCTCGTACCCGACGACGGTCACCCAGGGCGACAGGGCGAGCACCGCGAGGCACCACACCATGTCGACCCCGGCAGCGGCCAGGAGTACGGGGAGGACCAACAGCGGCGCGGTGCCCGCGATCAGCAGCATGTGGAACGGGTCGAGGGTGCGGGTGATCTGCGCGTACAGCAGGTAGAGGCAGGCGGCGTACGCCGCGACGGGAACCGCCACGGCGAGCAGGGTGCCCGTCGCGTCGAGCTCGGACTGGTCGTCCAGGTAGTACGCCGCGACGTGCAGCCCGGCCCCGATCGCGACGACTGCGCTGAAGAGCGCGATGTGGCCGTAGCCCCAGCCGAAGGAGCGGCGGCGGTACGCCGTGAGCAGGGGGCCCCACGGGACCACGAAGTACGTCCACCACACGCCGAAGGTGAGTGCGGTCCCTGCCAGGCCCAGCACGGCGACGTCCACCGTCCAGCCGTCCTCGATCAGTGCCCCCAGCGCGGACGTCGTCCCGAGCAGTCCCTCGCCCAACGCGATGATCACCATCAGGCCGTACCGCTCGGCGATGTGGTTCCCGTGCCACGGCGAGCCGCCGTGCAGCTTGTCGGCCAGCAGCGGCCCCGCGAGCTCGATCCCGATCAGCACGACGACGGCGACGGCCGTCGGTCCCATCCCGGGGTTGACCAGGATCAGAAGCACCCAGCCGACCTGCGCGACAGCCAGGGTCCAGACCATCTTCGAGCAGAGCGCCCGGTGGTCGGGGTCGGCGCGGCCGGCCCGCAGCCACTGCAGCACCATGGGCAGCCGCATGACCACATAGCCCACCACCATCAGCTGCACGTCGAGGTGCCCGGCGTGGTGGGTGACCGACGCGAACATCCGCGGCACCCCGAGGGCCAGCACCAGCACCCCCACCATCTGCACCATCGTGGTGAGGCGGAACAGCCAGTCGTCGGTGTCATACGCCGAGGCGAACCAGGAGAAACCGATCCATGCCCAGGAGACTGCGAACGCAGCCAGGCAGAAGGCCAGGACGCCCTCCCAGACGTGGTTGTCGGCCAGCGCGTGCGCCAGCTGGTCCGCGGCCGCGCCGAACGCGATGACGAAGGTCAGGTCGAAGAGCAGCTCGAGCGGGGTGGACGCGCGCCCGCCCTCCTCCGGGTCGCGGCCCGTCATCCTGCGCACGGTGTGGGTGAGGGCCTCCGGCATGGCGGAGAGTCTAGGAAGGTGAAGCGCAGCCGTGTGCGGCTCGACCCACGGTCGGGTCCGCCGGCGCCCCTGCGATCAGACCCGCGCGCCCAGCGTCTCGGCCAGGTTGACCCGGGACGAGATCCCGAGCTTGCGGTAGACGTGCGAGAGGTGCCACTCGACGGCCTTGACCGTGACCACCAGCTCGTTGGCGATCTGGCGGTTGGTCAGCCCGTCCGCGGCCATCCGGGCCACGCGGCGCTCGGAGATGGTGAGCGCGGCCATCGCCTCGGTCTGCACCTTGCGGGGCTGCTGGCCGAGCCGGTCGAGCTGCCGACGTACGCGTGCCTGCAGTGGCCACAGCTCCTGACGACCCGCGTGGTCCTCGGCCGAGCGGAGCAGGGTCAGCGCCCGCTCCTGGGCGTCCGGCGTGTGGGTCAGCAGGAGCAGCCCGGCCAGGTCGGTGTCGATCTGGGCCGCCAGCCGCTCCGCCTGGGTCCCGGCCAGGACGGCGCGGGCACGGAGCAGGTGCTGGATGCGGTCCGGCCCGGCATCGACCGCGGCCAGGGTGCGGAGGGCACCGGCCATGGCGTACGGCGAGTCGCTCTGGCTGGCCAGCTCGACGTGCTCGCGGGCCAGCGCGCCGGCCGCGCGGGCGTCGCCGTTGCGCAGGTGGGCCAGCGCGGCACCGGCCCGCCAGGGCAAGGTGTCGCTGTCGGCGTCCGGCGCCAGCTGGCCGGCGGTCACGAAGTGGGCGACCGCGGTCTCGGCGTCGCCGAGCGCGGCGCTGACCTCACCCCTGGCCTGGTGGGCCAGCGCGGCCGCGAGACCGGTGCCCGAGAGGAGCGGGGTCAGCTCCTCGCCGAGCGTCATCGCGTTGGCCAGGTCACCGCGGGCCAGCCGGCAGTCGATGAGCGCGGCCACGAGGGTGGCCAGCTCGACGTCCGGCAGCGGCTCGGACGAGTCGGGGCCGTGGGTGGAGTGCAGGGCGAGCAGCTGTTCCAGCCCCTCGCTGAGGGCGCCGCCCCGCACGCGCGCGATGGCGCTGTCGAGCGACGGGACCCCGGGCATGGCAAGAGCCTAGGAAGCCAGCCCTCGGCGCGAAGGGGGTTCGGCCTGATTGCCCAGAAGTGGTGTAGTCAAGTGATGCACGGCACGACCGGTCCACGCGAGCAGCAGGTCGTCGTACGACGCCTGCGCCGGCGCCTGCCGAGGGCAGCCGAACCGGGGGCCGCGGTCGAGCGGCCCGATGACCTCCTGGGCGACGCCGAGCAACTCCCGGGCCAGGTCGTCCGGGATGCGGGGCCCGCTGCCGGTGGCCTGCCCGACGTCCCAGCCGTGCAGGGTGATCTCCAGCGCCGCGGTGGCCACCAGCAGCGGGGCGTCGAGGCCGAGGTCGCCGATCGCGATCTCCTCGTCGGCGGGGCGGGCCGCCGTCCATGCGCCTAGGAGGACGCAGGCCTTCTCACGCAGCGCCTCAACCCGGGTGGTCGTGTCGGGCACCGGATCGACCCGGACCCGCCCGGAGGCGGCCTCGGTGAACGCGTCGAGCGCGTCCTCCATGTGGGCCAGCAGGCGACCGAGCGTCCAGCCGACGCACGGGGTCGGCCGTTCGAGGAGATCTGGACGGACGTCGGCGAGTGTGCCCCGTGTGTAGGCGAGGGAACGCTCGAGCAGCTCTACGGCGCCGTCGAGCGCCGCGCTCACGCCCGGCTCGACGGAGGAGCCGCGACCGGTTGGTGACCGAGCGGCGCGTGGTCGCCGAGCGCGACCTGCGCGTCGTCCGGGACCGGGTCGCCCGGGCGATAGCCGACCGGCAGCCGAGCGGGCAGGCCGAAGGTGGCGAACAGCTTCGGGTCGAAGAACGCGCCGACGTGGGCGACCTTGCCGTCCACGATGTCGAGGACCTGCAGGTGGAACGGCTCGAAGTCGCCGTGCTGGGTGCGCATGTAGAGGCCGAACGCCGGCTGTCCGTTGGCGCGGGTCTCGATCATCGGCATGTCGTTGATCCCCCCCGGGCACTGCGTGGCGATCAGCCGGCCGATGTTCTCGTTGCCGAGGTACCAGCTGGTGAACGGCGGCATCTCCCACGTCGCCTCGGCCTTGAGCAGCCTGACGATCGCGTCGATGTCCTTGCGCCAGAAGGCGTCGACGTACTGGTCGAGCAGGACCCGCTGTCCCTCGTCCAGCCCTTCCTCGACGGTGTCCTCGGTCAGGCCGCGGGCGGCCATCTGGGCGTGCGCACGCTGGAGCGCAGAGTTGACGGCGGCGACGGTGGTGTCGAGGGCCTCGGCCACCTCGGCGGCCGACCAGCGGAGCACGTCGCGCAGGATCAGGACCGCGCGCTGCCGGGCGGGCAGGTGCTGCAGCGCGGCCACGAAGGCCAGCCGGATCGAGTCGCGTTCGGCGACCAGGACCGAGGCATCGGGCATCGGCTCGAGCCACGCGATCTCGTGGTTCTCCTCGAGCGCGTCACCGGCCATCTGGTCGGGCGTGCCGAGCCCGGCGGGGAGTGGCCTGCGCGGCTTGTTCTCGAGGTTGGTCAGACAGACGTTGGTGGCGATGCGGTAGAGCCACGTGCGGACCGACGAGCGGCCCTGGAAGCTGGCGGAGGCCTTCCACGCACGCAGGAAGGTCTCCTGCACGAGGTCCTCGGCCTCGTGGACCGACCCGCTCATGCGGTAGCAGTGCGCGAGCAGCTCGCGTTGGTACTTCGTGGTGAGGGTCGGGAAGTCGTCGAGCTCGAGGGTGGGGTCCTGCTGCTCCTGCGTGGTCACGCGTCGCTCCTGAACCGTCGTCACGGTGTCGCTCCTGCCTCTCGCCAGTCTGCCTGCCAGTACCGACAGCGGTCGAGGCGGAAACTCATCGGCCGGCGCGTCGAGTCGGGACTTCGCCCGGTTGAGTGGCCAGTTTCTGCCGCTAGAGATCCCGACTCGACCGGCAGAAGTCCCGACTCAACGTCAGGGCTCGCTCGGCAGCGGGTACGGCGGACTCACGGTCGGCCGGGACCAGCCCGACACGGGTCCGGCGATCCAGCAGGTCGTCGACGTCGGCGGCACCCTCGTGGGTGACGCCGAAGACCAGCTCGGCCAGGGTCACCGGGACGCCGGCGGCGACGGGGGCCAGCGCGTCCTCGTCGGTCAGCCCGACGGACCTCGCGACGTCCAGGACCAGCGCCGCATCGGTGCCGTACTTGCGCACCAGCCGGGGCGGCAGCTCCAGCCCCGCCAGGGTGGCCCGGTCCGCAGCGCCGAGCAGCGGCAGTGCGCGAGTCCGGCAGGGGCCGGCGACGAGGCGTGAGTGCGCGACCGCGGCGTCGACGGCGTCCTGGGCCATCCGGCGGTACGTCGTGAGCTTGCCGCCCACGATCGTCACGACGCCGGTCCGGCTGACCAGGGTCGCGTGCCTGCGCGAGAGGTCTGCGGTCTCGCCCGGGCCCGCGTCGAGCAGCGGTCGCAGTCCGGCGTAGGCGCCGACCACGTCGGTGCGGTGGATGGGACGCTCGAAGGCCGCCGACACCACGTCGAGCAGGAAGCCGATCTCGGGCTCGGTGGGCTGTGGTACGTCGGGCACCGGCCCGTCGGCCGGCTCGTCGGTGAGACCGACGTAGATGGTGCCGTCGGGCTGGGGCAGGACCAGCACGAATCGGTTGAAGGTGCCCGGGATGGGCGCGTAGACCACGACCCGCAGGCCCGGGAGCGTCTCCGCTCGGAGCACCAGGTGGGTGCCGCGGCTCGGGCGCAGCTTGACCTCGTCGACCAGGTCGCCGGCCCAGACGCCGGCGGCGTTGACGACCGTGCGGGCGGTGACGGTGTGGGTGGCGCCGGTCACCTCGTCGCGCAGCCGCACCGAGGTCCCGGTGGCGGACAGAACGCGGGCGCGGGTGCACACGTGGGCGCCGTGCGACGCCGCGGTGCGGCCCACCGTCGTCACCAGGCGGGCATCGTCCTCGAGCTGGCCGTCCCAGCCAAGCATTGCGCCACGGAGCCCCTGGCGACGCAGCGACGGTGCGAGCTCGAGAGCCTCGGTCGCCGAGAGATGGCGGGGGCGCGGCAGCGTCTGCCGGCTGGTGCGGGCGCTCCGGCGCAGCAGGTCGCCGGCCCACGTGGCCGCGCGGGCGGCACCGGCCTGGTGGCCGGGCACGCTGGAGCTGAACGGCATCAGCGTGGGGATGGCGTGGGTGAGGTGGGGTGCCGTGACCTCCATCAGGAGGCCTCGCTCGACAGCACTCTCGTGCGCCACGCCGACCTGGCCGGCGGCCAGGTAGCGGAGCCCGCCGTGCACGAGCTTGGAGGACCACCGCGACGTACCGAAGGCGAGGTCGTGGGCGTCGACGGCGAGCACGGACAGCCCACGGGTCACCGCGTCGAGGGCCACGCCGGTGCCCGTGATGCCCAGGCCGATCACGACCATGTCCACCTCGGTGGGGGCGCCGGCCAGGCCGGGGGTGATGCGTGGGCTCATGGCCGGAGGGACCTGGTCAGAAGGGTGGCGAGCTCGTCGTCCAGCTCGGCCTCGCTGGCTTCGTCGTCGACCATGGTGTGCACCGAGAGGACGAAGCCGTGGGCGGCCAGGAGCAGCGCCCGGGCGATGGCCACCGGGTTGCCCTTGCGGATCTCCTCGCCCTTCTGCCCCTCGGCGATCGCCTCCGCCGTGACGGCCAGGATGAAGTCCTGCGACCGACCGCGACGTGAGAAGAGGTACGGGAGGATCAGCTCGGGGTCGAGCTCGACGATCCGTACGAACAGCTCGTTCTGGCGCAGCATGCGCACCGTGCCTGAGATTCCGGCGACGATCCGGTCGAGGGCGGGCCGCGCCTCCTCAGCCTGGACCTGAGCAGTGACGACGCCGGCCCACTCGCGGGTCATCAGGTCGCCCAGGAGCTGGGGCATGTCGGCCCACGTGCGGTAGATGGTCATCCGGGAGACCCCAGCACGTCGGGCGACCTCGGTCAGCGTCGTACGTCGCCAGCCCACGTCGAGGATGCAGTCGCGAGCCGCGTCGAGGTAGGCGTCCCGAGGCTCCCTCGCCTCGTCGTGGTTGTGACGAAGTGACGTCATATGTCACACTGTAACACATGACGTCACCGAAGCAGCAGGTCGAGATGCACCCCCAGCGCTGGGGAGACCCCGCCTCCGCCACCGACCTGCCCGACTCCGCGCGCGGCCTGATCGAGCTGGCCTTCGGGCTCGCCGAGACCCCCGCCGTCGACGAGGTGACGGTGCCGGCCCCGGCGCTGTCCGAGGAGCTGCTCGACTCGCTGCGCGCAGTCCTCGGCGTCGAGCAGGTGCTCACCGACGACGAGACCCGGCGGCTGCGCACCCGCGGCAAGTCGACGCCCGACCTGCTGAAGGCGCGCGCCGGCGAGGTGGGTGACGCCCCCGACGTAGTGGTCCGCCCGGGCTCGCACGACGCGGTCGAGGCGGTGCTCGCCTGGGCGGTGGAGCACCACGTGGCCGTCGTCCCGTTCGGCGGTGGCACCTGCGTGACCGGCGGTCTGGCCGCACGCCGGGACGGCTTCGCGGGGCTCGTCTCGCTCGACCTGGTGCGCATGAAACGGCTCGTCTCCGTCGACCACGAGTCGATGACCGCCGTCCTGGAGCCCGGGCTCCGCGGCCCCGAGGCCGAAGCCCTCCTGGCCGCGGAGGGCGTGCTGCTGGGCCACTACCCGCAGTCGTTCGAGTTCGCCACGATCGGCGGCTTCGCCGCCACCCGCTCGTCGGGCCAGTCGAGCGCCGGCTACGGCCGCTTCGACTCGCTGGTGGTCGGGCTCCGCGTCGCGACCCCGCGCGGTGACGTCCGGCTCGGCTCGGCGCCGATGAACGCGGCCGGCCCTGACCTGCGCCAGCTGTTCCTCGGCTCCGAGGGTGCGTTCGGAGTCATCACGGAGGTGACAGTGCGGGTCCGCAGGCTGCCCGAGGTCGAGCTCTACGAGGGCTGGCGCTGGGCGTCGTTCGCCACCGGCGCCGACGCGATGCGCACGCTGGCCCAGTCGGGCCTGCTGCCCACCGTGATCCGGCTGTCCGACGAGGCCGAGACGGCGATCAACCTGGCGCGGCCCGATGAGATCGGCGGCCAGTCCACGGGCGGCTGCCTGATGATCACCGGCTACGCAGGCACGCCGGCCGCGGTCGAGGCCAAGCGCTCGGCCGTGTCCCGGCTCCTCTCGGAGCTGGGTGGCACGTCCGTCGGCGAGGGGCCGGGCGAGGCGTGGGCGCACGGGCGGTTCGACGCGCCGTACCTCCGCGACTCGCTGCTCGACGTCGGCGTGCTCGTCGAGACGTTGGAGACGGCGACGTTCTGGTCGAACCGCGACCGCCTCTACGGCGAGGTGAAGGCCGCACTGGAGGAGTCGCTGGGCGCGGGGACGCTCGTGCTCTGCCACATCTCCCACGTCTACGAGACCGGCTGCTCGCTCTACTTCACGGTCGCCGCCAAGGAGTCGGCCGACCCGCTCGGGCAGTGGCTGGCCGCCAAGGCCCGCGCGAACGACGCGATCGTGGCCACCGGCGCCACGATCACCCACCACCACGCGGTCGGCACCGACCACAGGCCGTGGCTGCACCACGAGATCGGCGACCTCGGCGTGTCGGTGCTGCGCGCGGTCAAGGCCGACCTCGACCCGACCGGCGTGCTCAACCCGGGGGTGATGGTGCCGTGACGCGCTCCTTCTCGTTCCTGGTCAACCCCGCCTCAGGCGGCGGCGCGGCGCCGGCTGCAGTGGTGCCCGTCGCGCGGCTCCTGCGCGAGGCGGGTGCCTCGGTCGACGTCACCTACTCGCCCGGGCCGCTCGCGATGGGGGCGCTG
>Ga0136846_1233581_pt1 | contig 13414 bp, 12 predicted proteins | sample HopSoiMetagenom2_FD_96841 | JGI IMG/M metagenome (GOLD analysis project Ga0136846, IMG submission 96841) | Grasslands soil microbial communities from Hopland, California, USA - 2 Assembly 2016 (version 4) | ecosystem: Environmental > Terrestrial > Soil > Grasslands | place: USA: Hopland... | reverse complement strand
GCATAGCGAAGGTCCTGAGCAAGAGTCTCCATGCGTAAGCTTTATGCTCCTTGCTCATTCATATCTGAGCGCCATGGGTGGACCTTCATTGCCCGGCGAGCGGGCAGAAATCCGGCGACGAAGTATTCCTCACTTCGTTCGGAATGACAGGTCAAAAGACACATCTACTCCCGGCTCTTACTGGGCGTGTTTTGCCGGCGAAGTACCAGGAACTTACGCTACGCCAACGCTCTCTTCGACGACCTTGCCGTCGAACAGATGGATGGTTCTCTCAGCATGACGAGCAAAGCGCTCATCGTGCGTCACCATGCATATGGTTGCGCCTTCACGATGGAGCTGCTGGAGGAGTTCCATAACCGCTTCACCATTTCGGGAATCGAGGTTTCCGGTAGGCTCGTCGGCTAGGAGGATCGACGGCTTCCCCGCGAGTGCGCGGGCTACCGCTACACGCTGCTGCTGACCGCCGGAGAGTTGTGACGGATAGTGCCGCATGCGGTGCGACATGCCCACCTTTTCGAGAGCTTCATGGACGCGCTGCTTGCGCTCGGCCGCCCCCATCTTGCGATAGGTGAGTGGGAGTTCAACATTTTCGTAAACGGTTAGATCGCCGATCAGGTTGAAGCTCTGAAAGATGAACCCGATCTCCTGGTTGCGAATGCGGGCTCGATCGGCAAAGTCAAGGCTCTGCACTGGCTTGTTGTTCAACACGTACGTGCCGTCAGTCGGTGTATCGAGCAGGCCGATGATCGACAGCAACGTCGACTTTCCGCAGCCGGATGGCCCCGCCATGGAGACGTATTCGCCTTCGCGAATCTCGAGATGAATGCCTGATAACGCGTGCGTTTCGACTTCGTCGGTGTAAAAGATCTTAGTTACGTTCTCCAGCGTGATCAGCGACCTGCCGTTCGATGCCATTTTTTCTCCTAAATTGATGAATACTTGGCGACCCACCACAGGTTACGGAAACAATGGAATGTTCCTTTAGCTCAGCCTGTGCCTCGCTATTTACATCCTTTTCCTTATTCCAGCCGGATGCGATCCACGTTGTCCCACCGCGACATGTCCGAGAGGATCACCTGGTCGCCCTCATTCAGTCCGCCCAGAATTTCAACTGCATTTACGGAACTGCGTCCCAATTTGACCGTGATGCGCGTTGCGCCTTTGCCATCTGGGTCAAGCTTGAACATGCTTACGGTGCTGTTCTCCTGGCCGAAAGCTGGACGTCCGACGTACTCGACGTTTGCCAGGCGGTCGAGATCGATAGTCCCGTCAACGCTCAGATCAGGCCGCGCTCCCTGCGGTAACTCGCCCTCAAGCTTGACGTCAACGGTCACAGTTCCGTTCAGAACTGCCGGATCAATGCGCATTACAGTCCCCTGAATGACGCCGTTATGCGTGTCCACTGACGCTGGTTGACCGAAAGTTATGTCCTTAGCCTGCGTTTCTGCGATCTTAAGCTCCGCTTTTAAGTGCGTTGGTTGCGCTACTTTGGCCAACGTTGTGCCTGCAACGACACGCTGACCGACCTGAACTGGCAACTCTTGCAGCACTCCATCGATACCGGCGCGCACGTGGAGTGAGTCAAGTTGCTTCTTCTTGAGCTCGTATAGAGCCTTCAATTGATCAATCTTTGCCTGTTGCACCGCCAATTGAGACGCTACAGACTTGGTATTGATAGCAACTCTTTCTTCCTCAATCTGATTTCTTGTGGAAAGCTCGTCGGCTTTACCCTTCGAACTCTTCAGCGCCTGTCCGGAGATGACGCCTAACTTGTTCAATTCCTGATCGATCTCTGCCTTGGTCTTGGCGTCACTGTAATCGGCTCCGACCGTTGCGGCGTTAGCACGCTGGGTCATAAGGTCGCTCTGGACCTTCACTTCAAGGTTCTTGTACTCAGCTTGGGCAGCTCTAAGTTGCAGCTCAGCGTCTTGCGCCTCCTGCTCCGTCTGCGGATTGCTGAGATCCATAATGATGGTGTCGGCCTTTACGGGAGTGCCAGCGAGGATGCGTAGGCGCTCAACAGTGCCGTCAGTAAGTGCAGGAATCCAGCGAATATCGACCGGAATCAGCGTTCCAAGACCACGAACTTGGCGCAGCATCGGGCCGCGCTTGACCGTATCGGTCCAAATAGTCGACCGCTCCACGGTGGGAGCTGCAGGTTTAAGCCGCGAAAGGCCGAGCGTTACGCCAGCAATAAGGAGGATCGCGAGCGCGGAAAAAATGATTCGCCGACGGCGCTTGGCGGCGGCATTCGATGGTCTCTGAATATCCATGAGTGACCTTCATAATGCGCTTGACTTGCCAAAGCAATCCGGGACCTAAACTTCTGAAACATAAGGTTTAACGAGCCCGACGGTGAAGGTTAACAAATAGCGCTGTGTTCGAGCCCGAATGCAAATGTCCGGAAACGAACATGGGATGGAAATGCCCTCGACTTTGCCGCTTTGGCTGGAGCATCCCGCCTGATGTGACTCTGAAGCTGCGCCAGTAGACACAAGCTGCGCCAGAGGTACGACAAATTGTCCCTTTCCAGGTCTCGTACGACCACGCCTTTGCATTTCAATCACTTGCAGCTCAATTGGTCGGCTTTGCACCATGTCCAGTCAGACGAAGTGTCTCAACTTTCCAAATCATCAGGATGTAGATAAGTTATTGCAAATGGGAAGCTTACGCGTGAATTGAGCTCTGGTTGTCCGCTTGCACTTATCGGCTGCGAGGTAATCGTCACCACTATGTCCAAGAACAGCAGAATCGTTGCCGTAGTGCTCAGCCTGACTCTTGCGGTCACGGCTGGGTTCAACCTTTCCTCCCCGCAAGTGAAGCAGGTGCTTAGCAGCATCGCCTCAGCTGTTTGGGGCTCCTAAGCAGGTTCTTCGCTTTAGCCCGCATGTAAATGCGGCCAAAGGAAATTGAGCCTCCCCAGGCAGTCCACAAAATTTTTGCAGGGAGTTAAGAAAGAAACCCAAATGAAACCGACTATGACAACGAAAGGTGCGGTGGCCAGGTTCTGGCGCTTGCACCTGGTCACTGCGACGCTGCTGATGTTTGCAACTGCAGCCTTCGCAGTATCAGGTAAAGGCAAGTACGGACCCCATGCTGCGCCTGATCTCGACAAGTTCCCGGTCAACCCGGACGGCACGGTAAGCGTGATCGTCCAGTTGGCGCCGGGCACACCGCCGGGACAAGTTAAGCAGTTCGCCCGCAGCATCAATCAAAACCTCACGGGTATCGGTGCTGTTGCCGCGAACGTCCCGGTAAAAATGCTAGAAAAACTTCTTTCGAACGGCTGGGTCACCTACGTTTCTCCTGACCGTCCGAACAAACCATCTTGGGGCGATGCTCCGCCTCCGGTGAATGCTGAAGTTGCACGCCAGAACTATGGCGTGAATGGCACCGGAATCGGGATCGCAGTCATCGACAGCGGTGTGTATCCGCACGATGACCTGATGACCGCGGACATGAAGGCTTCCCGCATTGTTTACAGCGAGAGCTTTGTGCCCGGCGATCTAAGCACGAATGACGCATATGGTCACGGCACGCACGTAGCTGGAATTCTGGCCGGTAACGGTCACGATTCAGGTTACGGCAGCGGCTACGCGAACCAATATGTCGGAATCGCGCCGAACGCGAACATCATCAATCTGCGCGTTCTCGACCAGAATGGGGGTGGTTCTGACAGTGCTGTCATCGCAGCGATCAATCGTGCGGTTCAGCTCAAGGGTCAGTACAACATCCGAGTGATCAATCTTTCGCTCGGACGCAACGTCTATGAGTCCTACACTCTCGATCCTCTCTGCCAGGCCGCGGAAGCAGCTTGGAAGGCAGGCATTGTAGTGGTAACGGCTGCTGGAAACCTTGGCCGCGACAACAGCTGGGGTGAACAGGGTTACGCAACCATTCAGGCGCCCGGCAATGATCCCAACGTGATCACTGTTGGCGCCATGAGCCCTCTGGGCACTTGGACGCGAACCGACGACATCGTCTCCAGCTATAGCTCGAAGGGACCCACACTACTCGACCACATCCTGAAGCCAGACATCATGGCGCCGGGCAACAAGATCACCTCGTTGCTGGTACCTGGATCGCGGCTTGCTGCGATGGCTCCGAGTAATGCGATGGTCACTTCGAGACCAACGACCATCTGCGACGTTGCTACCGACGCGACTAGCTGTAATGCGTCGGTCGGTACGCAATACCTCCAGTTGAGCGGCACCAGCATGGCGACTCCGGTTGTTTCCGGTGCAGCCGCGCTGATGTTCCAAAAAGACTCGAAGCTGACGCCGGACACCATCAAGGCGCGCCTGATGAAGGACGCCTGGAAGGGCTATCCATCTCACGGCAAGAGCTGGGCCCATGACATCAAGCAGCGATCCTACGAGGCTCAATACGACGCCTTCACGATCGGTTCTGGTTATGTCGACATCCAGGCCAGTCTTGCCGACAATACAGTCATCAACGGAGGAGCAGCTTCGCCAACCGTAGTCTTCAATGCGACTACGAAAACGGCGAAGTTGGTGAATGGTCTCTCAGTGGTTTGGGGACAGTCGATGGTCTGGGGACAATCGGCGGTCTTCGCAAACTCAGTTGTCTGGGGACAATTCACGGTTGATCTGGACTCGTCAGTCTGGGGCAACTCGGTGGTATGGGGCCAATTCGGGACTGACGCCTGCAGCATGGTTTGGGGTCAGAGTGTAGTTTGGGGCCAATTCAGCGATGAGCTGAATGCTCTGAGCAGTGACGATCCGGGTGATACGGACGACACGGCTCCGGATCCAGCCGCTGCGGTTGTAGCGGTAAGCAGCACGCCGGATCCAACCGCAACCCCGGCTCCAGCTCCAACGGACCCGACCGCGGTTCCGGCTCCGACGGATCCAACGGCGCCCGTAACGGGAGGTGCACTGTGAAAACCTCTCGTTCAGCACAGGTCTTTATCGCAGTCGTAATCCTGTCCGGTTTCGCAGTGTTGGCGAACGCTGTCCTACACGCGCAATCGGCCGATCACACCCGGTTCGTCTCTTTCCTTCTGGTGGCCTGCCTGGCGGCGAGGTTGAAAGTGAAGCTGCCCGGACTCACTGGAAGCATGTCAGTGAATCTGCCGTTCATCCTGGTCGCAGTGGCCGAGATGAGCCCGTCGGAGGCTCTGGCAGTAGCGTGCTTCTCGACCTTCGTTCAGTGCCTGCCGCGAGCAACACAGAAGTTCAATACCGTGCAGGCGATCTTCAACTTCGGCAACATGGCCCTGGCAGTTGGAGCGACGCGTTTGACGTTCGGCGATGCGGCATTCAACAGCATGGTAGGTTCGCATGCGTTGTTGCTCGCGTTGGCGGCGGTGGCGTTCTTCGTAGCCAACACAGTGCCGGTAGCCTTCGTTATCTCACTCACGGAAGCGAAGAACGCCCTCAAGGTTTGGGGCGACATCTTCCAGCTTTCCTTCCCGTACTTCGTAGCCAGCGCGGCAATTGCCGGCCTGGTTCTCGCAGCAACGGAGAAGATTGGCTGGCAGGTTCCGCTGTTCGTGCTGCCGGTGATGTTCGGAATCTTCCACTCCTATAAGCGCTACTTTAGCGCTGCGAAGGAGACTCCGGCTCCAGTTGCCGTAGCAGTACGTGCAGCTGCAGCAACGGCAGACTAGTCGAGCGGTTTAATTCGAGGTTGTTCGATACCGGCTGTGCACTTGGGGGAGGGCACAGCCGGTTTTTTTTGTTCCAAACTTTTCAATCCCCATGTATGTGTGCAGCGATGTGGATTCCTTTCGTAATCTGGCTCTTGCGCACAGTGCAGGATAGAGTTTGAGCATCTCACGTTTGCGAGGTTGATCCCATGCAGAACACGACCAGAGATGCCGGCGCAAGCGAATTGAGCTACCAGGGACCGCTCATCGGAATGAGGTCCACACGCACAGAATCCAGCGCGGCAAAAACGACCACGAAGAAACCGCCTGCGTCCGAAAAGTCTTCCTTCTGATTCAGACCCGACGCTGATTCCCAAATGGAACTCTGCAGATCAGATAAAAAACCTCACTCAAATTGTCGTCGGAATTGTGCCAGCTGTTCCTTGATTTCAGCGATGTCGCTGCGAAGGTGAGCCAGTTCCTCCTCGAGCCGTGTAAAGCGATCGGCATCATCGGACGCTGCCAACGAGCGAGGACGATGCTGTATCGCAGGGATCGCGTCCTCAACGTCACCTGAAAGCAGATGGACATATCGAGACTCTTTTGTCCCCGGCTGGCGAGGCAGCATCCTTGCAAGTGGCGGATCGCGCTCGCTCAAGCGCTGCAGTGCCGATTGGACATCATCTAAATGCTCGAACCGGTACATCCGTTCCGTTCGCCCGCGAAGTTCGCCAGGGGTCTGTGGCCCTCGAAGCAGCAGCACGCATAACACCGCGGTCTCAGCACGGCTAAGGTTAAACACTTCCTGCAGACGGTGCTCATACTTGCTGACCCGGCTATCTGCTCCGCGGGCCGGACCAGCAAGCAGGTGTTCTTGTAACCGCTCCAGCGCCTCACGCACGCCAGTCTCGTCAACATTCATCACTGGCTCGCGATTGTTCTTCTGGTTACAAGCATTCACCAGCGCATTCAACGAGAGTGGATAGTAGTCCGGCGTGGTGATCTCCTTTTCGATTAGCGCACCCAAGGCTCGAGCCTGGATGTGGTTCAGCAGGATGTCCATCGGCTTAGCTTACCTGTCGCCAGCAACCCTTCTTATCGCCCGAATATTCCTCCAGGTCCTGATCCCTCCAGCTCTGGGGGAAATGCTGACAAATCCCGCGGGAAATCCCGAACACCGCCTTGGATGGCGTTGGATTGCTGAACTCCTCAAGGATTGACTCAGGAATCTCAAGGGATTCTCGTTTCGCTAGGCAACAGCGTTGATGAACCGGGAGCGGCGACCTCAAAACGCGTTCAACTTGCATCAAAGTAGGTGCAGATTCAAGGGGAGATTAACGATGTCTGACAGCCCGGTCGCGAAACAGGACTGGTTTTCGCGTTTCTCCAACTCATGTTCCTTGATGGTTGGGTCGCGTTGGTCATTCTCGGTTGCAATTCTGGTTGTGATTGCGTGGGCTTTGACCGGGCCTTACTACCACTACTCCGATACCTGGCAGCTCGTCATCAATACCGGGACCACGATCGTGACGTTCATCATGGTATTCCTGATTCAGCATACGCAAAACCGCGATTCGAAGGCCATCAACCTCAAGCTAAACGAAATAATCTTCTCCATCGAGAGAGCCAAGAACGACCTGATAGACGCAGAAAATCTTTCCGATGAAGAATTAGAGGAACTCGAAAAGAAGTACGCCCATGTCAGAGCTATCGCTGAGCAGCGCCGTGAACGGCGAAGGCAGCCGTCAGAGCGAACGCCGGCGGCGTAGCGTCAGGCTCGTACGCGGCAGGTCCACCAAAGAACCGGGGCAACTGATCACAGCCCTGTGATCAGCAAGGCCGCCGTTTTGAGCAGCAAGCGAGCTCTTCGGCTCGGCAGGCGCCTAATGTTCCCATGTGAGGGTAAGGCAGCGGCGCTCCCCGATAACCGTTAGTAGCCGACGAGCCGCATTGCGCCATTTCGCGCCATGCGGATTCGGCGTATCATTAGCACATGTCAATGAAGCAGATGTGTCCCGCCTGCAAGGGGCGCCGCACTGACGGCAACGGGAGGACGTGCCAAGCCTGTCAGGGCAGTGGCGAAATCGAATCGAAGAGCCGGCCTGCTACTCTCCCGAGAGTGATTCCGATGCCCTCCAAAGGGTCTCATTCGTGACCGTTCTTCTTAGCGTACCCACTAGCCATGGTAATCACCTCCAAGAGCTGCGGAGCAAATGTGGAAAGCTGCGCGACGAGATCTTTGAAGCATGCTGCGCGCTGCAACGTGAGCCCGACCAAGTCGACCTTCAAAGGTTGATGGTCATCGTCCGTCAGCTGGAAATGTTTGAAGCTGAGTGTCGCGATCGCGAGAACAGTGCGGGAATTCCTCGTTAGACCCTTACCTGTATTATTCCGTCGCTCAGAAATGCTGATCACCAGACATCATGCAGCTGCGTTCCGATCCTATGTTTTTCTCCTCTTGGGAAATAAGTACTGGAGAGTCAGCCCCTCGGCCGTGTTTGGCTGTTGCCAATGAATGAAGAAGGCAGCACGCGCGAGCTGGCGCCTATTCTCAGGCTGCTCGGTCAGGCCGCTCAATCACTGGGAGTTGGTATAGGTGTACGTGAAAATGTGATGACGAGCTGTCTAATCGGCGCATGAACGTGAAGACCACATTCTCATCGCAAGCTTCGCACCGGGGGAAACGATGTCCCTGGACTAACGTCACCTCCGACGGGAGACGGTGAGCGGAATGACGAACAGAGTACAACGCTGTGTGCGGGACAAAAGCTCCCGTCTTCCAAGCGCGCGATTCTATGGAGATTACGTTTTCTTCCATATCCGCTGAGCACTTGCCCCCAGGGAGCAAGAGTTCAAATCCCGGAGAGATTCGGTGTTCAAGACGAGCGCGCCATTGTGAGATGTCACTGACAATGACGCGTTGAAACCACGGGACTTCACTTGGTATCGCGGTTGCACTTTCATGCGAGTTCGCCCTGGTTGACTCGGAGGCTCGATGAAGAACAAGCGCATTTCTGTGCTGTACCGCGAGAACTGTGGCGGCATCTTACGTAATCTCGCATGTGGTTTACGAAAAGGAGCAACCACTTTGGCTGAGTTGGATCTTTACGATGATCTAAAGGAAAGAATTTTTTCACAGGACACGACGATCACTGCGGATCAGAAACGGAAGTCTGCAGCTTAAGTACTCGAGACCTCACGTTGTCAACCCGTTGGCGTGGCCCAAAGCCGTTCGGAACTGAGTTCCGAGCGGCTTTTTGACGCTCGGCGAGTCAAATAGAACTGCCATTCAGCTTTTCCCCAACTTGGTTTGACTGCATCCCGGTTGAGGCAACGTCTGTCTCTTCGAAGTTCAGTGTCCGAGCGTTTCGCGAACTACTCGCGGCGACAAAGACGGCAACCAGAATCAGGTTCAGCAAGATGCTGCGTTGCGCAGGCATGCCCGGAAAACGCAGACTTGGCCTGAAGCTGGTAACAAAAAGGGACAGCCCAAACAACGTGACAGTCGGGAAACAACACGGCCCATGAACATGCGGCACAGCGATAGCCATGCACGAATCCAAGGGGACACAAGATTGGACTCAGCGTTCGCGCAGGTGAACAGGTTGCGGGTGCCGCTAAGGAAGCCATTCGGTACATTCTAAATCCCAAAGTACCGGAGCGGGAGGATGGCCCATCTCTGGAGAGCGACCTCAAGATTGTTGCTTCGATAAGCAGACCAATCGAAACTGAAAAATCATTCGTGTGCTTGCCAAAGTGACACCAACGCTAGACAGGAGTACATTTAGAGCGTCCAAGCTCTACGCTGCTGCCCGCCGACAGAAAACCTGCTTCGAGTGCCGCTCCTAAGGTTTGGTGGTTGTACACCGGTTCCATGCAAATCAGATATTTCCGAAAGGACGGACGCGCGCTTGAATATCTACGTGGGAAATCTTCCCTTCAGTGCCAGTGAAGATGATTTGAGACAGGCTTTTGGAAAATACGGATCAGTTGGCGAAGTCAACTTGATCCGCGATCAGTTTAGCGGACGTTTGCGCGGCTTCGGCTTCGTCGAAATGTCTGATAGCACCCAGGCGAACGCCGCCATTGAGGCGCTCAACGGGAGCGATCTCGGCGGACGTGCTATCACTGTTAATGAAGCTCGTCCACGTGCGGAGCGTGGCGACAGTGGTGGGCGAGGAGCTCGCCCCGGCGGTGGTGGCGGACGTCCCGGTGGCGGAGGTCGCGGCGGCAATCGCGGCGGCGATCGCGATCGCGGCGGACGTGGACCGCGCTGGTAGTTATCGAATAGTCTCGAGGCGTTTCGGTCTGGACTGGTCACCGTTCTTGCTTGCAGTACGCTTCCACCAGCTGGCCGTCATACGTGTCATCACGCAAGCCATAGCGGATGGTGGGCTGCGCCACAACTGACGATCATCGAGACGATCCCACGGGATCGGGACTAGTATCACCGTGCCAATACCGCGTGGCGCTCCGTGCCGCTCACATTGCTTTTCCTCCAATGTTGGTGGATAATCCTTTCCTCTCTCCCGCCCGGTTCGATTCGAAACCATGACTCCTGCGCAGCGTCCCATTACGTTGCATGGCAACGCCAACGAGCGTCTATTCCCGGTGCTGCTGGAAGTCATGGCGGCCATCTCAGACCAAAATCTTGACAAGCTTTTGCAGACGATCACCCGTGGCGCCTCTTCAGTCCTTGGAGCAGATCGATCAACTCTGTTTGTCGTAGACCGCAGCAAAAAACAGATTTGGTCGAAAGTAGCTCAAGGTGCTGGAATCACGGAGATCAGGATTCCGCTCGGTGCCGGAATCGCCGGGAGTGTGGCATTGAGCGGCGAAATCATCAATATTCCTGATGCCTATGCCGATCCTCGTTTTAACCGAGAAGTGGATAAACGCACTGGGTACACGACTCGCAGCATCCTCTGCATGCCGATGAAAGACGCCTCTGAGAAGATCATCGGCGTATTCCAGCTTCTCAACAAGGAAAGCGGCGCCTTCACCGCTGAAGATGAGCAACTGCTGCAGGCGTTTGCCGCTCAGGCAGGTATCGCCGTTCGCAATGCGATCTTGAACGAAGAGATCCGGAAACGCATGGAGGTTTCCGAGACGCTCCTCAAGGTAATGAAGTCTGTCGCCTCGGAACTGCACATTGACGAACTCCTGAAGAAGATCGTGAACAGCACCTCAGAAGTGATGTGCGCCGAACGCGCGAGTCTCTTTCTTATCGACCCGAAGACCGGGGACCTCTGGTCGAAAGTTGCGCAAGGCATGGACGCAATGGAGATTCGTATACCCATCGGTGTGGGCATCGCCGGTCACGTAGCGATGACTGGCGAAACCATCAATATTGAAGACGCATACGCAGATTCGAGGTTCAATCCCGAAATTGACAAACGCTCCGGTTTCCGCACCCGCAGCATGCTTTGTATGCCGTTGCGCAACGACGCTGGCGAAGTGATGGGCGTAATGCAAGTGCTCAACAAGCTAAGCGGCACCTTCAGCGAGGAAGACGAACGCCTGCTGAATGCGTTGGGCTCTCAGATCTCGATTTCAATTGAGAATTCCCGGCTCTTCGAGCGAGTTGTTTTTATGCAGAACTACAACTCAAGCATTCTCGGATCCATCGCCACGGGAGTCGTGACGCTGGGCCCCGATGGCAGAGTCATTTTCATCAACAGCGCGGCCGAGAAGATTTTTTCCTCGACCGAAACGGGAAAAATGTACGACGAGTTCTTTAACGCGGTGCAGAATGCAGAACTAACCAGCGGAGTCAGTAAAGTCTTGCAAGGAAGCGAATCTGAATACAAGGCATATCATGCACAATTTTTGCGCGCCGACAATGATGCAGTAAATGCGAACTTCCACGTTCTGCCGCTGCGGGATCCGGCCGGGAAGAACTTTGGTCTGGTCGTAGTAGCGGACGACATAACGCAGGAAAAGCGACTGATGAGCACGCTCTGTCGGTACGTCACTCGGGAAGTTGCTGAACGCGTACTCGCCGATCGCGACAAGCTAAAGTTGGGTGGTGATCGTCAGACTGTTGCCGTGCTATTTGCTGACATCCGGAATTTCACGAGCATCTCCGAGAAGTCTACGGCAGAAGAGATTGTTGGCATGCTGAACGATTACTTCACGCGCATGATGGAGCCCGTCTTCCGCTATGAGGGCATGCTCGACAAATTTATTGGCGACGCGATGATGGCGGTGTTTGGAGCGCCGGTAGCGCGTCAGGACGATGCGCAACGAGCGGTAATGGCCGCGCTCGAAATGCGTCGAATTCTGTCGCGTTACAACCGTCAGCGAGTCGCGCGCGGGCTGCAGCCCATTCAGACCGGCATTGGCATTACTAAGGGCGAGGCGATTACGGGGAATATCGGGTCCGAGCAGCGCATGGACTACACCGTCATCGGCGATACAGTGAACGTTGCTTCGCGTCTGGAAAGCCTCACCAAGAGTTATGAATACAAGATCCTGATCAATGATCAGGTCTATGAAGACATTAAGGACAGGATCGCCTGCGTGGACCTGGGCTTTGCCCAGATTAAAGGCAAAGGTGAGGGCGTCCACATTTACGGAGTCGAGGAACCGCTGGAGAACCGCGTTTTCCACCGCGTGGCGAGGCACTTTGAGGTCTGTTCCGGAATTGGCGATCAGCTAGTAACAGGCGAAGCAATCGAAATTAGTGAAGGCGGAATGAGTTTCCGCACGCGAGCCATACACCAACCGGACAGCGAACTTGATCTTCATTGCAAGTTTGGATCGGAATGGGTGCAGTTCCGTTCCATTGTCCGTCGTGCGGGAGAAGCTACCATGGGCGTGGAATTCCTCAACGTTTCGCCTCTCGCTCGCACCAAACTTATCGAGTTTCTCAATCTCAAGACCGCAGCTGCCACCGCCTAAAGGGCAGCTTGTGGCGCCCAGTTATTCTTTGGGCTTCAACGCCAGAGCGGCGGAGTTCATGCAATATCGTAAACCGGTCGGTCGCGGTCCGTCAGGAAAGACGTGCCCCAGATGCGCGTCGCAGCGACTGCAAACAACTTCAGTGCGTCTCATTCCATACTCGTTGTCTTCTCTGGTAGCAATGCTGTCTTTAGAAGCGGGCGCGTAGAAACTCGGCCATCCCGTTCCTGATTCGTATTTCGTGTCAGAGCTGAACAACTCCTGCCCGCAACACACGCAAGTGTAAGTCCCGGGATCTTTGGTCTCATAATACTTTCCCGTAAACGCGCGCTCAGTTCCCCGCTTTCGGGTGACGTGGTACTGCTCATCGGAAAGTTCGGAGCGCCATTCCGCATCGGTCTTCTTAATATTTTCAGCCATATCGTCTTAATAGTACATGCCTGAAAGTCTGTACTGATGCATCGTTCTGCTGGCTTTCCGATAAGCATTTTGCCTGTTTCTGCTCCTGCAAGGCTGGCAGGCAAAACCCGTCGAACCAACGCTAGACCGAGCAGAAGTCAAAGCCCGGTTGACCGAAGACTTTGTGAAAAATATCATGCTGCATTCGGCCGGGACATGACACCGCAGGAGCGCAGATTCTTTGGCCTTGACTAGCCAGGCTTAGAGATCGCAAATCTGCCGATCCCTAGACGTCGAAATAAGCTACGTGCTCACGCCAGCCCGAGTGTGTTCCAGCGCATGCGCAAGCCGCAAGATGGTGCCCTCTTCAAAGTGTCGGCCGAGAATCTGCATGCCAATGGGCAATCCCGTTTTGGATCGTCCACACGGCACCGAGACTCCCGGGATTCCGGCTAAGGATGCCGTCACGGTGAAGATATCGGCAAGGTACATTGCGAGTGG
>Ga0136846_1235439_pt1 | contig 13416 bp, 14 predicted proteins | sample HopSoiMetagenom2_FD_96841 | JGI IMG/M metagenome (GOLD analysis project Ga0136846, IMG submission 96841) | Grasslands soil microbial communities from Hopland, California, USA - 2 Assembly 2016 (version 4) | ecosystem: Environmental > Terrestrial > Soil > Grasslands | place: USA: Hopland... | reverse complement strand
CTGGTCGCCGAGCCCCCGGCGTCGTACGCCGGGCCGGCTCGCGACACCGTGCTGCTGCTGCCCGGGTTCACCGGCAGCAAGGAGGACTTCATCTCGCTGCACGAGCCACTGGCCGCGCGCGGGTACCGTACCGTCGCCGTGGACGGGCGCGGGCAGTTCGAGTCGCCCGGCCCCCGGGACGACGAATCGGCGTACGCACAGGGCGAGTTGGCGCGGGACGTGCTCGCCCAGGCGGCGGCCGTCGGCGCCCCCGTGCATCTCGTCGGGCATTCGCTGGGCGGCCAGATCGCCCGGGCCGCCGTCCTCCTGGACCACGCCCCGTTCGTCTCCCTGACCCTCATCTCCTCGGGCCCCGCCGAGATCTCCGAGGCGCAGCGCCAGCGCGCGAAACTGCTGCGGGACGCGCTCGCCGTGATGAGCCTGGCCGACGTCTGGGCGGCCATCCAGGCCATGGACGACCCCCAGTCCGGCGGCGGCGACCTCGACTCGGTGGACGCCGTGGACGCCGGGCTCGACGACCGCGAGGACCTGCGCCGCCGCTGGATGGGCAACAGTCCGGCCCAACTCATCGCCACGGGGCGTCAGTTGTGCACCGAGCCGGACCGGGTGGCGGAACTCGCCGCCGTACCGCTGCCCTTCCATGTTCTGTCCGGCGCGGAGGACGGCACCTGGGCCGTCCCGCTGCTCGACGACATGGCCGTACGGCTGGCTGCGCACCGGACCGTCGTCGCGGGCGCCGAACACTCCCCCAACACGGACCGCCCCCTGGAGACCGCGCGCGCCCTGGCGGACTTCTGGGACACCCTCGAGCGTCGGGCGCATTAGCGACGGCGGCTTCAGTGGTCGTACGGCGTCAATCCACCGGAGTGGCTTAGTACTGCGTCTGCAGGTGCTCCCAGAACCCGTCCCGCAGCGACCGCCGCAGTTCCGCGTGGCCGCGCAGCGAGTACTGCAGCAGCCCCTCCGCCTCCACCAGCAGGTCCTGGTCGACGGATCCGGGCAGATACGGATGCCCGGGTAGCAGTTCGACCAGCGCCTCACGTCCCCGCGCCGCCAGCCACTTCGCCGCGATCTGCGCGCCCACGAACCGCACGTCCTCGCGCGTGGGCCGCGTTCCGCCCGACGCCTCGTAGGTCGCGGCGGTGCGCCGGACGACGTACGGCTTGAAGAAGTCGAGGTCGAATGTGCGCTGGCTGTCGACCTCCCACAGCAGCGGCTCGGCCTGGTTGCGGCCCTCGGGGGCCTCGATGCCCCACAGGTGGACGCGTGCGCCGTATCCCTGCGCGGCCTCGACCGCCGACACCAGGTCCTCGTCGCCGCCGATGAGCGCGGCGTCGCTGATCGCACGGTGGCGGGCCAGTGACTCCAGGTCTGTGCGGATCAGCGAGTCGACGCCTTTCTGCTGGTTGTTGGCGTTGAGGTTGCCCAGGCGGACCTTCACGTCGGGGAGTTCCGCGATGTACTGCTGTTCGATGGTGTGGATGCGGCGCCGGGCGCCGTCGTACCAGTAGACCCGCAGCAGCCGGCTGTCCGCGAAGATCGTGCGAGCCTTGTCGATGAGCGCCTCGATGAGACCTTCCGCGTCCAGCTCGTAGGAGCGGCGGTCCTCGGTTCCGGCGACGAGCCGTCCCGCCGCCGCGTACAGATATCCCGCGTCGACGAAGATCGCATGGGTCGAGGGTGTCTTCGCCACCTCGGCGAGCATGCGGTGGAGCAGTTCGTTCGTGCGGTCGATGCGGGCGCTCAGCTCCGTGTGGTCGTCGTTGTTCATATGCCTCCCATTGTCTCGGCGGTCACGCTTCGAACACAACCGGTCCCGGTCAGTCTCCCGTACGCCCTCGGTACGGCTCTTACCGCTTGGTAGTTAGACGTTCGAAAAATTTATTTAGCGTAGGGAATGTTTGTAACATGCGGGTAGTTGACTCGTACGTAACCAAGTAGTTCTCCTCAGGAGGATGACCAGACGAAGGGAGAAGCCCTTGCGCTTCGAAATCATGCGTCTTGACGATGTCGATGGAACCCCCGTGGACAGCACAGTCGTGGACGCCGCCTCCGTCAACCGGATCGTGCAGCAAGCAGCCGCCATAGGGCAGCGCCTCTGGATCCGCCCGGCCGACGCCTCGGCCTCATAACGCGCCGACGCGCGGACGACGCTCGTGGACGACGAGCAGACTTCGGAACCCCCGTACGGCACCGATGCCGTGCGGGGGTTCCGCATTACCGGCGGCCCCCCCTCGGCCGCCCCCGTCAGCCCTGCTGGATCACCTGGGTGATCCCGTTGATGATCTGCTGCACGGCGATCGCGGACAGCATCATCCCCGCGAGGCGGGTCACCAGCACCACGCCCCCGTCCTTGATGACGCGGATGATCAGCAGCGAGTACCGCATCACCACCCACAGCACGACGTGGACGGCCAGGATCGCCGCCCACACCGACACCTGCATGGCCACGCCGTGCGCCTTCTGCACGGCCAGGATGACCGACACGATCGCACCGGGCCCGGCGAGGAGCGGCATGCCGAGCGGCACGAGAGCGACGTTCACGTCCTTGGTCTGCTTGGGTTCGTCCGTCTTGCCGGTGAGCAGGTCGAGGGCGATCAGCAGGAGCAGCAGCCCGCCGGCGATCATCAGGGCCGGCACGGAGACGTGCAGATAGTCCAGGATCTGGTGCCCGAGCAGCCCGAACACGGTGATCACACCGCCGGCCACGCAGACCGCCTGGAACGCCATCCGCTTCTGGACGCGGGCGGGGCGACCGGCGGTGAGCGCGAGAAAGATCGGGGTGATCCCGGGGGGATCCATGATCACGAAGAGGGTGAGGAAGAGCGAGCCGAAGACGGCGACGTCGAACATGGGTGAGCGAGCCTTGCGTAGATACGGGAAGCACAAAGGAAGAACAGGGGAGAGGAGGGGAAAGGCGAGGCGGAGGCCGGTGCCTCAGGCTCCGCCGGTTCCCGGCACCGGGAACGCGCCGGTGGCCCGCCGGGTGATCTCGGCGTACACCTCAGGGTCCGTCGTGTACTCCCCCAGCACGCAGGTCTTGCGGCTGCCGTGGTAGTCGGAGGAGCCGGTGCCCAGCAGCCCGAGCTCCGTCGCGAGGCCGCGCAGTCGCGCCCGGGTCGCCGGTTCGTGGTCCATGTGGTCGACCTCGATGCCGTCGAGCCCGGCGGCTGCCAGCTCCGCGATCACGGACTCCGGCACCGTCCGCCCCCGCTTGCTCGCGGCCGGGTGCGCGAACACGGCCACCCCGCCGGCCCCCTTGATCAGCCGCAGCGCCTCGAAGGGGTCGGTCTCGTGCTTCGGTACGTAGGCGCGGGCGCCGTCGGCCAGCCAGCTCCCGGTGAAGGCGTCGTTCACGGTCGGTACGACGCCCAGCTCGACCAGCGCGGTGGCGACGTGCGGCCGGCCCACGGAGCCGTCACCGGCGATCCGCGCGACCTGCTCCCAGGTGATCGGCACGCCCAGCTCCTGAAGCTTGGCCACCATCCCCTGGGCCCGCGGCACCCGGTCGTCCCGCACCAGCTCACGCTCGGCGAACAGCGCGGGCTCCTCGGGGTCGAACAGGTAGGCCAGCATGTGCATGCTGATGCCGTCGAGCCGGCAGGACAGCTCGGCCCCGGTGACCAGCGTGAGCCCGGCGGGCAGCGCGGCGATCGCCTCGGCGTACCCACGGGTCGTGTCGTGATCGGTCAGCGCGACGACGTCGAGCCCGGCCGCGGCGGCGTTGCGCACCAGCTCTGCGGGCGTGTCCGTACCGTCGGAGGCCGTGGAGTGGCAGTGCAGATCGATGCGCACGGTGCGGACTCCAGGCGGCGACGGGGACAAGCGAGACGCGCCAAGCATAACGGCCGCCACGAGCGGCCTGTCACACCTGAACCACTCAAGCGACCCTTACGGAAGCTCGCCCAGGGGTGCGCGAGGGAAACGGTGCGATCAGCGCGCACACCACAACGAACCCACGCACCCCGAAGCCCGGCGGAGCGCTACGGCTGAAGCAGCCTCGGCGACAGCGCCCCGCACGGCACCAGCTCCACCTCGGCCCCGGCGTCCCGCAAATCCGTCAGCACCAGTTCGTCGTACATCAGCAGCCCCGACTGTTCCGGCCACACGACCGCCCACAGCCACAGCCCGAGCGCCTCGCCCGCGAACACCGCACGATCGTCGGGCCCGCCCGCGACATGCCACAACGGAGTGGGCCGCCCCGCCGCCAGCACCTTCGCCTCGGCCGGTTTCTCGACGTTCATGTACGGCCCCGGGTCCGGACCGTCGATGCCCGCGTACCACGCACCGAGGCCCACGCCGAGTTCCTCCGCGACCAGGATCAGCTCGCCCATGCCACCGAGCGGACCGGGCCCCGTACAGGCCACCGCCGTCGCACGACCCCCGCTGCGGTCGTCGCCCGCGCAGCCCACGCCCGTGAACAGCCAGCCGACCGGCAGCGGCCACGGCATCCACACCGGCACCTGCGTGCGGTGCACCACGACGTCGAGGGCTTCGACGCTCGGCGGTATCACGGGCTGCAGCGGATGCACCGTCCCGTGCACGTCGCACTGCCAGGAGTCGGAAAAGAGGCCGGGAGCCCTGACCCGGCCACCACACTTCGGGCAACTGGGTTCGCCCCTCATAGAGCCCCACGGTCCTCCCCGTCCTTCCTCGCGTCAAGGACGATCACCCGTCCGGAGTGACACGTTTCCACCCTTTCCACCAGGTGGAATTAAATGTAGCTTACATTAATTAGCTACCCTAACTTACTGTATGCATGCACCAACGATTCTCGCGGGGCCGCAACCCGCGAGTCGTGCGTGACGTGACGCGTGAACGCGAAGGAGAACGAGCAGGCTGGTACTGCTCGCCGTCGACGTACTGGTCCTCGGCTACGGCAGCCACACCACCGCCGTCGTCTGCACGATCCTGTCGGGCGCGTTCATCGGCGTGAACAACACCGTCTACACCGAACTGGCGCTGGACGTCTCGGACGCGCCCCGCCCGGTGGCCAGCGCCGGCTACAACTTCGTGCGCTGGTTCGCGGCGGCCGCGGCCCCGTACTTCGCGCCGAAGATCGAGGAGTGGAGCGACGTCCACATGCCGTTCGTGGTCGCGGCGGTCACGGCCGTGCTCGGCGCGGTGGTGGTCGTCGTACGGCGGAAGTCGCTCACGAACGAGGCCGAGGAGCTGGAGACGCGGCACGCGACCGAGGACGGTGTCGGCGTCTTCGCAAGCTAGGACTTGGCGACCGGCCGTCCAACTGAGGCCTTCCAGAAGCCTGTTGGTGACATCGGTCACTAGGAAGCCACGCGCGAGGGTCAGTCCAGCGGGACGGACCTGCGGGACGGGTCCCGTAGGTCCGTCCCGTGCGTGAGCCAGCGCTCCTGGAGGGCCTGGGCGCCGTGGACGCGTTTCCAGGCGGCCTCGTTGGGGGTCATCGGGAGCAGGGGCAGGAAGCGCACGGGGTCCAGGGGCTCGTCGAGTTCCAGGTCCTCGACCAGGCCGCCCGGTTCGGCGACCAGTACCGAGGTGAAGGGAGCCCCGGGCCACAGCGGCTCGCCGACGTCGAGCGAGGCGCCGGGTGCCACGATCACACCCTCGACCTGCGGGGACGCGGCGAGGATCGCGAGCGGGCGCAGCACCTTGTCGGTGTCGGCGAGGCCCGCCCGGACGGAGATGAGCAGTTCGGCGCGCGGGCCCCGCACCGGGTCGGCGAGCACGGCGGCGGGGTCGGCCATCGGCTGCGCGGACATACCGAGCGTGGCGTAGCGGACGAGTTCCCCGTCCTGGTCCCGGTCCGTGAAACGCAGTACTTCGACGCGGTCCGTACCGAGGAAGGTGACCGCGGCGCGCGCGTCCGGTTCGCCCAGCGTCGTACACAGCCGGGCCTCGACCAGAGGAAGAACATCAGACATGCGGCGAGCATAGAACTCGTCAGTTACGGGCAAACGAGCACCTTGACAGTTCCGCCGGCTGTTACCCTTGGCCGGGTTCGGGCAGCACGCGGAGGCATCGCGATCGAGTCCCGACACCGCTGAAGTTCCCCTCAGGGGGCTCCCCTTGACGGGGAATGGATCGTCCCTCACGAGGGACCGGCCGGAGGAGGTGGGGCTGCAATGGATCGAAGTCATCCGTGCAGTAGCACCCGCTCTTCCGCCCGCTGATGTAGTTGCTCCGGCCTACTCCCGCTGGCTGTCACCTTTCGCATTCGCGTCATCGCGGAAGAGCACTTGGTTTCGTTTTGCCTGATCCATGTGATCTCAGTCAGTTCTGAATCAGCGAAGCTCACCACCGCGACGGTGCGGTGCTCCCCGCTTTGTGGACGTGCCAAACATCCTTCAGTCAGGACGTCCCCATTCCGGGCAGTTCCAGTCGTTGTCGGCGGTCTTTCGTTGCCTGTCGCGAAGGAGCCTGCCAAATGTCGATGATCCACAACCTGCGTGCCGCGGTCCGCCCGTCCCGTCCCTCCCTGCGCAAGGACGGCAGCACGTACGACACCACCCGCGACCCCTCGACTCCCTCAGCCGTCGTCGACTGCGCCGTCTACCGTGACGGCGCCCGCGTCGAGACGCCGAAGGCGCTGACGCCGCACGAGGCGATGCGCAAGGTGCGCCGTGACGGCGGCTTCGTGTGGATCGGGCTGCACGAGCCGACGGAAGCCGAATTCTCCGGTATCGCCAGCGAGTTCGGGCTCCACCCGCTCGCCGTGGAGGACGCGATCCAGGCCCACCAGCGGCCCAAGCTGGAGCGGTACGACGACACGCTCTTCACCGTCTTCAAGACCATCCACTACGTCGACCACGCCGAACTCACCGCGACCAGCGAGGTCGTGGAGAGCGGCGAGGTGATGTGCTTCACCGGGCGGGACTTCTTCATCACCGTCCGGCACGGCGGCCAGGGCTCCCTGCGCGCGCTGCGCCACCGCCTCCAGGACGACCCCGAGCTGCTCGCCAAAGGGCCCTCCGCCGTACTGCACGCCATCGCCGACCACGTCGTCGACGGCTATGTCGCGGTCGCGGACGCCGTGCAGGACGACATCGACGAGGTCGAGACGGAGGTGTTCTCCCCGGGCCGCAAGGGCACCCCGCGCGGTACGGAGGCCGGCCGGATCTACCAGCTCAAGCGCGAGGTCCTGGAGTTCAAGCGGGCGGTCTCGCCCCTCCTGCGGCCCATGCAGCTGCTGAGCGAGCGCCCGATGCGGCTGATCGACCCCGACATCCAGAAGTACTTCCGCGACGTCGCCGACCACCTCGCCCGGGTCCAGGAGCAGGTGATCGGCTTCGACGAGCTGCTCAACTCGATCCTCCAGGCCAACCTCGCCCAGGCGTCCGTCGCGCAGAACGAGGACATGCGGAAGATCACGTCCTGGGCGGCGATCATCGCCGTACCGACGATGGTGTGCGGCGTCTACGGCATGAACTTCGACTACATGCCGGAACTGCACTGGAAGTTCGGCTACCCCGTGGTCATGACGGCCATGATCGGCATGTGTGTGGGCATCCACCGCACGCTGAAGCGCAACGGCTGGCTGTGACTACGCTTCTGTCCATGACTGACACGCCGCTCGACCGGGCCCTCGTCGAGGAGGCCACGAAGAAGTCCGGGCTCATCTGGGTCCGGGGCCCCGTCAGCCCCTCCCGCGCCCTGTGGCACGTCTGGCACGAGGGCGCGGCCGTCCTGGTCGGTGACGGTCCCGGCGAGCAGCCGCTGCCGGGGCTCTCCGAGGGGGCGGAGGCGGAGGTCACCGTCCGCAGCAAGGACAAGGGCGGACGGCTCGTCACCTGGCGGGCGACGGTCGTGGAGCTGGCCTCCGGGTCCCCGGAGTGGGAGGCGGCGGTCGCCGAGCTCAAGGGGAAGCGGTTGAACGCGCCGGACGGTGAGGCGATGCCGGCGCGGTGGGCGCGTGAATGCCGGGTGGTGCGGTTGGTGCCGCGTGCCGGGGAGACGCTGCCCTTGCCGGACGGTTCGCTGTCGGCGCCGCCGGTGCCTACGCCGGCGACTACGCGGGAGGCGGTTCCGGCGGGGTTGCCGCGGCTGCTGTTCAAGAAGCGGAAACGCTCCGCGGGGTAGGTGGTTTTTTGCCGCGGGCCCGGTGGGGGCTTGTCGCGCAGTTCCCCGCGCCCCTGAAGGGCGCTCCGCGCCCCTTCAGGGGCGCGGGGAAAGGTGCTGGGCGGCCCTTCAGGAGGATGGGAGTTGTTGGCCGTAGTCGACTGTTTCGTTCTTCGACGGTTCCTTCAGTGGGAAGTCCTTGCCCCAGTCGCTCAGCAGGAGGGTGCCCGCGCCGCCCGCGCGGACCAGGCGCAGGGGGTACGGGGCTCCCTCGAGGGAGACGTCCAGGGTGCCGCCGGAGCCCTTGTCGCCGGTGATGCGGATCGTGCGGACGCCCGACTGCTTGTGGTGGCCGTCCGTGGCGAGGCTGCCGTGCAGGGTGAGGAGGCCGTCCAGGAGGACGTCCTTGTCGGTGAAACCGCTGAACTTCTTGTACGAGGGGTCGCCCGTCGGCACCTTCACGAACAGGCCCCCGAGCTTCGCGGCGGCTGCCGCGTCCGAGTCGCCGTCATTACCTTTGGCGCCGTCCTCGTGGCTCCAGAACGCGGCGTCGGCCTTCAGGAACAGGTGCTCCCCCACCCGCAGCAGCCGGAACGTCGACCCCTTCGCGGTGACCGAGCCGGTGCCGCCGTCGCCCTTGAGACGCATGTCCAGGGTGTACGTGGTCCCGCTGGTCACCACGGTCCCGGAGAGCCGTACGGCCTCGGCGGTCGTGGCGGCCTTGCGCGTCTTCGTCTGGATGGTGTCGGCCGGCAGCTTCCCGACCCCGTTCGTGCCCTCGTCCGGGTCGGCACCGCATCCCGTCAGCAGCCCGGTCCCCGTCACGACCAGCGCGCACATCGCGCTCACCAGTCCGGCGCTGCGGGTACGGCCACGGCAAATCACAGACACAGGTGGGGCTGCCTCTCGTACGGGTGTCCTGAGGGGTGTGGACGGCAGCGTACCGGTGCCGCGGACCCCCGGCGGAGCCAGTCCGTCCGGACCCCCCACCAGGGCACGGCCGAACCGGACGGGCTAGCCTGAAGCGCATCCGAGCAGGCAATTCGGAACCCTGGACGCAATCCGACGCGCTCCCCGCAGCGCACCCGAAGCAGGAGGCGTGGCATGGCGGCAGGCTCACCCCGCGTCTTCGTCTCGCACCTCGCCGGCGTTCCCGTCTTCGACCCGAACGGCGACCAGGTGGGCCGCGTACGCGACCTCGTCGCCATGCTGCGCGTCGGCAACCGCCCGCCCCGGCTGCTCGGCCTCGTCGTCGAACTCACCACCCGGCGCCGCGTCTTCATGCCCATGACCCGCGTCACCGGCATCGAGTCCGGCCAGGTCATCACGACGGGCGTGCTGAACGTCCGGCGCTTCGAGCAGCGCCCCACCGAGCGCCTCGTCCTCGGTGAACTCCTCGATCGGCGCGTCATCCTCGGCGAGACCGGCGAGGAGGTCACCGTCCTGGACGTAGCGGTACGCCAGCTGCCGGCCCGCCGCGACTGGGAGATCGAGCGGGTCTTCGTACGGAAGAAGGGGCGCGGCGGAGCCTTCCGGCGCAACACCGGCGAGACGCTGACCGTCAACTGGTCCGCCGTCACCGGCTTCTCCCTGGAGGAGGACGGGCAGGGCGCCGAGAGCCTCCTCGCCACCTTCGAGCAACTGCGCCCCGCCGACCTCGCGAACGTCCTGCACCACCTCTCCGCCAAGCGCCGCGCGGAGGTCGCCGCCGCCCTCGACGACGACCGGCTGGCCGACGTACTCGAAGAGCTGCCCGAGGACGACCAGATCGAGATCCTCGGCAAGCTCAAGGAGGAGCGCGCCGCCGATGTCCTGGAGGCGATGGACCCGGACGACGCCGCCGACCTGCTCGGTGAGCTGCCCGAGGCCGACAAGGAGCGGCTGCTGAGCCTGATGCAGCCCGCCGACGCCGCCGACATGCGCCGGCTGATGGCCTACCGGGAGGACACGGCGGGCGGTCTGATGACGACCGAGCCGATCGTGCTGCGCCCCGACGCGACCGTCGCCGACGCGCTGGCCCGGATCCGCGAGCCCGACCTCTCCCCCGCGCTCGCCGCCCAGGTGTACGTGTGCCGTCCGCCGGACGAGACGCCGACCGGCAAGTACCTGGGCGCCGTCCACTTCCAGCGGCTGCTGCGCGACCCGCCGTACACCCTGGTCGGCTCGCTCGTCGACGACGACCTGCAACCGCTCTCCCCGGACGCCGAACTGCCGGTCGTCGCCGGTTTCTTCGCGACGTACGACATGGTGGCGGCGCCGGTGGTCGACGAGAGCGGGTCGCTGCTGGGGGCGGTGACCGTGGACGACGTCCTCGACCACATGCTGCCCGAGGACTGGCGGGAGACGGAGTTCCACCTCGACGAGACCGACATCGAGGCCGACGCCGGGGCCGGGGAAGCGGGGGGCCATGTCTCCTGAGCGCGAGACCGGCGCCCGTGAGCGCACGGCCAGCGGCGCCACCGCGGCCTCTCGTCCCCGGGTGCGCCTCGACCAGCCGCGCGCGCCCCGGCGCCGGCTGCTGCCCGAGTACGACCCGGAGGCCTTCGGACGGATGTCCGAACGCATCGCGCGCTTTCTCGGGACCGGGCGGTTCATCGTCTGGATGACGGTCGTCATCATCCTGTGGGTGGTGTGGAACGTGTCCGCACCGGCCGACCTGCGGTTCGACCACTACCCGTTCATCTTCCTGACGCTGATGCTGTCGCTCCAGGCCTCCTACGCGGCCCCGCTGATCCTGCTCGCGCAGAACCGGCAGGACGACCGCGACCGCGTCAACCTCGAGCAGGACCGCAAACAGAACGAGCGGTCGATCGCCGACACCGAGTACCTGACCCGTGAGATCGCCTCCCTGCGGGCCGGACTCGGCGAGGTCGCGACCCGGGACTGGATCCGCTCCGAGCTCCAGGACCTGGTCAAGGAGCTGGAGGAGCGGTACGCGGAGGGGCAGTCCGGCCGACCCGGCGTATTCCCGGCAGAACGGCTGCGGGGGCGTGACGTAGAAGACCGGTGACGGGCTTTCCGGGGGCCCGGTGCGGCCCCGTACCATCGGGGCTATGGCTACGGAAGACGCGGTGCGTGAAGCACTGGCGACGGTGAACGACCCCGAGATCCAGCGACCCATCACCGAACTGGGGATGGTGAAGTCGGTGGAGATCGGCGCGGACGGAGCGGTCGCGGTCGCCGTGTACCTGACGGTCTCCGGCTGCCCGATGCGCGACACGATCACGAAGAACGTCACGGAGGCGGTCTCGCGGGTCGAGGGTGTCACGCGCGTCGACGTCGAGCTGGACGTCATGAGCGACAACCAGCGCAAGGAACTGGCGTCCGCCCTGCGCGGCGGCCAGGCCGAGCGCGAGGTCCCCTTCGCCAAACCGGGCTCCCTCACGCGCGTGTACGCGGTCGCGTCCGGCAAGGGCGGCGTCGGCAAGTCGTCGGTCACCGTCAACCTGGCGGCGGCGATGGCGGCCGACGGCCTCAAGGTGGGCGTGGTCGACGCCGACATCTACGGCCACAGCGTGCCGCGCATGCTGGGCGTGGAGGGTAGTCCGACACAGGTCGAGAACATGATCATGCCGCCGTCGTCGCACGGCGTGAAGGTCATCTCCATCGGTATGTTCACCCCGGGCAACACCCCGGTCGTCTGGCGCGGTCCGATGCTCCACAGGGCCCTCCAGCAGTTCCTGGCGGACGTGTTCTGGGGCGACCTGGACGTACTCCTGCTGGACCTCCCGCCGGGCACGGGCGACATCGCGATCTCGGTGGCCCAGTTGGTCCCGAACGCCGAGATCCTGGTCGTGACGACGCCTCAGCAGGCGGCGGCCGAGGTGGCCGAGCGTGCGGGCGCCATCGCCGTGCAGACCCACCAGAAGATCGTCGGTGTGGTCGAGAACATGGCCGGCCTGCCCTGCCCGCACTGCGACGAGATGGTCGACGTCTTCGGCACGGGCGGCGGCCAGAGCGTCGCCGACGGCCTCACGCGGACGACGGGAGCGGCGGTCCCGGTCCTCGGCTCCATCCCGATCGACGTCCGCCTGCGCGAGGGCGGCGACGACGGCAGGCCGGTCGTCCTGACGGACCCGGAGTCCCCGGCGGGCGCGGCACTGCGCGCGATCGCGGGAAAGCTGGGCGGCAGGCAGCGAGGCCTGTCGGGCATGTCGCTGGGGCTCACCCCGAGGAACAAGTTCTGAGTTTCAGTACCTGGTACGTGGCTGGGGGCGCCCTCTTGAGAGAGGGCGCCCCCAGCCACGTACCAGCGGCTACGCGTACACGCCAATATCCTTGATCACGGCGAAGCCGAGCCCGTACGCGCTCATCCCGCGCCCGTACGCACCCACGTGCACGCCCTCCTGGGTCGACCCGGCGAGAACCCAGCCGAACTCGGACTCCCGGTAGTGGAAGGGCGTCGGCACCCCGTCGACCGGGAGGGAGAGGGTGGTCCAGTCGGATCCGGCGAGATCGTCCGCGAGGACCCACGCCGTCTCCGTCTGCTGGTCCAGCCAGTCGTCCCGCAGGGTGTGGTCCATCTGGCCGGGCCAGGTGAAGGACAGCAGCCCCACGCCGGCCAGCCAGGCCGCCGACGACACCGACGTGGCCTCCAGCAGCCCCGTGCCGTCCGCGCTGCGCCGTACGGGGTTCTCGGCGACGGTGACGACCACCGCGAACCGCTCCTTGTCCTCCCCCATGGCCTCGTGCCGTACGGAGGGTTCGTCGCCGTGTCCGATCGAACCGTGCGCGACGGCACCGTCCGCCGCCGTACCCACCTGCATCAGCCAGCGCGGTCCCGTGAAGGCCTCGTCGAGGCCGTACCAGGGGAAGGGCGCCAGCAGATAGCCGTCGACCGTGCGCCGGGCGGAGGGGACCTGTTGTCCACCCTCCGCGGCCGGCGCCTGCGCGCCCACCCGACTTGTCGTCTCCATGTACCCGGACGCCTCCTCGTTCTCGTCGGCCCGGAGCGGCCCGCCCCCCTTTCGGGCGGCGTTGTTCGCCCCTGTACGGCCACACAACAACTCGGCAGCATAGCCACACCGCTGCGAGCTGCAGGGAAAGCGCCCGGCGCACAGGCCGCGCAGACGTCCGGATCGGGCCGTCCGGGGCCCGGTCGGAGTATGAATCACGTCACGCGCGGCCCTACGAAGGTCAGGTGGCGTCCGCGTCGAAGGGCGGGCGCTCGTCCGGCTCGGGCCTCTTCGTCATGTCGACGGTGCCCCCGGAGGAACCCGGCGAAGAAGACGAGGAAGAGGAGGAGGACGACGTGTCCGCGTCACGGCTGTGGACCGCGTCCGTGACCTCGGCCATCTCCTTCTTCAGGTCGAAGCCGTTACGGATCTCCTTGAGCCCCAGCTCGTCGTTGTCCAGCTGCTTGCGGATGAACGTCTTGGGGTT
>Ga0136846_1215679_pt1 | contig 13417 bp, 15 predicted proteins | sample HopSoiMetagenom2_FD_96841 | JGI IMG/M metagenome (GOLD analysis project Ga0136846, IMG submission 96841) | Grasslands soil microbial communities from Hopland, California, USA - 2 Assembly 2016 (version 4) | ecosystem: Environmental > Terrestrial > Soil > Grasslands | place: USA: Hopland... | reverse complement strand
TACGCCGGCTGCAGCGCCGGCGTCGCGTGCTTGAGCGACCCGACGTTCGACTCCGACACGGATGACGCCGAGCACGTCTGGGCGCCCGGCCTTGGGCACTTCCCGGCGACCTTGTTCGCGCCGCACTGGGACATCGTCGAGACGTGGATCCCCGGGGCCCAGGCGTTCATCACCGCCGCGACGCCGGTGGGCGGGTCGCTCGTCGCGATCGACGAGCGGACCGCCGTCGTCGGCGACGGGACGCAGTGGTCGGTGCACGGCGTCGGTGGGGTGTACCTGCACCGGGACGGCCGATGGCTGGGGGAGTATCGCGCCGGCGACCGGTGGGAGCTCGCCATGCCCGTCGGCGGTGTCGCACCGGCCGCCGGGTAGCATCGGCTGCATGTCCGACGCGGCGCCCGAGCGTTTGACGCGCGCCGACCCGATCGGCCTTCGCGCGCCCGAGGTGATCCGCATCCTCGGCGAGACCTATCCCGACGCCACCATCGCGTTGCGGTTCTCGAACCCGCTCGAGTTGCTCGTCGCGACGATCCTGTCCGCCCAATGCACCGACGTGAAGGTCAACGAGGTCACCGCGACGCTGTTCCAGAAGTACCGCACCGCCGAGGACTACTTGGCGGTTGCGGAGGACGAGCTCAAGGCCGACATCAAGCCGACGGGGTTCTTCAACCAGAAGGCGCTGTCGATCCGCGAAGCGTGCCGGCGCATCGTCGAGGTCTACGACGGCAAGGTTCCCGACACGATGCAGGAGCTGACGACGCTTCGCGGGGTCGCGCGCAAGACCGCCAACATCGTGCTCGCGAACGCCTACGAGACGGTCGTCGGCATCCCGGTCGACACACACGTGAAGCGCCTGGCGAACCGGATCGGGTTCTCGGCACACCACGATCCCGACAAGATCGAGCAAGACCTGATGCGGCTGGTGCCCGAGGACCGGTGGTATCACTTCAGCTACGAGCTGATCGACCACGGACGCGCGCTCTGCACCGCGAAACGACCGCGCTGCCCGGAGTGTCCGATCGAGTATCTGTGCCCCGCGAGCCAGGCGTGAGCTATACCGCCGGCTCGAGGACGGTCTCTTCGGCGGCCTGCCGGCGCCGCGCGCGACGGATCACCCGCCGCTCTTCCTCGTCGAGTCCACCCCAGACGCCGGCATCCTGGAACGTCGCGAGCGACCACTCGAGGCAATCGGCCCGAACGGAGCAGGTGTGGCACACCGTCTTGGCCGCGGCCACCTGGGAAAGCGCGTCCTCCGATGTGCCGATCGGGAAGAACAGCTCCGGATCTTCGCCGATGCAGCGCGCGTCGGGCAGCCACCACATCTCGTCGGGATCGTGTCTGAATCGCCGTTCAGTCATGTGGTCTCGTCACCTGCGGATGTCTCCGAACCTGCAACGTAGCGGCGACGATAGTGTCTGAACGGCCGTTCAGTCAAGGGCGTCTTCCGGTTATCGTCGCGCACCGCGGCGCGCCAACCGAGCGACCCGAGAACACGCTCGCCGCCTTCGAGGCGGCGATCGCGGCCGGGGCCGGGGCGGTTGAGTTCGACGTGCGACTCACGGCCGACGGCCGGCCGGTCGTCCTCCACGACGCGACCCTGGACCGAACCACCGATGGGGCCGGTCTCGTCCGTGACCACGCGCTCGCGGAGGTGCTCGCCCTGCGGATCCGCGAGTCACATGACGCGTCCTACGGGGTTCCGACGTTGCACGAAACGCTCGCACTCGTGTCGGGACGGGCGGCCGTCGACATCGAGATCAAGAACGTGCCCGGCGACCCGGACTTCGATCCGGAGAACGAGGTGGCCGTGGGGCTCGTGCATCGAGCGCTCGACGACGTGGGCTTCGTCGGCGACGTCATCGTCTCCAGCTTCAACCCGAGGTCGGTCGCGGCGAGCCGCGCGCTCCGGCCCGAGGTGCCGACGGGGTTGCTGACGACCGTCGATGTCGACGCCGCCGCCGCGCTGCACTTCGCCGCCGAGCAGGGGCTCTCGTGGGTGCTGCCGTTCGCGGACAGGGTGGAAGAGCAGGGTGACGGGTTCGCCGACGCCGCGCATGCGTCCGGTTTGCTCGTCGGGACGTGGATCGTCGACGACGCCGATCGCGCTCGGACGCTCCTCGCGGCCGGTGTCGACGCCCTTGCGACCAACGAGGCGCGCGCGATCGTCGCGGCGTGCCGTGACCTGCTGCCGGCGTGATCCGCCGCAAGGAGCTGCCGCCGGAGCTGCAGGATGCGTTCGGTGCGTTCTCCGAGGTGCTCGACGCGATCGAGCCCGCGAAGGCCGCGGTCGCCGACGTCCTTCCCGGAACCCGTCTGCCCGGGCGACCCTTCACCGACGCGCTGGTGGCGTATCGGGCCGGCATCGAGCGCGCCCGCGCCGGGATGGCCGGTTGGCGCCGTCCGGAGGTCGACGCGGAGTGGAGAGCGTGCGCCGAAGGCCTCGAGGTCGCGACCGACAGATCCGCCGGGTTGGTCGGCCGTGAGGACGAGCCCGTCGGCTTCGAGGAGCTTCTGTGGATCGTCCAGGCTCTCATCGAGCCGCTGGATCCGTTCGTTGCTGCGGCGGAACGGTTCCGCAGCCTTCGGGTGCGACCGAAGCGAACGGACTAGTTCTTTCGCTGAATAGTCGTTCAGCCCCTTGACCCGAACGGGTTAGTTCGTATTGGCTACGGCCACGACACGGGCGCGCGGGCAGGCTGGGCGTCCTGAAGGGAGGAAGGATGCGCAAACCAGTGTGGCGGATCGCCGTCGCGCTCTCGGTCGTCCTGGCGACGGCGACCGCGGCGTGGGCGCTTACGAACTACACGTGGGGGACCAAAGCGGTCGTTGGGCCCTCGGCCCAGGCCGGCACCTTCATGAACGGCGTGCACCAGCTCGCGATCACGGTCGACAAGTCCGTGACACCCGCGAAGACGTACGCGAACCTCGTGTACCAGAGCGACTACACGACCGCGGGCGTGTACACGAACGACACGAAGTGCGCCACCAACAACGACTGCCTCGCGAACTACTACGTGCGCAGCTCGGACGGCGGCAAGACGTGGAACAGCCCCAAGAGGCTGCCCGCGCCGGCGAATACGCCGACCGACCGCGCCACGCTGGCGTCGACGGGCACCACCTTGATCGCCGTGTACATGTCGCAGACGAAGTACTACCAGTCGGGCAGCACGTTCGATGCGTCGGCGCCGCGGTCCGTGTACGCCACGCGGAGCACCGACAACGGCTCGACATGGTCGACGCAAGTCAAGCTGCCGGGCCAGACCACGACGAGCCGGGGTGACTACCTCAACATCTGGGCCTCGGGCTCCTACGTGCACGTGGTGACCACCAACAGCGACACCGGCAACATCGAGTACTGGCGGAGCTCCGACAAAGGCGCGCATTGGTCGACGCCGGTCACGATCGGCAATTCGACGGCGACCGACACCGGCGCCGGCACCTACGTCGACGGCTTCTCCGGGCTCCCCTCGATCGCCGCGAGCGGCAGCACGGTCATCGCCTCGTGGGTCGACAATCCCACGGGCAAGGTCGTGTACGTGAAGTCGACGAACAACGGCACCAACTGGGGCGCGGAGACGCAACTCGTCGCGTCGGGGGGGAACGCGAACGCCGGCTACGTGAACATGGACGCGCACGACACACGGATCGCCGTCAGCTGGACGACGGCCGCGGGCGGTTGGGTGAAGATCTATGACACCGGCACCGCCTCGTTCGGACCGGACCGCCAGTTCGTGTCGTTCCCCGATTCGGGTGTGGGGTCCCTGTACAACAAGGGCGGCGAGGGCGCGATGGTGGCCCTCGGTCCGGGTGGCCTCGTCGGCGTCACGCTGTCGGAGTGCAACCAGCTGTCAGGCGGCGCGATCTGCTCGGCGAACCTCACCGACAACAAGACGCGCGAGCAACTCGTGTGGCGCGACTCCGACGACAACGGCGCGACCTGGTCGAGCCCCGTCGTCATCGCGGCGCCCGGACAGGCGAAGACCACGTTCATCAACAACTACGGTGACGTGATCTACGTCAAGTCGAAGCCGCTCACGGTCTGGAACGGACACGACGCGGTGTACTTCAACTACCTGAACTACCGCTCGATCGGCACCCCAGGCTGACCGAACGGGACACCGCGGTGCGGAAAGGGGCGGGGCCTTCGGCCCCGCCCCTTCCTATGCTCGGCGGGTGAGCGAGCTCGCCGAGATCGACGCCGAGGTCGTCGTCTGCCGCGCGTGTCCGCGCCTCGTCGCCTGGCGCGAGCAGGTGGCGCGCGAGAAGGTCGCGCGGTTCGCCGATCAGACGTACTGGGGACGGCCGGTGCCCGGCTTCGGCGATCCGGCAGCGAGCGTGCTCGTGGTCGGCCTCGCGCCGGCCGCACACGGCGGCAACCGCACCGGCCGGATCTTCACCGGCGATCGCAGCGGCGACTTCCTGTACGCCTCGATGTATCGGTGCGGCCTGGCGACGCAGCCGACGTCCGTCTCGCGTGACGACGGTCTTGAGCTGCGGAACGCCTACGTCGCGGCCGTCAACCGGTGCGCGCCGCCTGGGAACAAGCCGACGCCCGAGGAGCGCGACCGCTGCCTGCCGTACCTCGAGCGAGAGATCGCCGCGCTCGATCGGTTGACGGCGATCGTTGCGCTCGGCGCCTTCGCCTGGGACGGGATCCTCCGGGCGCTGGCGGCTCTCGGGCATCCGATCCCCCGTCCGCGGCCGAGGTTCGGGCACGGCGCCGAGGCCCGGGTCGGCCCATATCGGCTCGTGGGCGCCTTCCATCCGAGCCAGCAGAACACCTTCACCGGCAGGCTCACACCCGAGATGCTCGACGAGGTCCTGCGCGCGGCTTCGGCCTGAGTCCGAACCATCGGCTTCTGCGGGTCGGTCGTATCTTCGAGCGCATGGGTCGCCACACGCGCTTCTACGCGACGCCGCTCGAGAAGCCGGACAAGCCGGTCGATCGCGCGACGGTCAAGCGCGTCGTGGGCACCTTTCGTCCGTATCGCGGCAAGGTCTGGATCGTCGGCGTCCTGATCGCGATCACGTCGGGCCTCGGCGTCGTGAACCCGCTGTTGATCGTCTACATCTTCAACCACGGATTGTTCGGGTTGGGCTCGCCGGCGACCTGTCAGGGCGTTCCGTGCCCGAACATGCACATCGTCTTGTGGGGCGTCGCGTTCATGATCGCGATCCCGATCATCACCGGGATCCTCGGGATCGGACAGACGTATTACGCGAACTTCGTCGGCTTGCGCGTGATGCAGGATCTCCGCGACTCGCTGTACCGGCATCTGCAGCACATGCCGCTGCGGTTCTTCACCTCGACCCGGACGGGCGAGATCCAGTCGCGCCTGTCGAACGACGTTGGCGGCGTGCAGACGGTCGTCACCGACACCGCATCCTCGATCCTGTCCAACATCGTCGTGATCATCTCGACGCTCGTGGCGATGTTGTTCCTCTCGGTGCCGCTGACGTTGCTGTCGCTGTGCCTCATGCCGTTCTTCCTGTGGCTCACGGTGAAGGTCGGCCGGGCCCGGCGGGAGGTCGCGACCACGACACAGAAGACGATGGCCGACATGACGGCGGTCACCGAGGAGACGCTGTCGGTCAGCGGCATCCTGCTGTCCAAGACGTTCGGCCGCCAGGACTACGAGATCGGCAGGTTCCGGCAAGAGAACGAACGGCTGACCGGCCTGCAGGTTCGCCAGACGATGATCGGGCGGTCGTTCTTCGCGGTGGTCGGGACGTTCTTCTCGATCACGCCCGCGTTGGTGTATCTCGTCGCAGGGATCGTGAACGGCCACGCGGGCAGCGACCCGGCGAACTGGCCGATCAACGCCGGCATCATCGTCGGCTTCACGACGTTGCAGTCGCGGCTGTTCTTCCCGATCGGGTCGATGCTGCAGGTCTCGACCGATGTTCAGTCGTCGTTCGCGTTGTTCGACCGGATCTTCGAGTACCTGGACCTGCGCCACGACATCGTCGACGCGCCCGATGCGGAGCCGCTCGTCAACGTCCAGGGCGCCGTTGAGCTCGACCACGTCCGGTTCCACTACGACCGCTCGGACGACGTTCCCGAAGACGACGCCGCGGTGACCGCCGATCGCACGTGGACGCTCGATGACGTGACGCTTCGGATCCAGCCCGGTCAGCTCGCCGCGCTCGTCGGGCCGAGCGGCGCCGGCAAGACCACGATCACCTATCTCGTGCCCCGGATGTACGACGTCCAGGAGGGCGCGGTGCGGCTCGACGGCCGCGACGTGCGGAAGCTCACGCTCGACTCGATCGCCGACGCGATCGGGATCGTGACCCAAGAGACCTACCTGTTCCACGACACGATCCGGCGCAACCTGTTGTACGGACGCCCCGCCGCGGCGCAGGAGCAGCTGGAGGCCGCCGCGCGCGCGGCGAACATCCACGATCGGATCATGCAGCTGCCCGAGGGCTACGACACGGTGGTCGGCGAGCGCGGCTACAAGCTCTCCGGCGGGGAGAAGCAGCGGCTCGCGATCGCGCGCGTGATCTTGAAGGACCCGAAGATCTTGGTCCTCGACGAGGCGACGTCCTCGCTCGACACGACGTCGGAGCGGCTCGTGCAGGCGGCGCTCGAGCCCCTGATGGAAGGGCGGACGACGATCGCGATCGCCCACCGGCTCTCGACGATCCTCGCCGCCGACGTGATCTTCGTGCTCAACCAGGGACGGATCGTCGAACAGGGCAGGCACGATGAGCTGCTGGCGGCCCGCGGCCTGTACGCGCAGCTGTACGAGCAGCAGTTCGCAGATCAGTCGGAGTCCGCGCCGAGCACCTTGCGGTAGCCCATCAGCACGAACCCGTCGGGGAGCGTCTCGTCCGGCGTTCGTTCGTAGCCGAGCCCGGCGTACATCGCGCGCGCGATCGTCATCGGCTCGGTCGTGTGCAGCGTGATCTCGGTCTTCCCGGCGGCTCGGGCGCGCCTTTCCGCCTCGCGCATGAGCGCGCCGCCGATCCCTCGTCCTTGATGGCCGGGCGCGACACCGAGCATCCGGATGTGCGCTCGGTGTGCCGCGAGCGGGCCGTCGCGGGGGTTCACGCGGTGGGACAGCTCGAGCGTCAGGCTGCCGACGATCACGCCGTCCTCGACCGCGACGAGCACCGCGGTGCGCGCGGCCCGGTCGGCGACGTCCGCGATGCGTTCGAGGTAGGACGGATCGCGGACGAGGCCCTCGTAGGCGGCCGCCGTGACGCGGCCCGCCTCGGCGTGCTCCCGATCCGTCGCCTCGCGGATCTCCATGGCCTCGAGGCTACCGGCGGGGCGTCGATCGCACGGTGCCACCTGCGTAGATGGTCAATGTCGTTGACCAAACCGGACCTGTTGGCGAAGATGCCCGCGTGACCGACATCACCCGTTTGCTGCTCGAGGCGCGGCGGTCGCTCGCCTCTGAACTGGACGCCGACCTGGGGGAACGCGGCTATCCGGACCTGCGACCCGGGCACGCGGCGTTGTTCCTCTCGGTCGATCGGCGCTCTGGCTCCCGGCTGACCGACCTGGCCGACCAAACCCGGCTGACCAAGCAGGCGATGATGTCGATGGTCGACGACCTGGAGAACCGCGGGTACGTGCGACGCGTCCCCGACCCGGCCGACGCACGGGCCAAGCTCGTTCGACTCACCGCGCACGGGCGCCGCGCGGCCGCCGAGTGCCGCAGGGCGGTCCAGGCCCTCGAGCAGCGAACCAGGCGGCTGCTCGGCGACCGCAGCTATGACGCGCTGCGCGAGGCGCTGGAGCTCCTGTCCGAACCGATCGATCCGCTCGAAGGCTGACGCTCAGACCCGTGCGACCTGGATCAACGCCCCGGCGTCGCGCATCCCGATCCATGCGCTGGAGTCGCCGACGGCCATCGACGCCACCGAGGCGCCCGGCAATCCGACCGGGCCCGCGATCGTGCGGCCGTCCGCGGGGTTGAACAACGCCAGGGTCGCGCCTTGCGGGCCGGCGTCGACGACCCAGAGCGCCTGCCCGCGCGCGGCGAGCATCGCCGGCGTCCCGACGCTGACCTGCCCACACCGCCGCAGCGTCCGCGCCACGACGCACTGGATCTTGCCGGCCGACCCCCACCAGAGGCGGCCGTCGGCCGCAGCGATGGGTCCGGGTTGCGCGCCGGGCACCGGGACGGCGGCGCCCATGGCTGGGTCCAGCCGCACGATGGCGGCCTGCGCCGGTTCCGCCGTTGCGACGAACACGTATCCGGATGCCGCGGCGAGCTGATAGGTGCCACGCCCGAGGTAGTAGCTCTGGATCGTGTTGCCGGTGTAGGGGTCGATCCACGCGAGCATGCCGCTGGATCCGGCGACCCAGGTGCGACCGTCGGCCGCAAGGACCGCCGAGATCGCGCCGACCGTTGGCGAGACGCGCTTGCCGACCGAGCCGGTCGGGCCGACCATCCACAGGAACCGGCCGCTCGCGATCCACAGGCCGCCCTCGTTCGACGGCGTGAGCACGGCGTGATCGGACCAGCTGCCGTGCGCGATGACCGTGGTGGTGCCATCGGTCATCGTCGACAACGTGCCGTCGCCGAGGACCCACGTCGTGCCTGCAGCGTCGGCGACCACAGACCCCTGGCCCGACACCGTCGTCCCGAGCCGGAGGCGATGTGGCGGCGCGGCCGAAACGTGGCCCACCGGCGGTGGCGCCGTCGATGCGACCGCGCGCTGTTCGAGCGGGGACAGCGTCAACGACCACACCCCTCCGGCGAACGCCATGCCGAGCGCGAGTGCGAGCGCTGCGATCGTCCAGCGATGCTGGGGCGGCATCGGGGTGCTCATGGTGTGTCCTCCTCGCGCCGGCCCCCTCCGGTCGCCCAGGGTCTCGTAGCATCCGGGATATGCCCCAGGAGGCGACCGGAAAAACCGGCGTTCCATCGGAGTCCCGGCGAAAGCCCGAGCGGCCCCGCGACGAGCTGGGTCGGCCTCTGCCCTGGGACGCCCAGACGCGCCTGCACCTGCCGGACTTCGACGCGATGTCCACCCAGGAGAACGATCGCGCGGCGCGGAAGTTCCTCGGCGATCGCAACTTCTTCGGCGCCCATGAGGCGTGGGAGACGGCGTGGAAGCAGTCCAAGGGCACGGGGGACGAGGAGCTGTTCAAGGGGCTGTCTCAGCTCGGCGCGGGCTATGTCCACCTGCTCCGCGGCAACGCCCACGGGGCCACGACGTTGCTCCGGCGCGCGGCCTCGCGGGTCGGGCGCTACCCTGCCGGCACGCTCGGCATCGACACTGCCGTGCTCGCCGCACGGTTGGAAGCGGACGCCCGTGGGGTAGAAACAGGCGAGATCGTCCCGGGTCCGGACGCGGCGTTCAGGCCGTTGGCCGTGTAGCCTGGTGCGACCGCCGCCCGGGAGGCCCGGGCCGCTGCAGGAGAGCGCATGGCCACGCAGTACACCGAGATCGAATGGAAGGGCCGTACCGGCCCGTTCCCGCTGTTGCTCGGTCCCGGTGTCTTCAGCCCGACCACCACGAGCCGTTCGCTCGCGGACGCGATGGAGATCGAGCCGGGCGACACCGTGATCGACGTCGGCTGCGGCACCGGCGTGCTGGCCTTCGTGGCGGCCAAGCTCGGCGCGGCCAAGGTGATCGGCGTCGATCTGTCGCATCGGGCCGTCGACGCCGCTCGAGACAACGCCAAACGGCTCGGCTTGGAGCACATCTGCGAGTTCCGCGAGGGAGACCTGCTCGAGCCCGTGCGCGATGTCCAGGCGAATGTCCTGATCGGCGACGTGTCGGGGATCCCCGACGACATCGCCGCCGAGTCGGGATGGTTCGACGAGGTGCCCTCGGGTGGTCCGACGGGTGCCGAACTCCCGACGAAGTTCGTCCGGTCGATCGGCGAGACGCTCGCCTACGGCGGCCGGCTCTACCTCCCGACCGGCACGATCCAGTACGAGCAGCCGATCCTCGACGCCGCGCGGGAAGTGTTCGGCGACAACATGCGCCCGGTCCTGACGCGCGAGTTCCCGCTGCCCGAGCTCGTCGCGCGCTCGAAGGCCGTGACGCAGATGGTCAAGGACGGCTTGGTGAGCTTCCGCCAACGCGGGTCGCGCTGGCTGTGGCAGCTTCGGATCTGGCGCTGCGACCGCGCCTGACCGAGTCCGAGTCCTAGTCGGTCGGTCGCAGGACCGCGACCGCCCCGACGTCGTAGCCGGCCTCGCGCAGGTGATCCGCACCGCCGCGATCGATCGCGAGCACGATCTTTCGCACGTCCGCCCCCGCCCCGGCCAGCACGTCGGCCGCCCGACGAACCTGCTGCCCGGTCGTGCTCACGTCCTCGACGAGCGTCGTCACCGCGCCGGGCGGAACATCGCCCTCGACCTGCGCCCGCGTTCCGTACTCCTTGGCGTGCCTGCGGACGACGGCCACGGGCAGGCCCGTGTCGAGCGACACGGCGGCGACGAGCAACATGGCGGCGCCCTCGGGCGCTCCGAGCAGCGCGGTCCCGGGCGCCAGGAGTTCCGCCACGGCGTGGGCGACATCGCGCAGGAGGTCCGGACGGGTGAGGAACCGGAACTTGTCGAAGTAGACGCTCGAGGTCGCGCCCGAGGAAAGGACGAACGAGCCGTGCAGCTCGGAGGCCTCGACCATCCGGCGCACCAAGGCATCGCTCACGGCGCGTGAGCATAATCTGCCGCGATGCCGGCCACCGACCCATCAGACCCGCACGGCTGGTACGGGGCGTTCGGAAGGCGGGCGTTCTTCGCGCTCGACCCCGAGCGGTCCCATCGGGTCGCGCTCGCGATGCTGGCGCTGCCGCTGCCGTGGAGCCGGATCGGCCACGCAGTGGCCGATCCGGCGTTGGCGACCACGGTCGCGGGGGTGTCGCTCGCCAACCCGGTCGGGTTGGCGAGCGGGTTCGACAAGGGGTGTGAGCGGCTCGCCCCTCTCGGCTCCCTGGGGTTCGGGTACGCGGTCGGCGGCACGATCACCTTGCGGCCGCGGCATGGGAACCCTCGCCCGCGGATCGCGCGCGACCCGTCTCGGCGCGCGATCGTGAACGCGATGGGGTTGCCGAACCCCGGCGCCCACGCCGTCGCCGCGGCCCTCCGGCGACGTCGCGCCACGACGTCGCGCTGGGTCTCGCTCGCCGACGAGGATCTCGACGACGCGTGCCTGGCGCTCGATCTGGTCGCTCCGCTCGCCGATGCGGTCGAGCTGAACGCCAGTTCGCCGAACGCCGGCTGGGCCCATCGCGCCGACCACGTCGGCGCGCTCATCTCCGCCATGCGACCGCGCACCGAGACGCCGCTGTTCGTCAAGGTGCCACCGTTCACCACGGATGCGGACCGAGCCGGGGTGCTGGCGATCGTCGAGGCCGCGCAGCAGGCCGGCGCCGCGGGCCTCACGGCCAGCAACACGATCCCCGTGACCGATGCTCGGATGTCGACAGGCCGCGGTGGCCTGTCCGGTGGGCCGCTCACCGCACACACACCCGACATCGTCGCCATCATCCGAGAGGCGACGGGCGGCACCATGCCGATCAACGCCTGCGGCGGGATCTTCACGGCCGAGGATGCGCAGGCGTGTCTGGACGCCGGCGCGGCGACCGTCCAGGTCTACACCGGGTTGATCTACGAGGGACCGGCGGTCGCGAGCCGGATCCTGGCCGGCCTCGGCCGCCGCTGAGACCCGTTTGCAGGCCCGCGGGGGCGCCGTCAGACTGCCCCCATCACCGACGATCCGCAGACCACCGTGGCTGACGCCGCCCTCCAGCCTCACTCGACGGCGGGGGACGGGGTCGCCGTGCGTCTGGAGGGCGTGGTCAAGCGCTTCGGATCGGTCGTCGCGGTCGACGGCGTCGATCTGGAGGTCCGGGAAGGGGAGTTCTTCTCGATGCTCGGCCCATCGGGCTCGGGGAAGACCACGTGCCTGCGGATGATCGCGGGGTTCGAGAATCCGACGCAGGGCCGCATCTTCCTCGGCGGGCGGGACGTCTCGAACCTCGCGCCGTACGAGCGCGACGTCAACACCGTGTTCCAGGACTACGCGCTGTTCCCGCACATGACCGTCGCGGAGAACGTCGCGTACGGGCTCGTCGTCGCGAAGGTGTCGCGGAGCGAGCGCTCGAGGCGCACCGCCGACGCGCTCGAGATGGTGCGGCTGCCTGACTACGGCAAGCGCAAGCCGGCCGAGCTCTCCGGCGGCCAGCGCCAGCGTGTCGCGCTCGCTCGCGCGCTCGTGATGCGCCCGAAGGTGCTGCTGCTGGACGAGCCGCTCGGCGCGCTGGACCTGAAGCTCCGCCACCAGATGCAGATCGAGCTGAAGCACATCCAGCAGAGCGTCGGGATCACCTTCATCTACGTCACGCATGACCAGGAGGAGGCGCTGACGATGAGCGACCGCCTCGCCGTGTTCAACCGAGGCCAGGTCGAGCAGCTCGGAACGCCGGCGGAGGTGTACGAGCGGCCTGCCACCGGCTTCGTCGCGGGATTCGTCGGTACCTCCAACATCTTGCAGGGCGACGCGGCGAAGGCCGTCACCGGCTCGGCCGATCCGTTCACGATCCGGCCCGAGAAGATCGCGATCGGCCCGCCCGGGGGCGCGGCGGACCCCGACGAATACGCCGCAACCGGGCGCGTCGAGGATGTCGTATACCTGGGTGCGGTCACCCGGTACCTGGTGGATCTGGAAGGGGGAGGCCGGCTGGTCGTCCTCCAGCAGAACCTGGATGTCGAGTCGATGGAGGCGCTCGAGGTCAAAGGTGATCGCGTGGGCCTCCGGTGGAAGCGGGACTATGTCCGACCCCTCGAGCAGATCGAGGGTGTGGGATCGGAAGAGGAGGAGATCGGATGAGGAGGGGCATCTCCCTGGTTGCGATCGTGGGCGTCATGGCGCTCATCGCGGCCGCATGCAGCAACAACTCGTCGTCGTCCGGGACGTCCGGCGGCACCAGCGCGACCGCGCTGTCCTACGACCCGAGCGCCCAGGGCGAAGGCGAACTGAACCTGGTCGCGTGGCCGCTCTACGCGGAGAAGGACATCACTGGGCCGTTCCAGGACGCGACGGGATGCAAGGTCAACGTCAAGGAGGCCAACACCTCCGACGAGATGGTGAACCTGATGTCGCAGGGTGGCGGCACGCAGTACGACGGCGTGTCGGCGTCCGGCGACGCGTCGCTGCGATTGGTCGCCTCCGGACTGGTGTCGGCCGTGAACGTCGATTCCTTCGACGACTACAAGAACGTGATGCCGTCGCTGCAGGCGCCGGCGCACAACACGGTGAACGGCGTGCATTACGGCGTGCCCTACGAGTGGGGCCCGAACATCCTGATGTACAACAGCGACGTCGTCTCGCCCGCGCCGAAGAGCTGGGACATCACGTTCGAGCCGCAGATCAACGGGCAACCGAACCCGTACGCGGGAAAGGTCACCGGCTACGACAGCCCCATCTTCATCGCCGACGC
>Ga0136846_1215547_pt1 | contig 13418 bp, 14 predicted proteins | sample HopSoiMetagenom2_FD_96841 | JGI IMG/M metagenome (GOLD analysis project Ga0136846, IMG submission 96841) | Grasslands soil microbial communities from Hopland, California, USA - 2 Assembly 2016 (version 4) | ecosystem: Environmental > Terrestrial > Soil > Grasslands | place: USA: Hopland... | reverse complement strand
GTTCAGCAACGCGGCCGCATCGGAGAACGGTTCATCCGGCGCGTGGAGCACGATCGCGACGAGCTCGCGGCCGTCACGGTGCGCCGTCGCGACGACACATGCGCCGGCCCCGGCCGTCGTTCCGGTCTTGGAGCCGATCGCCCCTGAGTACAGCCACAACAACGCGTTGCGGTTCTGGATCACGCGGACCGGTCCGGAGGGGGCCGGGATCCGGCGCACCTTCGTCGCGGTGATCGACCGAAGGACGGGGTCGTCGTTGACGGCGTCCGTCAGCCGCAGCAGGTCGCGCGCGGTCGAGTACCCGTCGTCGTCGAGCCCGCTCGCCGACGCGAAGCGGGTGTCGGTCATCCCGAGCCGGCGCGCTTCCGCGTTCATGTGCCGGACGAACGTCGGTTCCGATCCGTCGGCCGCGATCGCCAACGCGACCGCCGCGTCGTTCGCGCTCGCAAGCAGCAGTCCGTAGAGCAGGTTCTGGACCGAGATCCGCTCCCGCGGTCGCAGGCCGAGCACCGACGTCGCCCCGAAGACGTGCCGGTCGAAGACGGCGGCGCGGTCCACGGTCACCGTCTCGTCGAGCGGCAGATCGCGCCGCGCGAGCAGCGCCGTCATCAGCTTCGTGATCGACGCGATCGGGCGTCGCGTACGGGGGTCCTTCGCGAACAGCACTTGGCCGGTCCGCGCGTCGGCGAGCAGCGCGGCGCCGGCGTCGATCGTCGGCGGCGCGGCGGCGTCGACCGGCGTCGCCAACCGTGTCGGGAACGGCGACAGGCTGCCGTGCGGCGGCACCGGTGTCGGAGGCGGCGCGGTCGTTCGTCCCGCGGCGCCTGCGTGTATCGCGACGGCGACGACGAGCAGCGCCGAGAAGACGCCGGCGGCGCGTAGGGAGCGAGGCGTCACCCGGTGGCGAGGTTGTCGCGGAGGGCGTTACGCAGCAGCGCCTGCTTGAATTTCCGCGACGTGGTGGTGAGCTCGCCGAGCGTCTGGGTCGCCGCCCGCCGCGCGTCGGGGTTCTTCTGTCGGAGCGTCGGCGCGACCAGCGCCTCGAAGAACGCCGACTCGCGGTCGGCGAAGTGCTTGTACATCGTCAGGTGCCGTGGCTCGATCCCGAACCGAAGGAAGTCCTTCACGATCGACAGGGTCACGTAGTCGTCGCCGTCGTAGTACCGGCCACCCTCGGGCCCATGCGTGCACACGATGCCGAACTGTTCGAGCTCCTTGATCCGCTCGCGGTCGACGCCCGTGGCGGCCGCCATCTCCTCGAGCGACATCTGCAGGCCAGTCGGCGCCTCGGCGAGGTCTTCGCCGCCGCCGTCCGTGTCCATGCCTGACGTCGCTTGCTCCAGCGTCGGCTGATCCTCGTCCTCGCCCGAGTCGGCCTTCAGCAAGCGCTCCTTGATGACCTTCAACGGGAGATACTCGTCGCGCTGCAGCCGCAGGATCGACTTCAACCGCTCGACGTCGTCGGGATAGAACTTCCGGTAGCCCGAGGGCGTGCGCTCCGGCGTGATCAAGCCCTCCGACTCGAGGAACCGGATCTTCGAGATCGTGATGTCGGGGAACTCCGTCTTGACGTTGACGAGGACCTCTCCGATCGATTGGTAGTTGCGCGTGCCGGCCATGCCTCTCCTGCTCCTATCGATCCGCCGCGAAGAACGTGAGCTTGAACTTGCCGATCTGCACCTCGTCGCCGGTGGTGAGCTTCGTTCGGTCGACCTGCTCTCCGTTGACGTAGGTGCCGTTGAGGCTCCCGCGGTCGACGACGAACCACTCGCCGTCGCGACGCTCAACGACGGCGTGCTTGCGCGACACCGTTACGTCGTCGAGGAAGACCGCGCTCCCCGGGTCACGCCCGAGCGTCGTCTCCTCGGCCTCGAGCAGGAACGTCGACCCGGCGTTCGGACCACGCTTGACCAAGAGAAGAGCCTGTCCGGTGTTGAGCGCGTCGTCCGGGAAGGGGAACTCCTCGGAACCTTCCTCGTCGGGTTCGATCGCCTGCAGCGTCACGGTGACCTCCTCGTGAAGGGGATGGCCACACTCAACGCAGAACCGCGCATCATCGCGGTTTGGATGTCCACAACGGCTGCAGAACAAGCTGCACGGCTCCTTGGTCCACGGGTCCGCTGACGGTCGAGGCTTCGGTACAACCCTCGACCCTGAGCCTCGGCGCGACGCTATCGTACGGCACCCGGAGGGTCAACGCGCGCTCGCATCGACCCTCAACCTGCCGACCGGACGACGCTCAACCACGCATCGAGGCGACATGAAGCCTTGAGGGTTGGCTTGTGGGCGCAGTGTTATGACGCGCCGACGACGCCACGATAGGCGGCCGCGTCGAGGAGCCCATCGATCGCGCCGGGATCACTGGGCTCGATCAGCACGAGCCAGCCGTCGCCATAGGGCTGTTCGTTCACGAGTTCCGGGCGGTCATCAACCGCGGGGTTGCGCTCGACGATCGTGCCGGCCAGCGGGCAATAGACATCCGACACCGACTTCGTCGACTCCACTTCGCCGAGCGGCTGGTTCGCGGCGACGGTCGCGCCAACCGTGGGCAGGTCGACGTAGACGACGTCACCGAGGGCATCCTGCGCAAAGTCCGTGATGCCGATCCGCGCGAGTGAACCCTCGATGCGAACCCACTCGTGCTCCTTCGTGTACCGGAGATCCTCCGGGACGTTCACGTCGCGCCTCCTCCGTCGTCTCGTTCGGTCCTTGGTTCACGGATCCGGCCATCGGCGCACCGACCGCGCGGCACGATACCGGCGGCGACCGATCATGACGATGCGAGGGCTCGTCGAGCGTCCCTCGCGTACACGGCCGCGGCGACGTAGTACTCGACGATCCCGACCGTGAACGAGACCCAGCCGACGGCGGTGGCGGCGGCGGCGAGCGGCAGGTCGAGCGCGCCCCAGGCGATCGCGGGAACGGCAACCATCAAGGAGAACGTTGCGACCTTCCCGATCCACCGGACCTCGATCCGAACGTGGCGTCGGCTCAGCAGGAACACGCCGACCACGAGCACCGCTACGTCGCGTACCAAGATGGCAACCGCGCCCCACACCGGGAAGACGCCCCGCACCGCGAGCGCGATGATCCCCGCCGCGATCGCGAGCCGGTCCGCGACCGGGTCGAGCACCTTGCCGAGCTCCGACACCTGTCCCGTGCGCCGCGCGATGGTGCCGTCGACCCAGTCGGTCGCGACGACGCATCCGAACATGATCAGCCCGGCGGTCGTGGTGTCCTCGTCGAGGATCAACGTGACGAAGACCGGGATCAACACGATCCGGAGCGCCGAGATGACGTTGGGGACCGTCAGCACCCGGCCGCCGGAGCCCGCGGGGGTCCCCTCGCTCATGTCCATCCGTCGGGCCGGCCGGATTCGAACCGGCGACCTTCTGACCCCCAGTCAGACGCGCTAACCAAGCTGCGCCACGGCCCGTTGCGGCCTTCGATCGATGGCCGACGCCGACAGGATAGCCGGGCGCTAGCGGCGGCCGCGTCCCCGCGGCCGGAAGCGGAGCCGGATGGGAACGCCGTCCAGACGAAGCTCGCGCCGAAGGCGATTCTCGATGTAGCGCTGATACGTCGCGTTCGGTGGACGGGAGCCACCGAAGATCACGAACGACGGCGGCGCCGTCGCAACTTGGGTCGCGTAATGGAGCGTCCCGGTCCCTTTCGGTGTCGGCCGCTCGCGTTGAGCAGCCTGCACGATCTCGTTCACCGTCGACGTCGACGCCCGAGCGCTCCACCTCGCATGGAGGTCGAGCAGTATCGGACCAAGACGGTGCACCCCCCGCCCGCGCGTCGCGGACGTTCGCAGGACCGTGGCCCTCGCGTACAGCTGCACCTCATCCTCGAGGCGCTTGAACCATCGATCCTTGTCTTCGACGAGATCCCACTTGTTCGCGGTCAACACGAGCGCACGGCCGGCGTCCATCACGAGGTTCGCGATCTTCTTGTCCTCGACGGAGAAACCCTCCGGTGCGTCGAGGACCAGCACCGCGACGTGCGCCGCCTCGATCGCGTGGCGCGCGCGCAGGACGCTGTAGTACTCGACGCCTCGCACCTTCGTGCCCTTGCGCATACCGGCGGTATCGATGAACCGAACCGTTCCGTGTTCGGGCCAGGTGACGAGCGAATCGACGCTGTCGCGGGTCGTGCCCGAGACCTCCGACACGACGCTTCGATCCTCGCCGACCAGCCGGTTGAACAGCGTCGACTTCCCGACGTTGGGGCGGCCGACGATCGCGAATCGCGGTTCGTCGGCTGGTTCCGCGGCCGTTCGCGGCGCGTCGGGAAGCAGGTCGAGGAAGCGGTCCATCAGATCGCCGATGCCCTGCCCGTGGAGGGCCGAGACCGGGAACGGCTCGCCGAGGCCCAGCCGGTAAAGCTCCGCGGCGTCGGGCAGGTCGCCGAGCGCGTCCGCCTTGTTCGCGACCAGCAGGACCGGGGTCGTGCTCGTACGCAGCCGTCGCGCAAGCGCGCCATCCTCCTCGGTGATGCCGGCGTGGACGTCGACCACGAGGACCACGAGGTCGGCGGCCGCGATGGAGCGGTCGGCCTGCTTCGCGGCGAGCGCCTCGATACCCGTCGCACGATGGAGGTAGCCGGCCGTGTCGATCAGGCCGAACCGACGCCCCCGCCAGGTCGCCTCGAGCTCGATCCGATCCCGCGTCACGCCCGGCACGTCGTGCGCGATCGCGGCGCGCTTGCCGAAGAGCCGGTTCACGAGCGTCGACTTGCCGACGTTCTGCCGCCCGATGATCGCGATCTGGGGAACGGAGCTCATCGCCGCTCCGGCCACACCCGGCGCGCGGCGCCGAGAGCTTCATCGAGCGTCTGGTCGATCGACAGGTCCGACGTATCGATGATGATCGCGCCGGGTGCCGGCTCGAGCGGAGTGGTGCGCGCGTCTCGCGCGTCGCGGCGCTCGAGCGCGTCGCGAACCACGTTGGTGTCCGCATCTCGCTCGTCGGCACGCCGGTCGACGCGCCGCATCTGGTCGGCCCGCAGGAACAGCTTGAGCGGGGCGTCGGGGAAGACCACCGTCGCGATGTCTCGACCCTCCATGACGGCGCCCGTCGCTCCCAGCGTCCGCTGCTGGTCCCGCAGCACCGAGCGCACCACGGGGTGACGCGCGACGAGCGAGACCCTCGACTCGACGCCGGGGGTCGTGAGATCGACGGGCACGTAACCCTCGACCTCGAGCGTCGGCGGGTCGTCCCCTTCCAGCCTGAACCGCAACCCACGCGCGAGGTCGACGAGCCCTTCCGCGTCATCTAGGTCGACGCCTCGGGCGATGGACGCGGCGGCGACCGCCCGGTACATCAACCCCGTGTTGACGTAGGCGACGCCGAGCCGCTGCGCGAGCCCGCGAGCGAGCGTCGACTTCCCGCTGCCGGCAGCGCCGTCGACGGCGACGATGATCACGGCGGCGCTCATGTCTCCTCGATCCGTGCCCCAAGCCGGTCGAGGGTTCGGACGAACCCCGGGAAGCTGACGTCGGCGGCTTCGATCCCGTCGATCCGCGACGACCCGCGGGCGCCGAGCGCGGCGATCGCCATCGCCATCGCCATCCGATGATCGCCGCCGGACGTCGTGCGTCCCCCCTTCAGACCGCCGCCGGCGATCACGAGGTCGTCGCCCTCATCGGCCGCGACTCCCCCGAGATCGCGGATGCATCGGGTGATCGCGCCGAGCCGGTCGCTCTCCTTGACACGGAGCTCTGCCGCGTCGAGGAACCACGAGTCCCCCGCGGCGTGGATCGCGAGCGCGGCGAGGACGGGCACCTCGTCGATGACGAGCGGGAGCTCGTCAGCCTCGACCCGAACGGCACGGATGCCCTCGCAGGGCTCAACCTCGATCGAGCCCACAGGCTCCCCCACCTCCGAACCCTCGACGACGGTCCGCGCGACGATGCCCATCCGGTCCATCACATCCAGGAACGAGAGCCGGCTGGGGTTGAGTCCGACGCCGGCGATGGTGATAGCCGAGCCCGTGAGCGCCGCCGCGGCGATCAGGAACGCGGCGGACGAAGGGTCGCCGGGAACGCGGCCATCGAAGCCGTCGTGCTGGAAGGGTCGAACGCTGACCTCGAGGCCACCTCGCTCGATCGGTGCCCCGAGCGCCTCCAGCGCCCGCTCCGTGTGGTCGCGGGTCGGAGCGCTCTCGCGCACGCTGGTCGTGCCGTCGGCGGCAAGACCGGCGAACAGGATCGCGCTCTTCACCTGGGCGCTCGCGATCTCGGGCGTGAATGCCTCGCCGTGCAGGGACCCGCCGCGGATGTGGACGGGCGCGTGGCCGTCCGAAGTCTCGACGAGGGCACCCATAGACCTCAAGGGCGCGGCCACCCGTTCCATCGGCCGCAACGACAGGCTCGGATCCCCGGTCAGCACCGACCGGAATGGCCCCCCTGCCAGCACGCCGCACAGCAGTCGCATCGAGGTGCCGGAGTTGCCGCAGTCGAGAGTTCCGATCGGTTCCTCGAGGGCATCTCGACCATCACCCTCAACTTCAAGCGGGCGAGAAACAGGAACCTCAACCCCTGCGTTCCACGTGGAACCGCCACCCTCGACGGGGGAACGAGCGTCTCGGACGAAGACGTCCAGCGCAGGTCGACCCTTTGCAGAAACCTTCGACAGACACGCGGCAGTCGACCGCACATCGAGGGACGGGGGAAGCGCCAGGAGACGGCTCGAGCCTTTCGCTGTCACGGAGAGGATGAGCCATCGGTGGGCGATCGACTTGTCCCCTGGGACCGCGGCTACCCCTGTCAGGCGACCACCGGGCTGGATCACCACGTCCATCGGCGTCACGCGAGCCTGGTCGGGTCGTATCCCGCCCTCGACAGCACGTCGGCGGTCGATCGGGCGGTGTCGGCCGCGACGGTCAGATGCACCGTTCCGCGGCCGCCTTCGGGCGAGTGCACGATCTGGAGGTCCTCGATGTTGACCGCACCCTCGCCAAGCACGGCGGTGATCCGCGCGAGCGCGCCTGGTTCGTCGGGGATCTCGACCTGCCACACCGCGACGCCGGCCCGGACCGTCGGCTTGGCCGCCAGACCGAGCCGAGCCTGTTTCGCCGCCTCGAACGTCGACCCCACCCCTGCCTCGTCCCCGGCCGCGATCCGGTCGCGGAGCGACCCCAACCGCTCGATGAACCGGTCGATCGCGGTGGCGACCTCCTCGCGGTTCGCGACCAAGATCTCGCTCCAGAGCGACGGGCGGGAGGCGGCAAGGCGAGTGAGGTCGCGGAACCCGCCGGCGGCGAGCAACAGCGCGTCCGCCTCGCCGCCCTCGCGATCGGCCGCCGTGCCCATCAACGTGGTCGAAGCGACCTGCGGGAGGTGGCTGACGACTGCGACCAGCCGGTCGTGCCGTTCTGGGCCCATGACGACGGGGCGCGCGCCGATCGCCTCCACCCACAGGGAAAGGCTCGCGACGGCACTCGGATCCGTCTCGGGGGCGGGTGCAAGCACCCAGACGATCCCGTCGACGACGGAGGCCGACGCGTGCTCGGGCCCCGACCGCTCGCTGCCGCCCATCGGGTGGCCGGGAACGAACCGCGCGAGGTCCGCCACGGGGGCCACATCTCGAACGTCCTCGATGACCCGGGTCTTCACGCTCGCTGCATCCGTCACGATCGCATCGGGCGCGTGGGCGAGCGCCGCAACGACGGCCGCAGGCACGGCCCCGATGGGCGTCGCGACCACGACGAGGTCGGCGTCGGCGACGGCGTCGGATGCGGAGACGGCCGCCTTGAGCCCGCCGCCGCCGGCCGCCGCCGCGAGCACGCCCGCGTCGACGTCCCAACCGACCACCTCGGCCCCCGCGCGACGAGCGGCCAGGGCGATCGACGTCCCGACCAGTCCCGTGCCGATCACGGCCACGCGCTGGATCGGCGACGGAGTGCCGTCAGGAGGCGGCATCGAGGTCGTCCCGCAGCCGCTCGGCCCCGTCGAGATAGACGTGGACGACGTCGCGGAGACCGAGGTCCGTGTGGAAATGGAGCAGGATGCGGACGACCGACCGCATCGATCCGGCGACCGGGATCTCTCGAGCACACAGCAGCGGGATGTCGCCGAGGCCCATCTGCCGGGCGGCCTCGGCCGGGAAGGCGCTCGACAGATCCTCGGTCGCCGTGAACAGGATGCTGATCAGGTCGTCGTGCGCGATCGCGTTGCGCTCGAGCAAGGTCTGCAGGAGCTTCGCCGTCGCCGCGTGCAGACTCGCCGGCTCGTCGGCGGGCACGACGATCGCCCCTCGGGCGGCGCGCACGTTCACGGCCTTCTCCTTCTGATCGCGTCGAGATGCGTCCCGCGGACGGGCCGCGACGCAAGGCTACAAGGCGTCGGTGGCCGGGCGCTGGAGGCGGCGTTCGGCGCGGGCGACCAGCTTGCCGACGGCGAGCAGCTCGTCGGGCGTGAGCTCGCGGTGCTCACCCGGGGACAACCCGCCGAGCCGGACGGGGCCGATGCGAACGCGGAGCAGCCTGGTCACCGGCAGGCCGACGGCCTGCAGCATCCGTCGCACCTCGCGCTTTCGGCCCTCGGTCATCACGATCGACATCTGCGCGCGGTCGGGCCGAGCGTCGACGACGCGCGCCGACCGCGCACGGGCGGGTCCGTCGTCCAGCGCGACGCCGGCCCGGAGGGCCGACAGGTGCCGGCCGGCCGGCGCGCCCGCGACCTCGACGAGGTACTCCTTCTCGATCTCGTACCGCGGGTGGGTCAGCGCGTTGGCGAGGTCGCCGTCGTTCATCGCCAAGAGCAGCCCCTCGCTGTCGCGATCGAGCCGCCCCACCGGGAAGACGCGGATGTCGTCGACGGGCAGAAGCGACCGGATGTCCGCCCTGCCCTGCGGATCGTGCATCGTCGTGACGACGCCCGCGGGCTTGTGCAGCGCGAGGTACCGAACCCTCGGGTCGAGGTTGACGGTCGCACCGCGCACCGTGACCGTGTCGGTCGTCACGTCGACCTTGTCGCCGACCGTCGCGACCTTACCGTTGACGGTCACCTGTCCGGCGGCGATCAGGTCCTCGGCGGATCGGCGGGAGCCGAAGCCCGCTCGGGCGAGGGCTCGTTGGAGCCGCTCGTCGGCCACCACTCAGTCCCCGGGCGCGTCCGGCTCGGTCCCGTCGGTGCGCTCCGCTTCGCCGTCCACGGCCGCGGAGCCCGCAGCGTCCGTCGCGTCCGTCGCGTCTGACACGTCGCCCGCTTCGTCGGGATCGGCGGCGCGGTCGGCGGCGTCGACGCGCCCCTCGGCGGAGGCGTCCAGCAGCGGCGCCAGCGACGGCAGGGCGGCCAACGAGGCCAGCCCGAGTCGCTCGAGGAACATCGGCGTCGTCGCGTACAACAGCGGCCGGCCCGGTCCCTCGTCGCGTCCCGCCTCCTCGACGAGGCCACGGTCGGCCAGCGCTCGGAGGACCCCGTCGGCGTTCACGCCGCGGATCGCGCTCACCTGGTGCCGGGTCACCGGCTGCTTGTACGCGACGATCGCGAGCGTCTCGAGCGCGGCCTTGGTCATGCGCGCCTGCCGCGACGACAGCACGAACCGTTCGACGACAGGCTGGGTCTCCGGGTCGGTGAACAACCGCCATCCCCCCGCGACGTTGCGAAGCACCAGCCCGGAACCGCGCTGTTCCAGCTCCGCCTGGAGCTGGGCGCAGAGATCGTCGACCGCTCGTCGGTCGACCTCGAGCGCCTGCGACAGCACCGCCGGGGTCAGCGGCTCGTCTGAGACGAACAACACGGCCTCGAGCGCCCGCGTGTCGATCGCCGCTCCCGTTCCGCTCATCCCTTCCACGCCACCTCGATCTCGCCGAAGGTCGCCGCTTGCTGCAGCTCGACCTTGCCGTCACGGTACAGCTCGAGGAGCGCGAGGAAGCGAACGACGACGTGCATCCGGTCCTCGCAGTCGGCGGTCAGTTCCCGGAACGTCGCCTGGCCCTGCTCGATCCGCGCGAGGTGGGCCTCGACCGCCTGGATCGCGTCGTTCACCGTGAAACGGATCGGCGTCACATGGGACAGGTCGACCGTCGGCGGCGGCCGCAGCAGCTGTGCGGCGAGCGTGGCGAGATCGCCGGCGGCGACGGATGTCATCGGGTCCGGATACAGATGCGCGAATTCCGGCCCAGGACCGATGTCGCGCGCGAAGTATCCCGCCTCGTCCTCCAGCCGCCGAGCGAGCTCGAGCGCGACCTTTCGGAACGCGTGAAGCTCGATCGACCGCGCGTACGCGAGGTCCGGCGACCCACCGAGGAGGTCTTCCTCGTCGAGCTCCGTCTGCTTGGGTGTCAGGCGCGAGACCTTGAGCTCGAGGAGCACGGCGCAGATCGCCAAGAACCACGTCGCCTCCTCGAGGTTCCACGCCGCGGTGTCCTTCGCGTAACGCAGGAAGCCGTCGGTCACGGTCGCGATCGGCACGTCGGAGACGTCGATCTTCTGATCGAGGATGAGGTCGGCGAGCAGGCGGAACGGGCCCTCGAACCCGGGGATCTCGACCGCGAACCCGATCGGGGCCATGTCCTCAGACGCTGTCTCCACGCTCACCTCAGATGCATCGCGTCACGTACGAGGTCGATCGTCTCGCGTGCGATCGGCCGCACCGTGTCCGCGCCCGCGTCCAGGACGTCGCGGACCACTCCGGGCGTTGCCGCGAGTTCGGCACGTCGCTCGCGGAAGGGCGCGAACGTGTCGACGAGATGATCGGCCAAGATCGTCTTGCAATCGACGCACCCGAGCGCACCCGAACGGCACCCCGCGTCGATCCGGTCGACGTCCTCGATGGAGAACTTCCGATGCAACGCGAAGATGGGGCAGATCTCCGGCCTGCCCGGGTCGCCCTTGCGAAGCTTCTGCGGGTCGGTGATGAACGACCGCACCGTCGCACGCACCGTCTGCTCGTCGTCGCGGACGCCGATCGTGTTGTCCAGCGACTTCGACATCTTGCGCCCGTCCGAGCCGGGGATCATCGGGGTGTCGGACAGCAAGGGCTGCGGTTCGACGAGCACGTCTCCATAGAGACGGTTGAAGCGCCGAACGATCTCGCGCGACAGCTCGAGATGCGCGACCTGGTCCTCCCCTACCGGGACGAGCTCGCCGCGAACGATCGCGATGTCGACCACCTGCAGCACCGGATAGCCGAGGAGCCCGAAGTTCGAGACGTCGCGCTCGTTCATGTCGCGGAGCCGGTCCTTATAGGAGGGAACGCGCTCCAGCCAGCCGAGCGGCGTGATCATCCCGAGGAGCAGCGCCATCTCGGCGACCTCCGGGACGTCGGACTGCCGATAGATCACCGCGCGGGAAGGGTCGAGGCCCGCGGCGAGCCAGTCGAGAACGAGGCCCTCGACGAAAGCGGGCAACTCATCCGTCCGGTCGTAGTGGGTCGTCAGCATGTGCCAGTCGGCGACGAAGAAGTAGCAGTCGTAGGCGCCGTCGGCCTGCAGCGCAAGCATGTTCTCGACGTTGCCCGCCCAGTGACCGACATGCAGCGCACCCGTCGGCCGATAGCCGGTGAGCACGCGCTTGGTACGCGTCGCGAGGGCGGGTTCGGTCACGATGGCCGCGATGATAACGCGGGGTTCGACCGCCCCCAGGATGCCGCGATGGGCGCTAGGGCCGGCAGGGCGTGCCCGAGGCCAGCTGGCACAGAGCGTTCACCAGTCCGTAGACGATGCCGTTGATCACGCTGGCGAGCACGAAGATCGCGAGCAGCACGAACAACGGCAGGTACCGGTCCGCGTCTCGATAGACCCGGGCGGCGTCCGGGGGCAAGAGCAACCCCACCAGCCGCGCGCCGTCGAGCCCGGGGATCGGCAGCAGATGGAAGATCGCGAGACAGAACTGCGTGAACTCGAAGATGCGGAGGACGACGATCACCGTGGGTGCGCTCGGGGTCGAGATGACCCGGAGCGCCAACCCTGCGATCGTGCCGAGGACGATGTTCGCGCACGGTCCGGCGAAGCCGATCAGGACCTGATCGCGCGTCGGCCGCCTGAGGTACGAAGGGTCGACCGGTGCGGGTTTGCCGTACGCGGCTGGCGGCGGGTACACCCCCGACGCGGTCGCCCACAGCACGAGGATGAGACCTGGGACCAGCCCGGTGCCGAACGGATCGAACCACGACCGTGGGTTCCACGTCAGCCGGCCCCACAGGCGCGGCGTCGGATCACCGAGACGCGCCGCCACGAACGCGCGGAAGTACTCGCGCGCGACCATGCCGAGCAACAGGGAACCGGCGATGTACAGCGCGGTACGAACCGACAGCCAGCCGATGCCGCCCACCTCCTCCGCTCGGACCGGTCACCCGGCATGATCCGGCCCGGGCTGGGGGCACGATACCGGCCGTCACGCCGCCGCGCTTGGAAGCGCTCAGCCGAGTCCGATCGCCGCGGCGAAGCTCTCGCCGACGGCGAGCGGTGCCGTCACCCCGAGCGCCTCGAGCACGGTGGCCCCGAGATCGGCGAAGGTCGTCCGCGTGCCGATGTCGTACGGCCCCCGGGCACACCCCGCGACGAGCAGCGGCGTCCGTTCGCGTGAATGATCGGTTGGCGGCGTCGTCGGGTCGCACCCGTGGTCCCCGGTGAGGACAAGCAATCCATCGCCGAGCGCCTCTCCGAGCTCCGGGAGCCGCCGGTCGAGCGCCTCGATCGCCTCGGCGTAGCCGTTCGGATCGTTGCGGTGCCCATACTTCGAGTCGAAGTCGACCAGGTTCGTGAACACGAGATCGTGCGTCCCAACACGCAGCGCGGCGATCGTGCGGTCGACCCCGTCGTCATTGGACGATGAGTACGTGGCCTCGGTGAGCCCACGGTGATCGAAGATGTCCTGGATCTTGCCGATCCCGATAACGGAGCGGCCGGCGTCGACGAGATGGTCGAGCACCGTCGGTCCCGGCGGGGCGACGCTGTAGTCGCGGCGCTCCGGCCGCCGCACGAAGGCGCCGGGTGTCCCGTCGAACGGCCGGGCGATGACCCGTCCCACCCGGTGCGGGCCGACGAGGAGGTCGCGCGCGATCTCGCACCACATGTACAGGCGTTCGAGGGGCACGACGTCGACGTGGGTCGCAACCTGGAACACCGAGTCGCCGCTCGTGTACACGATGGGGTCGCCCGTCGCGAGGTGCACCTCGCCCAGCTCCGCGATGATCTCGGTGCCCGAAGCCGGGACGTTGCCGAGAACGCCATGCTCGATCGCGGCGGAGAACGGCTCGATGATCTCGGGCGGGAACCCGTTCGGGTACAACGGGAACGGGGTGTCGAGCAAGATGCCCATCATCTCCCAGTGGCCGGTGGTCGTGTCCTTGCCGGCCGAGACCTCCGTCGAACGACCGTGCGCGGTTCCCGGGTCGGCCCGCGGGACGACCCCGTGGATGCTGCCGACGAGCCCGAGCCCGAGGGCCTCCAAGTTCGGGACGTTGAGG
>Ga0136846_1225231_pt1 | contig 13421 bp, 12 predicted proteins | sample HopSoiMetagenom2_FD_96841 | JGI IMG/M metagenome (GOLD analysis project Ga0136846, IMG submission 96841) | Grasslands soil microbial communities from Hopland, California, USA - 2 Assembly 2016 (version 4) | ecosystem: Environmental > Terrestrial > Soil > Grasslands | place: USA: Hopland... | reverse complement strand
ATCGTCTGCCCAGTCGGCATCGTGTCTCCCGACTGCAGCGCATTGAGCAGCCGCAGCTCGATCGGGTCGATGTCGAGCGCCGCTGCGAGCTTGTCCATCTGCGCCTCGTGCGCAAAGCAGACCTGCACCGCGCCGAAGCCGCGCATGGCGCCGCACGGCGGATTGTTCGTGTACACGCACAGGCTCTCGATCAGCGCGTTGTCGACCTGATACGGCCCGCATGCGAACGACGCTGCGTTCGACGTGACGGCCGTCGAGCTCGACGCGTACGCCCCACCATCGAGCAGGATCCGCACGCGCACGTTCACGAGCTTCCCGTCGCGCGTCGCGCGGTGCTCCATCCAGATCTTCGCGGGATGCCGGTGGATGTGCCCGACGAACGACTCCTCGCGGTTGTAGACGATCTTCACCGGCCGGTTCGTGTGCAGCGCCAGCATCGAGCCGTGGATCTGCATCGACAGGTCCTCGCGGCCGCCGAAGGCGCCGCCGACGCCTGCGAGGTGAATGCGCACCTGCTCGGGCTTCAGGCCAAGGCACGGCGCCACCTGGTCGCGATCGACGTGCAGCCACTGGGTCGCGACGTAGACGTCGACGCCGCCCTCTCCGTCGGGGACGCACAGGCCCGACTCCGGCCCGAGGAACGCCTGATCCTGGATGCCCACCTCGTACACGCCGGAGACGGACACGTCTGCTTCGACGTCTGGATCACCGTGGCGGATCACCAGGGAGCGCACGATGTTCGGGCGCGGGTCGTCGCGGTAGCCGTGACCCATCGTCGGCCGGTCCGGATGCAGCGGCTCCTGCTCGGTCGCCGTCTCTGCGTCCGCGATCGGCGCGAGCGGCTCGTAGTCGACGCGGATCAGCTCGGCGGCGCGGCGCGCCTGCTCGGGATGCTCGGCGGCGACCAGGGCGACGGGCTCCCCGTAGTAGCGCACGCGGTCGACGGCCAAGACGGGCTGGTCCTGGAACTCGAGCCCGTACAGCTTCTCGCCGGGAACGTCCTCGTGCGTGAGCACGGCGTGAACGCCGGGAGCCGCGAGCGCGGCAGACAGGTCGATGCCGGTGATCCGCGCGTGCGAGTGCGGGCTCCGCAATGTGTGTCCCCAGAGCATCCCGGCGGCGTTCAGATCGCTCGAGTACGCGAACTCGCCCGTGACTTTCGGGATCCCGTCGGCGCGCGGGACGATCTCCCCGACCCGACCGAGCTCGAGCTTCGGCGCAGTGGTGCTCATCGTGCAGCCAGCCGCACGGCGTCGAAGATCTTCGCGTAGCCGGTGCAGCGGCAGAGATTGCCCGAGAGGGCCTCGCGGATCTCGTCGTCGCTCGGATCGGGTCTGTGCTGCAGGAGGTCGGCGGCCGCGACGACGAGCCCCGGCGTGCAGAAGCCGCATTGCACGGCGCCGGCCACGACGAACGCTTCTTGCACGCGGTGGAGGCGCCCGTCCTCGGAGAGCCCTTCGACCGTGACGACCTCGTGCCCGTCGGCCTGCGCGCCGAGCACGAGGCACGCGCAGACGAGCTTTCCGTCGAGCATGACCGAGCACGAGCCGCACTCCCCCTGCTCGCACGCGTTCTTCGAGCCCGGATAGCCAAGCCGCTCGCGCAGCACGTACAGAAGGCTCTCGCCCTCCCAGATGTCTGCCTCGACCGGCTCCCCGTTGACGCGCAGCCAAATCCTCATGCCAAACATCTCTCCAGCGCCCGCTTCGTGAGCACTCGCAACGCATGACGGCGGTACGCCGCCGTGCCGCGCACGTCGTCGATCGGGGCCGCGGCAGCAGCGACCTGCACGGGGAACGACTCCGCGTCCTCGAGGGGCGCGCTGACGAGGCCCGGCACGGGGCCGGCAGACCCGAACGACGCCGTCAGCTCACCGTCGACGCGGAGGGCGAGCGACACGACCGAGATCACCATGGCGTTCCGCGGCCCGACTTTCAGGAACGTCTGCCGCCCAGGCTCGGCGTCGACGTCCACCGCGAGGATCAGCTCGTCGTCGGCAAGCACGTTGCGCTTGACGCCCGTGACGAACTCGGCGAGCGGCAGCGTGCGCTCGCCGCGCACGCTCGCCATCCGCACCTGCGCACCGCAGACGAGCAGCGGCGGCAACGCGTCCCCGGCCGGCGACGACGTGCCGAGGTTGCCGCCGATCGTGCCGCGGTTGCGGATCTGCGGGCCGCCGACGGTGCGCGATGCCTCTGCCAGCGCCGGGAGCGGCGTCTGCATCGCCTCGGCATACGTCAGGCCGGCAGCAAGTCGAATCCGCCCGTTCTCCTCCGACCAGCCGCGCAGCTCCGCCAGCTCGTTCAGGTTGAGCAGAGCCGGCGGGCGAGCGCGGTCGAAGTTCAACTCGACCATCACGTCCGTCCCGCCCTGGATCGGCAGGGCGTCGGGCCGCTCGGACTTGAGCCGCAGCGCCTCGTCGAGCGTGCGCGGAGTCAGCACGTCCACGGCGAGAAGCGTATTAGCTTCCCCTACATGGACGGTCTCGCCCGCCGCCTTGCCGTCGCCCGCGGAGACGAGCCCGCGGACGTCGTCGTGCGCGGCGGCCGTGTGTTGTCCGTGTTCACGCGCGAGTGGCTCGAGGCGGACATCGCCGTCGCCGACGGGTGGATCGCCGGGCTGGGCGAGTACGACGGACGGGAGGTTGTCGACGCCTCCGGGAGCTATGTGGTGCCGGGCTTCATCGACGCGCACATGCATCTCGAGTCGACGAAGCTCCTGCCGGACGAGTTCGCGCGGCTGGTTCTGCCACTCGGCACGACGGCGGTCGTGCTCGACCCGCACGAGCTCGCCAACGTGCTCGGCACGGACGGCGTGCACTGGCTGCTCGACGCGTGCGACGGACTGCCGCTCGACTTCTACTTCATGGCCTCCTCGTCGATTCCGGCGTCGGCGTTCGAGTCGCCGCGGCGGCCGCTGCTGAGCGGCGACCTCGAAAGCCTGCTGCGCCGGCGCCGCGTGCTCGGCCTCGCCGAGATGATGAACTTCCCGGGCGTCGTGTCGGGCGACGAAGGCGAGCTCGCGAAGCTCGCCCTCGCCACGCACGTCGACGGCCACGCGCCCGGCCTGCTCGGGCGGGCGCTCAACGCGTACGTCGCCTCCGGGATCCGGTCCGATCACGAGGCGCTCACGGAGGAAGAAGGACGCGAGCGCCTCCGGAACGGCATGTGGCTGCTGATTCGCGAGGCTTCGATGGCGCGCAACCTGCAGGCGCTGCTGCCGCTCGTGAAGGAGTTCGGGACGAACCGGATCGCCTTTTGCACGGACGACCGCGACCCGGAGGACATCGCCGAGAACGGCCACATCAACGGGATGGTGCGCGAGGCCGTCGCGGCCGGAGTCGCGCCGGAGGACGCGATCGTGCTCGCGACGCTCAACCCGGCGACGTGGCACCGGCTCTGGCACCTTGGCGCGATCGCACCCGGCTACCAGGCCGACCTGCTCCTGCTGGGCGACCTCGAGCGCTTCGAGCCGGAGCTGACGCTCAAGTCGGGCCGGCCGGTGAGCGAGATCCCCGAGCCGGACGTGCCGGAATGGGTCAAGCACTCGGTCCGCAACCGGCCGGTCACGGCGGACGACTTCCGCATCGACTGGAACGGCGGGAAGGCCCGCGTGATCGGCCTCGTCCCCGATCAGGTCGTCACCGAGCTGCTCGAGGAAGAGCCGAGCGACGAGCTCGCCAGGATCGCAGTGGTCGAGCGTCACCTCGGCACCGGGCGCATCGGCCTCGGCCTGGTGCGCGGATCCGGACTGCAGCGCGGCGCACTCGCTTCGACCGTGGCGCACGACGCGCACAACATCATCGTCATCGGGATGAACGAAGCGGACATGGCGCAGGCCGTCACCCACCTCGGCGAGCTCGGCGGCGGGATCGTGGTCGTCGACGGAGGCCGGGTGACCGCGGAGCTGCCGCTACCCGTCGCCGGGTTGCTCGCCGACGCGCCGCTGACCGAGGTGATTCGCCGCAGCCTCGCGTGCAACGACGCGGCGCGCGCTCTCGGCTGGTCCGGCGCGACGCCGTTCCTGACCCTGTCGTTCCTCGGCCTGTCGGTGATCCCCAGCCTCAAGATCACCGACCGCGGCCTCGTCGACGTCGACCGCTTCGAGATCGTGCCGCTGCGCGTGTGAGCACGCTCTTCGCCAACGTGCACGTGGTCACCATGGACGACGAGCGCAACGAGCATCCCGGCGGCTGGCTGCTCGTCGCCGACGGCTTCGTGCAGCGAGCCGGGGCGGGAACGCGGCCGGAGGCGGACGAGGTGGTCGACCTAGGCGGCGCCGTCCTCACGCCGGGGCTGATCAACACGCACCACCACCTCTGGCAGAACCTCACCCGTGCTCGCGCGCAGGACGAGAACCTGTTCGGGTGGCTGCAGGCGCTCTATCCGGTCTGGGCGCGGATCGACGCCGAGGCCGAGTACGCGGCCGCGCGGTGCGGCCTCGCCGAGCTCGCGCTCTCCGGCTGCACGACCGTGTTCGACCACCACTACCTCTTTCCGAACGGCGGGAACGAGCTCTTGGAGGTGGAGATCCGCGCGGCCCGCGAGCTCGGCGTCCGCATCGTCGCCTCGCGCGGCTCGATGGACCTGGGCGAGTCCGACGGGGGCCTCCCGCCCGACGCGGTCGTCGAGGACCGCGACGACGTGCTCGCAGCGACGGAGGACGCCGCGAAGCTCGCCGACAGCGCCGACGTACAGATCGCGGTCGCCCCGTGCTCGCCGTTCTCCGTCACGAAGGAGTTGATGCGCGAGTCGGCCGAGCTCGCCCGGAAGCTCGGTCTGAAGCTGCACACGCATCTCGTCGAGACCGTCGAGGAGGAAGAGTTCGCGCTGCAGAAGTTCGGCTGCACGCCGCTGCAGTACGTGGAGGAGCTCGGCTGGCTCGCCGAGGACGTCTGGTGCGCCCACTGTGTCCACCTCGGCGAGGCGGGCGTCGCCGAGTTCGGCCGGCACGACGTCGGCGTCGCGCACTGCCCGAGCTCGAACATGCGCCTGGGCGCGGGAATCGCGCCGGTGCGCGAGCTGCTGGATGCCGGCGTGCGCGTCGGCCTCGGCGTCGACGGGTCGGCCTCGAACGAGCGCGGCGATCTCTTCCTGGAGGTGAAGCAGGCGCTGCTCGTCGCGCGGGCGCGGGGCGGGCCGAAGGCGATGACGGTGCGCGATGCACTCCGGCTCGGGACGCGCGGCAGCGCTGCCGTTCTCGGTCGGGACGACATCGGCCAGCTCGCGGCGGGCAAGCGCGCCGACTTCGCCGTCTGGCGCACGGACGGCCTCGAGCTCGGCGGGGCCGCCGATCCGGTGGCGGGCCTGGTCTTCGCGGGGCCGCACCGCGTCGACCGCCTGTACGTCGGCGGCAAGGAAGTCGTCCGCGACGGGCACCTCGTCCGCGCCGACGAGGGGGAGATCGCGCGCGAGCAGCGGCGCCAGGCGGAAAGATTCGCGGCATGAGCGTCTCGCTCTCCACCCACGTGCTCGACGTCGAGCGCGGGCGGCCCGCGAGCGGCGTGCGCGTCGAGCTCTGGCGCGACGACCTCGTGACGGCCGGCGAGACCGACGGCGACGGGCGGATCGCCGAGCTCGCCGCCGGCCTCGAGCCCGGCACCTACCGCCTGCTCTTCCGGCCCGACTCGCCGTTCTTCAAGGGCGTCGGCATCGAAGTCGCGCTCGAGGAGGGCCACTACCACGTCCCGCTGCTCGTCTCCTCCTACTCGTGCACGACGTACCGCGGCAGCTGACCACCGACGAGCTCGCCGAGCTCTTCGAAGGACGCACGCGCCTCGTCGAAGAGCTCGCGAAGCGCGACGACCCGCTCGGCGAGGCACGCGATGTGATCGCGCAACTGAGCGACGAGGACAAGCTCGAGGCGCTCAACGCGCACCCCGCGATCGGAACGAGGAACCTGTCCAAGCGCTCGGCGGCGGAGCAGGGCGGGGACACCGAACCGGTCGTGCTGACGGAGCTCGCCTACCTGAACCAGGTCTACGAGGAGAAGTTCGGCTTCCGCTTCGTCGTCTTCGTCAACCGCCGCCCGAAGACCGAGATCCTCGGGGTGCTGCGGCAGCGGCTCGAACGCACCCGGGAGGAGGAGCTCGACACGGCCGTCGAGGAGCTGGTCGCGATCGCAGAGGACCGATGGCGACGCTCCTGACGCTCGATCCGTACGCGACGGACTGGCTCAACCTGCTCACGCGCTGGCTGCACGTCATCGCCGGAATCGTCTGGATCGGCTCGTCCTTCTACTTCATCGCGCTCGACAACCATCTCCGTCCGCCCAAGGACGCGGACAAGGGAGTCGGCGGCGAGGCCTGGGAGATCCACGGCGGCGGCTTCTACCAGGTGCAGAAGTACAAGGTCGCCCCTGAGGTCTTGCCCGAGCCGCTGCACTGGTTCAAGTGGGAGGCATACACGACGTGGTTGAGCGGCTTCGCGCTCCTCGTCGTCCTCTATTACCTGCACGCGAACGAGTTCATGATCGACAAGAGCGTCGCGGACCTGTCGCCGATCGAGGCGATCCTGATCAGCGTCGGCCTGCTCGCAGCCTCGTGGCTCGTGTACGACGCGCTCTGCCGCGCGCTCGACTCGCGCCCACTCGTCCTTGCGGCGACGCTCCTCGCCCTGATCACGCTCGCGGCGTGGGGCATCTCGCATCTGTTCAGCGGACGCGCGACGTACATCCAGATCGGCGCGATGATCGGGACGATGATGGTCGGCAACGTCTTCTTCGTGATCATCCCGGCGCACTGGGAGCTCGTGCGCGCGAAGCAGGCGGGCCGCGAGCCGGATCCGGCGTGGAACGAGCGTGCCAAGCTGCGCTCCGTCCACAACAACTACCTGACGCTCCCGGTCGTCTTCACGATGCTGTCGAACCACTTTCCGTTCACGTACGGGCACAGCTACTCGTGGCTGATCCTCGTCGTCCTGCTCGTGATCGGCGCGTGGGTGCGGCACTTCTTCAACCTGCGCCAGACCGGCCGCACGGTCTGGGCGATTCCGGTCAGCGCCGCGATCGCCATCGCCGTGCTGGCGATCCTGATTCGCCCGCAGAGCGAATCGGCCGCCGGCGCGACCGTGCCGTTCGCAACCGTCGCACGGATCGTCGACCAGCGCTGCGCCGCGTGCCACTCGGTGCATCCGACCTTGGTCTCGACGGCTCCGCTCGGTCTCACCCTGGACACGCCCGCCGAGATCCAGCGGTACGCACCGGACATCCGGGATCTGGCCGTGAACTCGAAGACGATGCCGCTCGGGAACGCGACCCACATGACGGATGCCGAACGTCAGACCCTCGGGCAGTGGATCGCTCAAGGCGCCAAGATCCCGTGATGCTTCGCATCACCTCAGGCGGCTTCAGCTTCGCGGCGCGCGTCGAGGACGACACCGCACCGCAGACGGTAGCCGCGTTCCTCAAGCTGCTCCCACTCGACTCGAAGATCATCCAGGCCCGCTGGAGCGGGCAGTCCGCGTGGATCCCGATGGGCGACCTCGACGTCGGCATCGGGCCCGAGAACGCGACCAGCTACCCGGCCGCTGGCGAGCTCCTGCTCTACCCCGGCGGCGTCAGCGAGACCGAGCTGCTCTTCCCGTACGGCCACACCTGCTTCGCGAGCAAAGCAGGTCAGCTCGCCGGCAACCATTTCGCGACGATCGTCGAGGGCGGCGAGCGCCTGCAGGAGCTCGGCGAGCTCGTGCTGTGGCATGGAGCGCAGGACATCTCGTTCCGGGAGGCATGACGCTCTACCGGCCGGAGGCGTTCGAGCGTCTCACCGAGACGCCGTGGGACGAAGCGCGCGCCCGCGACCGCATCCGCGGCGTCGTCGCCGACGCCGACGCTGCGTGGCGCGGGCCGTCGCTTTTCTGGAAGGCGCACGACTGGGACGGGTGGCACGGCACGAGCCCGATGAAGAACCTCTATGTCGGCAGCGCGGGCGTCCTCTGGGGCCTCGATCAGCTACGCCGCCGTGGGCAGGCCGAGACGGCGCTCGATGTCGCCGAGCTCGCGGTCCGCAATCTCGAGCTGTTTCGCAAGCGGCCCGACTACCTGAAGATTGCGGCGTACCCCCCGCCCGAGCCGCGCGACTCGTCGCTCTTCCTGGGCGAAGCCGGCATCCTGCTCGTCACGTGGCGGCTCGCACCCGGGAGCGAGCTCGCAGACGACCTCTACGAGCGTGTGCGCGCGAACGCGAGCAACGAGGCCGAAGAGGTCTTCTGGGGCGCGCCGGGATCGCTGATCGCAGCGCACGCGATGTATCGCTGGACGAACGACGAACGATGGCGGACGGCATGGGACCAGCTCGCCGAGGCGCTCCTCGCGCGGCGCGGCGACGACGGCTTGTGGACGCAGCGCCTGTATCGACAGGAGTACGAGAGCCTGACGCCGCCGCACGGAGTGACAGGGATCGTGCGAGCCCTGCTCCCCCTGCTCGGCGACACACAGGCCCGCCGGCTCCAGCGAGAGAGCGCCGCAATCCTCGCGGACAGCGCCCAGCGCGAGGACGGGGTCGCGAACTGGCCGCCGCGCCCCCGGCCGGACCTGGCGGGCCCGGACGGGGAAATCCGCCTGCAGTGGTGCGCCGGCGCTCCCGGCATCGTCACCGCAGCGGCCGACTACCTCGACGAGGATCTGCTGCTCGCGGGCGCCGAGCTCGCCTGGCGCGCAGGACCGCACGGGGAGGAGAAAGGGCCCAACATCTGTCACGGCACGGCCGGAAACGGCCACGCGTTCCTGAAAGCGTTCGAGCGGACCGGCGACGAGCGGTGGCTCGACCGCGCACGGCGCTTTGCGATGCACGCGCTGGAGCAGGTCGACCGGATGCAGTCGCGCTACTCGCTCTTCACCGGCGGGATCGGCACTGCGCTGTACGCGGCCGACTGCATCGAGGCGCGCGCGCAGTATCCGATCCTGGACTACGTCTAGCGCCTAGCGCTCCTCCCTGACATACGGCCGGCCGAGCGCCGCGGGCGCGCCGAAGCGCAAGCGCGCCGCTCGCGAGGACACGAGCACGAGCGCGAGGATCGTCATCAGGTACGGCAGCGACTGCGACAGCTCGGGCGGCGGCGCCCACGGGTAGTCGCGCGCCTGGAGGACGAATGGCAGATAGGCGAACGCGCCGAACAGGTACGCGCCGACGAGACAGAGCGCCGGACGCCAGAAGGAGAAGACGACGAGCGCGATCGCGATCCAGCCGGCGCCTGCCGTCAGGCCGGCGATCCATTGCGGCGTGATGGAGAGGCTGAACGTGGCGCCCGCAACGCCTGCGAACGCTCCGCCGACGAGTGTGTGCGCGTACCGGTACGCGCTGACGTTGATCCCCATCGCGTCGGCTGCGGCCGGCGACTCGCCGACGGCGCGCACGTTCAACCCCAGCCGCGTGCGCGTCAGGTAGAGCGCGACGAGCACGACGCACACCCACGAGGCGTAGACGAGGATCGACTGGCCGAAGATGATCGGCCCGACGACCGGCAGGTCCTGCCAGGACTTCGGGAAGACCTCCTGGAACTGGTGCCGCGCCGGCGACTTCGCCAGGTCGAGGTCGTTCCCGAGATACGACGAGAGGCCCGCGACGCCCGCAAAGATGGTCAGCGCGAGGCCGGAGACGATCTGGTTCGCGCGAAGCGTGACGACGAGGAAGGCGTGGATGCCCGCGAGCAGCGCTCCGGCGAGCGCCGCGACTCCGATCGCGCCGAGCAGGGCAAGAGTCGTCGTCACGTGAAAGCGCTGGACCGCCCAGAAGCCCATTACGGCGCCGACGAGCATCATCCCCTCGACGCCGAGGTTGAGCACGCCCGAGCGCTCGGCCAGCAGCTCGCCGAGCGCGCCGTAGAGCAACGGCGTCCCGTACGCGATCCCCGACGCGAGCACGACGACGAGCAGGCTGTTGTTCACGCGGTCTCCGCGGCGGTGCGGTGGCGGCGCTCGATGCGGACGCGATAGCGGATGAAGAGCTCGCCGCCGAGCACGCAGAACAGCAGCAGCCCCTGCAGCACGCCGACGAGGCCGTTCGGGAAATCGGCGCCCTGCAGCGTGTAGCCCGCGTTCTGCAGCCCTCCGAGCAGGAAAGCGACCAGGAGAACGGCGAAGGGGTTGTAGCGCGCGAGCGCCGCGACGACGATGCCGGCGTAGCCGTAGTTCGCCTGCGTGAGCCCGCGCGGATCGAGCTGGTGCCGGAAGTCGCCGTCCTGGCTCGCGCCGCCGATCCCGGCAATCGCGCCGGACAGGCACATCACCGCAACGATCTTGCGGCGCGTGCGCATGCCCGCGTAGCGGCCGGCGCGCGCCGAGTCGCCGATCACGCTCACCTCGAACCCGAAGCGCGTCCGCTTGTACAGGAACCACACCACGACGGCGACGGCGACGGCCACGAGCGCGCCGAGCGGGATCACGAGGCCGTGGATCGTCCAGCTGGGCCACGTCGCCTCGTCCGGCAGCGTCTTGCCCTGCGGGAAGACGCTCGCTTCGAATCCCGAGGAGTCGCGCAGGTACGAGTGACTCCCGAAGATCAGGTAGTCGATGATCAGCGCGACGACGTAGTTCAACATCAGCGACGTGATGATCTCGCTCGTCGAGAAGAACGCCCGCAACACGCCGGGGATCGCGGCCAGGACCGCGCCACCGGCTGCGCCGGCGGCGATCATCCCGACGATCACGACGGCCGACGGCGCGCCCCCGAGCAGCAGTGCGATGGTCGCGCCGGTGATCGCCCCCGCGTAGAGCTGGCCCTCACCGCCGATGTTGAACAGGTTCATGCGAAACGCGACAGCGGCGCACAGCCCCGTGAAGGCGAGCGGTGTCGCCGACACGAGCGTCTCGGTAAGCGCGCCGTTGTCGAGGAACGCGGCGTCGAACAGCCGCCGGAACGTGTGCAGCGGCGGGTGATGCGTCGCGAGCAGCACGAGCGTCGCCAGCAGGAACGCGACCGCGACCGACACGACCGGCACGACGACCGTCAGCCACCGCGGCTGCTCGAGGCGGCGCTCGATGCGGATCATTCGCCGCCCGCCATCAGCAATCCGAGCTCCTCCACGGTCGCCGTCGACGCGTCTCGCTCGCCGACGATCGCCCCCTCGTACATGACCGCGATGCGGTCGGCGAGCGTTCGAATCTCATCGAGGTCTTCGCTGATCAGCAGGACGCCGACACCGCGCTCGGCGGCGTCGCGCAGGTACGCGTGCACGACCTCGATGCCGGCAACGTCGAGCCCGCGGGTCGGCGACGCAGCGACGAGCACGACGGGGTCGCCGGAGAACTCTCGCGCGAGCACGACCTTCTGCAGGTTGCCGCCGGAGAGCTGCCGAGCGGGAACGTCCGGGCCGGACGCGCGCACGTCGTAGCGTTGCATCAGCGCCTCGGCGAGCTCCCGGATCTTCCGCACGAGCAGCAGCGGCCCGCGTGATGCAGGGGGCTTGCGATACGACTTGAGCACGACGTTGTCGGCAACGCTCAGGCCGGGCGCGAGCCCGGTGCCGAGCCGGTCCTCGGGGACGTAAGCGATGCCGGCGCCGATCGCCGCGCGCGCGTCGCCGGCCTTCAGCTTCCGTCCCGTGACGCGGACCGTGCCGCCCGTCGGCGGGCGCATGCCGGCAATCGTCTCTGCAAGCTCGCGCTGGCCGTTGCCCGCGACGCCGGCGAGCCCGAGGATCTCGCCGCGACGCACCGTGAGCGAGACGTTGCGCACGGCGGGCAGGCCGCGGTCTCCGTCGGCGCCGACGTCGTGCAGCTCGAGGCATGGTTCGCCGACCTCGCGGGACCCTTCGCGGCGCGCGGGCTGGATCTCGCGGCCCACCATGAGCGTCGCGAGCGACTGCGGCGTGGCCTCCGCGGCCGGGACGGTCGCGATCGATCGCCCGCGGCGCAGGATCGTGACGCGGTCGGCCACGGCCTTCACCTCGCGCAGCTTGTGCGAGATGAAGATGACGGTGCGCCCGTCGCGCGCCATCGCGCGGATCGTGTCGAAGAGCGCACGCGATTCCTGAGGCGTCAGCACCGCGGTGGGCTCGTCGAGGATGAGGATCCGGGCGTCCTTGTACAGCGCCTTCAGGATCTCGACCCGCTGCTGCTCGCCGAGCGACAGCTGCCAGATGCGCGCACGCGGGTCGACCGCGAGGCCGTAGCGCTGCGACAGCTCGCCGACGCGGCGCTCGATCGCGCGCGAATCCAGTCGGAAGGTGCGGCCGACATCGCGGTGGTCGCCGAGCACCACGTTTTCCGCAACGCTGAACGGCTCGACGAGACGGAAGTGCTGGTGCACCATCGCGACACCGGCGTCGAGCGCGTCCCGCGGCGAGTTGAACTCGACCGGCTCGCCCCACAGCCGGATCTCCCCGCCGTCCGGACGGTAGAGGCCGGTGAGGATGTTCGACAGCGTCGTCTTGCCGGCGCCGTTCTCGCCGAGCAGCGCGTGGACCTCGCCGGCGGCCGCCTCGAAGTCGACGTCCTCGTTGGCGACGACGGCGGGGAAGCGCTTGGTGATCCCCCGCAGGGCGACTGCGGGAGGTGGCGGGGAGGCTTGCGCCTCCCCGCCGGGACTATCAGCCCTTGGCGCTACCGATCACACCTTTGACGAGCCAGTTCATCGCGTACAGGTCCTTGACCGTCATGCGCTGCCCCTTCTTCAGGCGCAGCTTGCCCTTCTGGTCGTAGAGCGGGCCTGCGAACTCGTAGAACTTGCCGCTCACGATCGCCGCCTTCTTCGCCGCGATCGCGTTCTTCGTCTTCGCGGAGACCTTCGGCCCGTAGGAAGCGAGCCCGATCATGCCGTCCTTGATGCTTCCGTAGTAGAAGCCGCTCTTCCAGCTGCCGCTCATCGCGGCCTTGACGCGCCGGAGGTAGTACGGCCCCCAGTTGTAGACCGCCGCGGTCAGCCATTGCTGCGGCGCGAACGTGTGCGCGTCGGAGTCGTAGCCGACCCACGGGACGTTCTTCGACTTCGCGTACTGGCCGGTCGCGGGACTGTCGACGTTCTGTCCGAGAACGTCGGAGCCGGCTGCCACGAGGCTCTGCGCGGCCTTCTTCTCCTTCGCGAGGTCGAGCCAGGAGTTCGTCCAGATCAAACGAACCTTCGCGCCTGGGTGCGTCGCCTGCGCGCCGAGCGCGAACGCATTCGCGTGGCGGATGACCTCCGGGATCGCAAACGGCACGACGTAGCCGAGCATGCCCTTCTTGCTCGCCGCACCGGCTGCCATCCCCGACAGGTAGATCGCGTCCTCACCGGCGCCGAAGTACTCGGCGAGGTTCTTCGACTGAGCCGTTCCCGTCGCCTGCTCGAACTTCACGTCGGGATGCTTCTTCGCTTCGGAGACCATGCAGTTCTGGAATCCGAACGACGTCGCGAAGATGATCTTGTTGCCGTCGCGGACGAGGCTCTCGATCACCTGGCACGTCTGCGGTCCTTCCGGCACGAGCTCCTTGAACGTCGTCTTCACCTT
>Ga0136846_1239232_pt1 | contig 13422 bp, 11 predicted proteins | sample HopSoiMetagenom2_FD_96841 | JGI IMG/M metagenome (GOLD analysis project Ga0136846, IMG submission 96841) | Grasslands soil microbial communities from Hopland, California, USA - 2 Assembly 2016 (version 4) | ecosystem: Environmental > Terrestrial > Soil > Grasslands | place: USA: Hopland... | reverse complement strand
GTTTTTCGAGTTCCTCTTCAGTCGTGCGCCCGTGAAATACGCGGAACTCAAACGGAAGGCCGAGGCGAGGGAAGCGCTGCCCGAGTTCCGTCTCGAGAGCGTGACGCTCACGTTCGACGTGAATACCGACTACGAGATCGTTCGCACCCAACGGACGCAGAATGTCGTCGCAATCGTCGAAGGATCCGATCCCCAGCTGAAACAGACGTATGTCGCATTCGGCGCCCACTACGATCACGTTGGGTACGCCGAAGGCGAGCTCACGAACACGGCAGAGGGGACGCGCCGCACCGGCGCCCCCGGCCGGGTGACATCGGGCGCCGAGGCAGATCGTATCTGGAACGGCGCGGACGATGATGCTTCGGGCACGGTGACGCTGCTGGCCATGGCACGCGCATTCGCCCTCGGTCCCCGTCCGAAGCGATCCGTTCTCTTCGTCTGGCACGCGGGCGAGGAACGCGGCCGCTGGGGCTCGCTGTATTTCGCCGACCACGCCCCTGTCGACCTCGAACGCATCGTCGCGCAGCTCAACATCGACATGGTGGGCCGCAACCGGGACAACAAGCCGAGCGAGTCGAACACGCTGTATCTGGTCGGGTCTGACCGCATCAGCACCGAGCTCGATCAGATCGCGCAGGCGGCCAATCAGGATTCACGGAGACCGCTGCGGCTGGATTACGAGTTCAACGATCCGGCCGATCCCGAGCAGCTCTATACCCGCAGCGATCACTACAGCTATGCCGCGCGAGGCATACCGGTCATCTTCTTCACGACGGGGCTTCACCCCGACTACCACGCGAACACGGACGATGTGTCGAAAATCGAATTCGACAAACTGTCGCGCGTCGGCGAATTCATCTATGCGACGGGCTGGCGTCTCGCGTCTCTCGATCATGCGCCGGCCAGAGACCGGCAGGGGGCACGGCAGGGCGTCGTGATGGCGCCTCTCCTACGATGACGCGTCCTCTCCTCATCATCTTTCTCACGATTTTCGTCAACCTGATCGGCTTCGGGATCATCGTTCCGCTGCTGCCGTTCTATGCCGAGACGTTCGGGGCGTCGCCTGTCGTCATCGGCCTCCTGTTCGCGGTGTTTTCCCTGTGTCAGCTGATCGCCGCGCCGGCGCTCGGCGATCTGTCCGATCGATTTGGCCGTCGTCCCGTGCTCGTCTTCAGCCTGGCCGGCACCGTCGTCAGCTTCGTCATGCTCGCTCTCGCGCACAGCGTGGTCATGCTCTTCCTTGCCCGCATCGTCGACGGCCTCTCGGGCGGCAATATCTCGACGGCGCGGGCGTATGTCGCCGACATCACGGAGCCGAAAGATCGGGCGCGCGCATACGGCTTGATCGGTGCGGCGTTCGGGCTCGGCTTCATCATGGGCCCCGCGTTGAGCGGCATGCTGGCGCGAGTGAGCTATACGGCGCCGATCTGGGCTGCGGCGGCTCTCACGCTGGTCGCGACCGCCATGGCCTGGCTCTGGCTGCCCGAAACAATCCATCGCGCCCAGGCGGGCACGGGCAACCCGCTCAGCTATCTGCCGGAGCTGATGCGTCGTCCTGTGATGCGCAGGGTGCTGACGATCGACTTCATCTACTGGTTCTCATTCGCGATTTTCCAGACCACGTTCGCGCTGTTTGCCGCGAGCCGCTTCGGGTTCGACGCGTCGCGGACGGGCTATCTGTTCGCCGGCTTCGGTCTGCTGGGCGCGGTGATTCAAGGCGGCTTCATCCGTCCGATCGTGCGCCGGGCAGGCGACAAGTCCACGTTCATTGCCGGCATCATGTTTTCATGCGTGGGCCTGGTTGCCGCGGCCCTCGCGCACTCTGTGACGCTGTTCGTCGTCGCGCTTGTCCCGCTCGCGATCGGCATGGGGTTCGGCCATCCCACGGTGTCGAGCCTCATCAGCCGGGCTGGCCGCGGCGACGAGCAGGGGCGCGTGCAGGGTGCGGCGAGCGCGGTGGAGAGTCTGGGGAGAACCCTGGGGCCGGTCTGGGGCAGCGCGTCGCTTCAGCGCTGGGGTGAAGCCACTCCATTTGTGACGGGCGCCGTGTTTCTCGCCATGACACTGTTCTTCGTGATGGGCCACACGGTCGCCGACGACTAGAGGCATCTCCACCTGCGTGTCGTGCAAACCTGCAGGTTTGCCGTTCCTGTTGTCCGGGTGCCTGCAGGCTTCGAGGCTTGCACTACACGGCGTTGGCCGGCAGGTGTCAGCGGCAGACTGCCGCTGCCGGGCGGCCGTCGATCTGGGCGAACACGCTTTGAACCGCAAATCCGTGCCCGCAGCTGTTCACCCGGTACCGTAGATATTCCTGCGTCCAGACCACGTCGCCTTCGCGATCCACAGTCGTTGACGTGGATCCCCGTCCGAGACCATCGTGATACTTCGCTTCGAGTTGATTTCTGAAGTCCAGCGGCTCGTCGCGAGGCGGAAACTGTACCGCGCCGGCGACAGGATTGCCGCAGACAGCGGGTGCGGGGTTGCCGTTGATCTGCGTGAACACACGATCGATCGCCTGCTGGTGTGTGCATCGATACACGCGGTACCGCAAGTACTCCTGTGTCCAGACGATGTCGCCTTCGGTGTCGACGTACGTGGAAGTTGGTCCGCGGCCGAGCCCGTCGTGGTACTTGGCCTCGAGCGCTTTGCGGAATTCCAACGATTCGTCGCGCGGCGGGAATGAGACCGTCACGCCGCCGCTGCCGGCGGCAGTCCCGCCTGTGTCGCCGGCGCCAACTCCGAACAACGCCGCCGCGCCCTGCAGGTCGTCCGGCGTGAGATGGCCGGTGCTGCTGACGTGGCTGTTCATGATCGAGGCCACGCTCTGGCCGTTTTCGTCCGGATGGTCGAGGCCCACCACGTGGCCGAATTCGTGCAGCGCGACGCGGCGAAAATCAGTCGCTCCGCGCCGCAGTCCGCCGTCATACGAATCCCAGCTGAAGCTCGCGTTGAAGACGACGTCGGCCTCGGTGCGGACGCTGCGCCGGGACCAGTTCGTCGTCACCGCCAGCGTCGTGCTGTCGAACGCCATGCCGTAGATGTCGGTCGAAAAAAATACATTGTTGACGCCGTTGCCGTCGCCTCTCGGGCTCGTGGAATCCCGGACGACATTGAATCGCAGGCGGCTCATCGCCTGATTCCACTCCGCGAGCGCAGACTCGGCGATCGCACCGTAGCTCGTGGACCCGTCGCTCAGGGACCCTGACGCGGATCCGAGCTGCAGGTGCATCGTGACGGTGCCATCCGGCCACTTGTCGCTCAGGACCACGTAGCTCGACAGCGCACGGCCGCACAGCACTGCGATCGCGACGGCAGCGCCCGTTCGCGCGAGGACGCCCCGAGTCATCGGGTGGCCTGGGTTCGGACCTTGTCGGCGATTTCACGCGAGAATTCGAGCAGCGACAGCGTACGAGCAGGCGCGACGCGCGGCGCCGGACGCAGGTTGCCGACATCTTCGGTGCTCGCAAGCGGCCGGCCGTCATGCGTCCGGACCATATCCACGCCACTCACCGGGTCCTGAACGATGCGGAACCAGCCGTACATGAACCCCACGACGGGGCTGGCCGGACGTCCGGCTTCATTGATGAACAGGACGGCACGATCCCCGACGTGGAACTCCGGCATGCCGTCGACGCGCAACGTGTCCTCGCCGACGGTTCCGCCAAGGAACTCGAGCGATCGTTCGGCGTAGGTCGGGCCCTTCAACGTCTGCTCAATCGAAACCGTCACGTCCGTGACGATCGATCTTCCGGACCGCGAGTCGACCCACGCCGATCGTGTGGCGACGACCCGCGCGACGATCACGAGTTCCGATCTCCGGACGAGCTCGTCGAATGTGGGCGCCGCCACGGTCGTGGCGGTGGCGGCAACGGCCGATGCGACGATGGCCAACGCGACGATAGCCAGAGCGCGGAGGAGGCGGGTGGCAGCCATCCACCTGCGTATCGGATCGAGGGCGGTCCGACCTGTATGACGCCGCATCACGAGACACCCGCGGGCGCCGGCTGTGTGGCGGTGGCCGCCGCAATGGGCAGATAGATGAGGAACATCGTTCCGCGGCCGGCCTCGCTCGACACCGTGATGTATCCGGTACTCTGCTTCACGATGCCGTAGACGATCGACAGCCCCAGCCCCGTGCCTTTGCCCTGCTCCTTCGTGGTAAAGAACGGCTCGAACAGCCTCGCGCGCGTTGTTTCGTCCATGCCGGTCCCTGTGTCGGTGACACTGAGCAAGGCGTACCGCCCGGTCCGGCCCTCGGCATTCACGACGGCCGCCGCTTCGTCGAGTTCGACATCGTCGACACTGACCGTCAGCCGCCCACCGTCGGGCATCGCGTCCCGGGCGTTGATCACGAGGTTCAGGATCACCTGTTCGATCTGCGCCGGGTCCGCCTGCACCATCACGGGGCCACTGCGAACGATGCGCAGCTCGATTTCGGGACCGATCAGCCGGCGCAGCATCGTCTCCATGCCGCCCACCACGTCGCCCAACGCGAACAGGCGCGCCCGCGTTGCCTGGCGGCGGCTGAACGCGAGGAGCTGGCGCGTGAGGGTCGCCCCGCGCTCGACGGAATGCTTGACCTCGTTGATTTCCGCACGGACCAGTTCGTCCTTGGCATCCATGAGGAGCAGATCGGCGGATCCCATGATGCTCATCAGGATGTTGTTGAAGTCGTGCGCGACGCCGCCTGCCAGCCGCCCGATGGCCTCGAGCTTCTGCGACTGACGCAGCTGTTCTTCGAGGAGGCGCCGCTCGGTGATGTCCCGGATGAAGCCGGTCATCGCGCGCCGTGTCTCCGACCCGACGCGGGCGACCGTCAGCTCGAACTGGAACTCGGTGCCATCGGTTCGCAGGCCGGTCAGCTCGATTTGCCGTCCCACCAGCGGCCCGCGCCCGGTGGTGACGTACTGCGCGAGGGCATTGAAGGCTTCCGTCCGGCAGTCTGCATGCAGCAGGATCTCGACGTGCCGGCCAAGGATATCGTGACGCCGGTGTCCGAACATCTGCTCGGCCGCAGGGTTGAACTCGCGAATCGCGAGATGCGAATCCATCGTGATGATGGCATCGTGCGCGGCTTCGAGAATCGCGCCCTGTTTCGCCTCGCTCTCGAGACCCGTCCGGTACATCTTGTAGGTGAGGTATAGAGGAGCCGCCGTCAGCAGCAGCGCCAGCCAGTACCCGGAGCTCTCCGTGACCGCCAGGACGACCGCGGCTGCCATGGCGCCGAGGACGTAGCTCGCGACGTTCGGGAGGAAGTCGTTTCGCCAGATTTTCCACGCGCTCTGATTCGTGGCGAGCGCGATCGCGACGGCGATCGGCGCGGTGTTGACGAAGAAGTACGTCAAGGCCATGCCCGCGAGCGGCGCGGCGACCGCCACGAGGTCGACGGTGGAGGACGTGCCGCCCAGCCACTGGTACACCTGCCCCGAGGCTTCGGCCGTGATCACGAGGATCGAGACGTTGAACAACGTGCGATACAACGGATTGCGGGCCGCCGTCGGCTGGTTGAGCGTGGACTGGGTCAGCCCGCTGGCGGCCGCCACGATCATGCCGGCATGCGGCCCCCGCAGGATCAGTGCGGCGATGTCCACGATGTACGACACCGACATGTTCGAACCGCTGGCAATGGGAAAGTGGACCTTGAACGTCGACGTCAGCGAGGAGAGGACGATGAAGAGCAGGAGCGTGGGGACGGGCGTGAGCGTCGCGCGGGGCACGAGCGCGACAAAGGCCGCGGCGCCCGCCACGATGACACCGACCGTGTACCAGCGGGCTCGCGGCGGAAGATCCCGAAGCACAGCCGCATCAGTATACACACCGGCGGGGTTGACAGGAGTCAAACGCCTGTTTTATACAAGTGTTTCACATGAAAATCGTACGACCGCTCCTCATCCTGATCGTCCTCGGCGCTGCCGGCTACGGCATCTACCGGTACGTCAACCGGCGCCCGACCAGCCTGACCCTCACCGGCATCGTGACGACCAACGACGTCGTCGTCAGCCCCCAGATCGCGGGGCAGATCCGGCAGTTGCTGGTGCTCGAAGGGGACATCGTCAAAAAAGATCAGCTGATCGCCGTCATCACTCCCGATGAGCTGCGCGCGGACAGCGCCTACTACCAGCACAGCGCCGAAGGGCTGGGATCCCAGGTCCGCGAGAGCGAGGCGGCGCTTCGTTACCAGCAGCTGCAGACCACCGATCAGATCAGCCAGGCCGAGGCCACCCTCGCCGCGGCGCAGGCGCAGCAGGCGGCGGCCGTCGCCGACCTCGAGAACGCAAAGCTCGTCTTCGAGCGCACGCGCGACCTGTCGCAGCGCGGCGTCGAGCCCGTGCAGCAGCTGGACCAGGCGCGGACGCAGTACGACGCCGCGAAGGCCCGGCTCGACTCGCTGCAGAAACAGGTCGAAGCGCAGCGCTCCGCGCTGGCGCTGGCGAAGGCGACGGCCGAACAGACCGCCATGCGGCGCAGCCAGCTGAAGGCCAACCAGAGCCAGCAGGCGGCGGCAAACGCGCAGCGTACGAAAGCCGACGTGCGGCTTGCCTACACCGAGCTGCACGCGCCGATCGACGGGATCGTCGACGTGTGTCCCGTACGCCTCGGCGAGGTCGTCACGCCGGGTCAACCCGTCGTCACGCTCATCAACCAGGACGATCTCTGGGTGCGCGCCGACGTCGAAGAAACGTACGTCAGCGGCGTGCGCATCGGCGACACGCTCACGGTGCGCCTCCCGTCGGGCGAAGAACGCGAGGGGAAAGTGTTCTATCGCGGCGTTGACGCCGCGTTCGCCACGCAGCGCGACGTCAGCCGCACCAAGCGCGACATCAAGACGTTCGAAATCCGGCTGCGCGTGGACAACCGCGACCGCCGGCTGGCGGTGGGCATGACGGCCTACGTACTGATGCCGGTGCACTGATGGCTGCCATCGACGTCCGGAACATCGTCAAGTCGTTCGGCACGTTCATGGCCGTCAAGGGCCTGAGCTTCGACGTCGCGGAGGGCGAGATCTTCGGCCTGCTCGGCCCTAACGGCGCCGGCAAGTCCACGCTCATCCGCATGATGGTGACGCTGCTCGCGCCGACCTCGGGCACGGCGCTCATCAACGGCTTCGACATTGTCAAACAAGCCGATGGCGTACGCCGCTCGATTGGGGTCATCCCGCAGGCGATGACCACCGACCTCGAACTGAGCGTCGAAGAGAACCTGCTCATCTTCGCGAAGCTCTACGGCGTCCCCCGCGAAAAGCGCCAGCGACTCATCCCCGAGCTGCTCCAGTTCGTCGAGCTCACGCAGTGGAAAGACGCGCAGGTCAAGAACCTCTCGGGCGGTATGCGCCGGCGCGTGGAGATTGCCCGCGGCCTCGTGCACGAGCCGCGGATCTTCTTCCTGGACGAGCCGACAACCGGCCTCGATCCCGTGTCGCGGGTCAACGTATGGCAGATGCTGGAGCGCATCAAGTCTGAACGCCAGCTCACGATCCTGCTGACCACGCACTACATGGACGAGGCCGACAAGCTCTGCGACCGGATCGCGATTGTCGATCACGGCGAGCTGAAGGCGCTGGATACCCCGACCAGGCTCAAGCTGGCGGTGCCGACCAAGAACGTGCTCGAAGTGCATTTCGCCTCGCCGCCGCTCGGATGGGCCGACCGCCTCAAGGCGCTCCCGGGTGTCGACAGCGTCACCAGCGAAGACTCGGTGTTCCGGCTTTCGTCGGGCAATACTCCGGCGACAACGATGGCGATGCTCGACGCGGCCGCCGCGGCCGGCGTCACGGTCGACACGCTGTCGGTCCAGAGCACGACGCTCGACGATGTGTTCGTCCATTACACCGGCCGGGCCCTGCGCGACGCGCTGCAGAGCGCGAGCCCGCAGGATTCGGCGTTCATGATGCGGCGCTGATCGGAGGACTGTATGTACCGCGCCTGGGCCATCGTCGAACGCGAGCTGCGCCGGTTCCGCCGCAGCCCGGTTCTCATCGTCATCTCGATGGTGTTTCCGCTCGTGCAGCTCGTGATCCTGGGCTACGCGATGGGAGGCAACGTCAAGCATCTCAAGGTCGCGGTCGTCGATCAGGATGGCGGGCTTCCGGCGGTGCGCGTGCGGGAACTGGCCGGTGCCGTGGCGGGCGGCGCAAACACGTTCGACACGATTCAGTACGCCGATCAGGGCGCTGCGCTCGCCGACTTGCGGAACGGCCGGATCAACGGCGTGCTGACCATCCCGCCCGAGTTCTCGCGCCGCGTCCTTCAGAAGAACGAGCCGCACGTGGCGCTCATCGAGGACAACACCGACAACTTCGTCTCGGCAACGCTGGTCGGACAGGTGGGCGGCCTGGTCACGGCGTTCAACCAGCCGGCGGCCGCGCCGCGGGTCTCCGCGAACACGCGGCTCGACGTGGTCGAGGTGTACCCGTACGTGCCGTATGTCCAGTACCTCCTGCCCGGGTCGATCGTCATGTCGATCTTCATGATGGTGATGATCGGCGGGGGCATCATCTTCATCGACGACAAGGCGCGGGGACTGCACGAGGGCTACCTGGTGACGCCGATCAGCAAGCTCGAGCTGGTCGCCGGTTTCAACATCTCGGGGACCATCAAGGCCGTAATGGCCGGCATTTCGATCATGATTATCGGCAGCCTGGTCGCAGGCATCCCGTCGCCGCTCGATCCGATGCGCATGATGCGGCTCACGGTGGTGATCGTGATCACGGCCTTCGCGCTGATCAGCCTGATGTTCCTGATCATGGTGCGCGTCAACGATCCGTTGATGCCGCGTGCCATCTTCGGCGTTCTCAATACGCTGCTGTACTTTCCGAGCGGCGCCGTCTACCCGCCGCAGGGATTCCCGGGCTGGATGCAGGTCATTGCGGCGATCGATCCGTTCACCTATGCCGTTCACGCGTTCAAGAGCCTGCTGCTCAAGAACACGGGCTTCGAGGCCATCGGCGGAGATCTGCTCTACCTCCTGGTGTTCTCCGCGATAGGGATGACGGCGGCCACGCTCCTGTTCAAGCGGACGCTCTAGGACGATGAAGCAGCGCGACCGCGAAACACGCGAACGAATCCTGCGGGTGGCCGCGCAGCAGTTCGCCGACCGCGGTTTCAAGAAGGTGACGGTCCGCGATATCTGCAAGGCCGCCCGCGCCAACGTCGCGGCAGTCAATTATCACTTCGGCGACAAGAGCGGCTTGTATCGCGAGGTGCTGCAGCGCGCCATCGAGACGGTGCGCGCAACGAGCGAGGCCGCTCGTGCGGCGGGCGAGGGAAGGCCGGCCGACGAACGCCTTCGGAGGTACATTCACGTGTCCCTCTGCCGCGTCGTGACGGACGGCCATGCCAATTGGATCTCGCGGCTCATCCACCGCGAAATGACCGACCCGACACCCGCGTTCGACGCGCTGGTCGACCAGGGGATCCGGCCGCGAATCGACGATCTGTCGGCCATCGTCGCCGATCTGCTCGGCTGCGACGTGAACGACGACCGCGTCGCGCGGTGCGTCGTGAGCATCCACTCCCAATGGGTGCTGTTCATGCCGAATCCCATCGCGTCGCGCCTCCGGTCGAAGCTGCAAGTCCGGAACGACAGCCCGGATCGGGTGGCGGCGCACATCGCCGACTTTTCTCTGGCAGGGATTCGGGCGGTCACGAGCCGCTCCGGCTAGAATGGGACCGGAGCGTTTCTTTTGCCGCTGAGTCTCGGTCGCTTTGGCGCCGACGATCCCGATCGTCCGCGTTTCACGCTGTCGGTCCTCGAACATCTCGACCGGTTCCGCAAGGGGGTCATTCGATCGGCCATCGGTGTCGGCGTCGGCGTGTTGATCGCATTTACGTACATCAACCCGATCGTCGAATTTGTCTTCAAACCGATCCGCGCGGTGCTGCCACCGGGCAGCCGGATGATCTACACCGTGCCCGGCGAGGCGTTCTCGGTGTACGTCGAAATCGCGCTCATCGCCGGCATCGTGTTGACGTCGCCGTTCATCATGTACCAGATCTGGCAGCTCATCGCGCCGGCGCTGTACCTGAAGGAAAAGCGCTTTGCGATGTGGTTCATCCTGATGACGTCGGCGGGCTTCATCGGCGGCGCCGCATTCAACCATTACATCGCGTTCAAGATGCTGATCCTGTTCTTCGCCAGCTTCAACACCGCGCAGTTGGCGTTCATGCCGCGGCTGGACGACGTCTTCGACATGTACACGAGGATGCTGTTCGTCATGGGCGTGGTGTTTCAAATGCCGACGCTGGTGTTCTTCCTCGCGAAAATGGGGCTCGTGACGGCACGGTTCCTGGCCTCCCAGTTCAAGTACGCGGTCCTCGTAATCTTTATCATTGCGGCTGTCGTGACGCCGAGCGGCGATCCGTACAACCAGGCGATTCTCGCGCTGCCGATGGTGGGACTCTATATCCTCAGCATTTTCATCGCGTGGATTTTCGGTCCGGTAGCACGCAAACCGGAATAGCCGAGCCATACGGCGAGTTGGAACTGCGCTTGCACCCCTTCCGCGCGTGGATTCCGCCGGTCATTGGAAAACGCTTCAGTTTCACCTGAAATCCGCCCGCGCCGCGCGCGAAGCGGGCAATATCCCGCTTGCTCTTCAGGAGCTCGACGCCGCGCTGTCGATCGATCCTGAGTATCTCGCGGCCCGCGTCCTCCGCGAGTCCATCGCACATCGCCAGACATTGCCACCGGCGCCTGCTCAGCCGTCGTCGGCGCCGCCAGCTGAGCCGCAGTCAACCGCCGCCGTTCCGATCTCGCTACCGGAAGCGACACCTGCAGCTGCGCCGGCGCCGATACCCGCAACGGCACCGACGGCGACACCGACAGCAGCGTCAACAGCGACACCCGCCGCCGCGCCGACCGCGGTGCCGCCATCGCTCGAAGAACGGGTCCGCCGACGCCGGATCGTACTGCGCATCGGCGCCGCGCAAACGGCCATTCTCCTCGGCCGCTTTGCTGAGGCGCGGATCGCGATCGACGAATTGATCGAACTCGAGCCGGGGTTGCCCACGATTCCCGAACTTGTGGCGGAGCTCAGCGCCGCGCGTGTGCATTCCAAACGAAAACGCCTGATGCTCGTGGCGGGCGTCGCGGCGGGCGTGGCCGGCGCGTATATCGGCAGCAATGTCGGCCGCGTGGCAGATGCACACCGTCAGTGGTGGAGCGCCAGTTCGAGGGCGCCGCTCTTTGCGAATGCGATCCCGATGTTCTATGCGGGCATACCAGACGCAGCGCCGACGCTCTCGGCGGATCTCTTCGATCCCGGCGCGGCCACGGCGCCTGTTCTGCCGACGGTGACGCGTGAAGAGCCGCGCCCGCCGCGTGTTCCAGACGATGCAGCAGAGGTCGTGGCGCGCGTCGAGACACCAGCGTCAAGGGACGAACGCGTGTCGGACGCGAGGTTTGTCGAACGTCCGCCCGCAGCGGCAGTCGTCGAACGGCCGTCGGTGGCGCCCGTCCCGGTGGAACGAGCACCTGAAGTGGTCCCAGCCGTGGCGCGGAATGTAGTGCCACCGCCCGTCGCTCAGCCGGCTGTTGCCGTCGACGATCCGGCGTTGATCCGCGACACGCTCCAACGCTACCGCCGCGCTTACAACGCCCTCGATGCGCGACTCGCGCACGCCGTCTATCCCGGCGTGGACGAAACAGCATTGACGCATGCGTTCGAGGGCCTACGGTCCCAGTCGCTGGAGTTCGAGGCGTGCAGCGTCGACTCGCTCGGCGCATCGGCGCGCGCCGTGTGCCGCGGCCAAGCCCGCTACGTCACCAAAATCGGCAGCCGTGAGCCCCGTTCGGAGCCGCGCGTGTGGACATTCAGGCTGAGGAAAGACGACGGCGACTGGACGATCGAAAGCGCCTGGACCAATCGGTAAAACGTTGAACGTCAAACGTTGAACGCAGCCCGCTAGTGTTCGAGGACGTAATCGAAACCGACAAACGGCGCGAACGATGCCGTGAGCCCTGCGCGCGTCAGTGGCACGGCAACGCTTCCGGCCATCACCCACGTATCGGTCAGATTCCATCGAAACCCTGGCACCACCACAAGCGATCGGAGTGTCTCCGTGCCGGGTACCAGCCGGACCGTCTCGACGCCGCCGATCGTGGGATGCGGCCCCGTGACCGGCACGATGTCGCCCGGGCTGTCGATCCATCGTCCGAGGAGCTCGCCGACGACCGTGACACGCGGACTCGCCGCGACCGCCACAGCGCCGTTGTAGCTCAACTCGCGCGCCAGCCCTCCGATGCTGACGCCGGCGTTGCCGTGCGCCGACACGCTTCCGCGCTCGATGGAACCGATACCGGACAGCTTGATGGCCGCGGACCCCGCGCCGAGGAGATCCTGTTCGCGTCCGGTCGGCAGCCGCAGATCGAGAGCGGCGGCGACGCCGCTGGCGCCGTCACCTGCGAACCTGTATTTGCTTCTGACCGTCAGATCCGCAAGGCCGACGGAGTGGGCGTGCGCGCTGGCCTGCGTGAACGCGCGCCCGCGGTACTCGTTGACACGGACGCCGTCGACCTGCAGAGACACGATGGGGGCGGCAACCGCGATCTCCAGTTCGTCGGTGATGCCGACGCTGCCGGCCAGGGTCACGATGCTCGCATCCATGTTGAGCGTCAGCCGGTCGACGTCGAAAGGCTTCGATTCGTCGACAAACTGGTTCGAGGTGGTCAAGAACGAGCCATCGCGGAGATCGGTGCCGTCGAGCGACTGGAATCGGAGGTGCTGAAACGTGAGGCTGAATGCCGCCTGCCCGGGCCCGGTCGTTTGCGCGCGGTCGACGAACGATGGCCCGAACGTCTGGGTGACGCGCTCGACGGTGCCGAGTCGCGGGTCCAGGCGGACGGCAAACGCACCGGGTGAGGCCGGCACCGGCAGCGTGGCGAGATTCGCGCGCAGGGCGCGGGCGATGGTATCGCTCGTCGCCTGCGCCGCGGCGCGATCCCGTTCGACGCTCCCGGTCGCGACTGACTGGTTCGTGAGCAGAAACGTCAGCACATCTGCCACCGACTGGGCCGAGACGGGTGCCGCTCCGGCGAGGACGCACCAGGTGGCGATGGCGGCGGCACGGCTAGTCATGCGGCTTGTCCCTGAATTCGACCCGGGTCGCCAGAATGTTGCGATCGTTCTGTGTGCCGGTGACGGAAACGTTGGCTCCGGACTGGAGGTCGTTGCAGGTTCCCTTCCTGAATTCAGTGTCCGTGTTCACGACGATGGTCGTCGACTTGACGACGAAGACGACGCTGGGGCATCGCCCGAATAGCAGATCGATCGTGCCGTCCACGCTGACGGGTGGTTGCGGCGGCGGCGGTGGTGGCGGCGGAGGTGGAGGCGGAGGTGGCGGCGGAGGTGGTGGTGGCGACGGCCCGTCGTCGGCGGCGTGCACGCTCGCGACGTCGAACCCCGCCGTGACGACCACGGCGATG
>Ga0136846_1236581_pt1 | contig 13422 bp, 12 predicted proteins | sample HopSoiMetagenom2_FD_96841 | JGI IMG/M metagenome (GOLD analysis project Ga0136846, IMG submission 96841) | Grasslands soil microbial communities from Hopland, California, USA - 2 Assembly 2016 (version 4) | ecosystem: Environmental > Terrestrial > Soil > Grasslands | place: USA: Hopland... | reverse complement strand
CAACAGCGGCTGGGCGATCAACGCCCCAACTGCATTGACAGCTTACTGGATTGGCGGCACCGGCAACTGGGATGATGTTAATCATTGGTCGGCCAGCAGTGGCGGAGCACCATCGGGATGTATGCCCACATTGCTGGACAATGTTTTTTTTGATGCCAATAGTTTTACCGGTGCAGGACAAAAAGTATCATTGACAGTAGACGCCAGTTGTAACAATATGAACTGGGCAGGGGTAACCAATAACCCCACTCTTGAATTTACCGGAACACCTAATCGTCTTTTGCAAATCTATGGAAGCCTGGCATTGGTAAACGGCATGAATGTGACTTACCCGGCTTCTTCCGGTAAATGGGAGCTCTTGTCGCCATCAGCCGGCAACACGATCACTACGGCAGGTAAACAACTGCATAATGTGACATTCAATGGTGATGGCGGCAGCTGGACCTTGAAGGACGATCTGAATGCGGACCAGTTTCTTACGGTTAACTACGGCGTCTTCAACTCCAATAATGTAACAATCAATACCGGTAGTTTTATCTCCGTCACCGGTTGCGGCGGATGTAACAACCGTACATTGAACCTGGGCGTCTCAGCGATCAATTGTACTACGCAATGGAATATATTTAATGATACGGGATTGACGCTGAATGCCGGTTCATCGGATATTAATGCGCCCATATTCATTTCCGGACACCAGGTTTATAATAATGTAACGCTGACTGGCAGTTCCGGGTTTCCTACATTAAATACAACATCAGACATATATAATAAGCTCACTTTTAATACATCTGTCAATACAACTATTATTGGCGGCGGTACCCTGACTACTAACGCTGAATTTACTATCAATGGTCCGCCCCGAATTATAACTATAAACCCGGCCATCCAGGTAAATCTCAATGGAGCTTTCAATGTAAATTCTTCTGCAGGCAATATTATTACCCTGCAAAGCAATACAAACGGAGTGCAGGCAACGTTTAATAAAACTGCCGGAATAATTTGTATAGGTTTCGTAACACTCCAGGATTTGAAAGCTACAGGTGGAGCTGCTTTTTATGCTTCCACTTCAACCAATAATGGAAATAACAGCGGTTGGAATTTTTCCAGTCAATCCTGCCTGTTTATTTTACCTGTTCGTTTACTGAGTTTTGATCTTTTGTGTAATGCAGACAATATCTTATTTAAATGGAAAACAGCAACTGAAATAAACAGCAGTCATTTCGAAATTCAAAAACAGGTAAACCAGGACTGGATTACGATAGGGAATACACCCGCAAGCGGAGATAGCCAGTCAGAACGCAACTACCAGTTTCAATCAACCGACCAGGGCGGGGTGTACAGGCTTGTTTGTGTGGATCGGGATGGAAATAAATCTTATTCGGATATTAAACCCCTTCAATGCGGGCAAAGAGAAAACATAACGATCGTCCCTAACCCTGTTCAACGTGAACTTGAACTAAGGATCAAAAGCACAAAGTATGAACGGACGAATCTTCAAATCATTAATTCTCTGGGCCAGGTGGTACGGAATGAAGAGGTGGTGGTTATTCCCGGGATCAACCAGTATAAGTTCAATGTAGCTGCCTTGCCAGCAGGAAAATATATATTGAGCATTCAATCACAGACTGTAAAAATTCATTTTTTGAAGATATAGCAAAAGGATTTGCTTCAATTAATTTGAATGTGAGGGTCTTACTTAACGATTAAAACGGAAATAAACAGAGAGCTTCTGATAAGGAAGCTCTTTTATAGTCGGGATGACTGGATTCGAACCAGCGACCCCTTCGTCCCGAACGAAGTGCGCTACCGGGCTGCGCTACATCCCGAAATGGACAGGGGCTATAAAATTAATGAAAAGAACCCTGATTCATTTAATCGAAAAACATTTCCGTAGAACTTACAAGTGAAGGCAGCTCCAGCTTTGGCTCCGCTTCCATTTGGCTGGCCCATAATTCCTCTGCAAACTTCTTGAATGATGCAAGCCCCTGTAACACCTGATGAGCTTCTTCATTCTCAAACTGATCGAAGTGCATAAAGGTCTTTCCATCTTCCAGCAAATACGTACTGTATTTTATACCAGGATGGTTGAGTTTTTTTAATTCGGCTACTACCCTGTTAATATTCTCCTGGTTAACAGGAGCAAATTCCTTAGTTGTGGTGTATTGAACCCTGACTATTTTCATTATTGACAAATTTAAAGCGGTTTAAAATTAACCTGAAAATTATCAGCAATCCGGTGTTGGGAATGACTTTATTAGGGGGAGAGTGCGACAACCGGCCGGAAATTCAAACTTGTTAGCCTAATATAATTTTCAATACCTTGGGCCTCCTAAATCAAAGCTATATGTACAAATTAACTACGCGCATCTGCATTGCCTCCTTCCTTTTACTTTTTGCTTCCCAAATTCATGCCCAAAGCCTAGATCCAATTAAAGCTCAGATGGTAAAAGACTGGGAAAGAGCAAAAGATTACACCATAGAATACCTGAACACCATGCCTGCTGATAAATATTCTTTTAAAGCTACTGACAGTATCCGCAGTTTTGCCCAGCAAATGCTACACCTGGCAACAGCAAATGTATTCCTGATGTCTAACGCAACTACCGATAAGATCCCTGCAGGCTTCAGTTTCCAATTGGAACAGAGGACATCTGCTCAGACGAAAGACTCAGTTGTTTACTTTGTAACAACCAGCTATGATTTTGCGCGCAACGCTGTTAAAAATTCGGATGTCAGCAAATGGCAAGACGTGAAAAAAGTGTTCAACAGGTATGATGAAACCGTATATGCCATCATGAACAAGACCTTTGAGCACCAGACGCATCATCGTGGTCAAACTACCATTTACATTCGCCTGGTTGGAATAAAGCCACCGAACGAAAGATTGTTCTAAGGTTTACTGAAAAGCAAATTAGCTTATATAAGAAGCCCCTGGCAATAGCCAGGGGCTTCTTCTTTTTAATCCAATCCATTGATTGTGTTAACAATGGAAGCAGTCATTTATAGAAACCATGCCTTTTGTCATGCTGATTCGCCGTCCGTGGATTTTCACGTTTTTCCGGGATAAAATCGCCGATTGATAATTTCTAATTTCAATGGCCCAAATAACCAGCAACTTTACGACCATGCAAAACGTGGATGAAATAATACATACTGTTAACAGTATTTACAACAGCAGGCAAACAACCCTGCTAATGCTTAATGACGAAAAAGAGGGAGTTATCCGTGTCAATGCTGCTGCAGAAAAATGGTATATAACTTTAAATGGAACCTTTCGAAATGTTAGTCACGACCTACATTTTACAGGAGGCTGCCAAATGCCGTTTATCATGATGTATTTTCAGTTAAATGGCACGTCCACGTTTGCGGACAACACCAATATTAGTGTAACCCGTCAAATGCATTCCCTCAATTATCTTCCTTCATTTAAACTCAATACCTGCATTAGGAAAAATACGGTGGAAGAATTCTTTGTTGTAAAGGTATTTCCAGAACTGTTACTTCAGCACATGGCGGATCAGGATGAAAATAACCCCCTGGTTACTTTTTGCAAAAGAATGGATCCTTTTATTACACTGGATACACCACAGGTAATAAAGCCAGCTATTTACCAATGCATCCATGACTACCTTGATTGCCCTTATACCGGGGGGCTTGGCACTGCCTATAAGGACAATATTATTCTCAACCTATTTATTCATCAGCTGGCCGCTTTTACAACAGTTGGTGGTGAGCCTGAAGATGTGTCAGACAGACTCAGCAGGTCGGATATTGATTTGCTGAACGATATTAAAATCTACCTTGATCAACATTTTCTTGACGTTGCCTCACTGCATCAGCTTACCCGTAAGTTTTGTATCAATAGTTTTAAATTAAAGCATGGATTTAAGCAACTCTTCAGTAATTCTGTAATGAAATATGTTGATCAACATAAAATGAACTATGCCCGCACCAAGCTGCAGCAGCGACTGGCAGACGCAACAGATGTGGCAGATGAGCTGGGATACAGGCATTACAATAATTTCAGCACCGCCTTTAAGAAAAGATTTGGATACTCTCCGTCAGCCGTTGAATAATGAACAGTCATTCCCGTTCCGGCAACAAAATACTTTTTGCATATATCAAACTACCTCTTGCAGAACTGTTTTGAATCAAACCATTCGTTTTTTTGTGTCCTAAAATTTTTAAACCAGAAAATATGGACCAGAAAAACGCAAAATCAGCAATGCTGTTTAAGCAAAAAACAGCAAATAAATGGCTGCTATTGACAAATCAGATAATTTATCTCAGCATTATTCTTGTCAGTTCTTCCTTCACAGCCTGTGAAAAGAATCCAATGGATCCCAAACCTGTCAATGCATTTCCTGCATTTTCGAACAAGGTGATACTAGATTGGAATACCGCTGCATTAAACGCAATGGAAGCACCCAGCTACCAGCATGTGCTAGTAGCATCAAGGCTTTATACAATGGTGCACATAGCACAATTCGATGCCCTCAATTCAATTAAATCAATGTATAAAAAGTATTGTAACACTCCAGGCGATGCAGATGCACACCCCATAGCAGCAGCCGCTGTTGCAGCATACACTGTATTGCTTCATGAATTACCGGCAAAAAAGGCAATGCTTGACAGCCAGCTTGCAAAATCAATAGATACTATTGTCAACTTAAACGCCAAACAAAAAGGCATTGCACTCGGAATACAATGCGGCAACGCCATTCTTGATCTTAGAAAAGACGATGGCGCATTCCAGGATCCAGTTGGCGCTATTGCACCTTCTACAGTACCCGGTGTATATCAGGCTGTACCACCATTCAATTTTGTATTTGCTCCCTTCTGGAAAACCATGAAACCTTTCTCGTTGATGCAGCCTCAGCAATTTCGCTCTTCACCTCATCCTGATTTGCAAAGTGCAGCCTATAAGAAAGATTTTGAAGAAGTAAAAAAGCTGGGTGACAGGAACAGCCTTCAGCGTACAACAGAACAAACCTTATATGCCAAATTCTGGTATGAGTATGCCGAAATTGGCTGGAACAGGATTACATCCGTTGCTGCCAGTAAAGCGAAAACTGATTTGCTCACAACGGCCCGCTTATTTGCTATGGTTAATATAGCTATTGCAGATTCTTATATCGCTGGCTGGGATTCAAAGGACCATTATAATTTCTGGAGACCTTATACGGCTATTGTGAACACACCGGTTGCGGATGGAGGCAAACCAGACTGGGAACCGTTGATGCCTACCCCACCGGTACAGGATTATCCATCCACTCACAGTGTATTGGGGAACGCAGCTGCTACGGTGCTTACCAGTTTTTATGGAAACAATTATGCGTTTGCAACCACCTCTACCTCTTCTGCCACACCGGGTTCCGCAAGAAGCTTCAAAAGTTTTTTATCCGCTGCTGATGAAAATGCGGATTCCAGAGTGATGGCAGGGATACATTTTCGTTTCTCCTGTAATGCAGGTCAGGCAATGGGGAATAAGATCGGACAGTGGATTATAGAAAATACTTTGATGAAGGCAAATTAAAACTACGCATTGGCTGATCATTACCAGCATCCCGGAAATAAAGGATGCTGGTTTAACGGCAATTAAAATACTAAAAGAAAAGAATACTACTATGGCAAAAAAAATATTAATAACAAAGTTCAATTACAGTATGTCAACCGGGGAATTTAAAAAAATATTGCCGCTGGTGGCTCCTGAGTTTTCAAAGATTCCAGGCTGCAGCTGGAAAATCTGGCTGCTCAATGAGGATAACAAAGAAGCGGGGGGCATATACCTGTTTGAATCGGCTACAGATCTGGACCAGTTTCTGGAGAGTAACCTGTTTATGTCAGTAAGAAAAAACAAGGCATTCACCAATTTGCAAACCAATATATCCGGTATTGCCGAAGAAGCAAGTGTAATTACAGGCGGACCGTTGATGAACACAGCATAATAGAAACCGTTATAAAATGAATACGAATAAATACCTTACAAACCTTACCTCGCTTCGCGGTATTGCTGCTTTGCTTACCCTTCTTTTCCATATTGACATTGTCCTTTCTTCTTTCGGTGGACACCTGATAGATCGTAATAGTTCATCTATCCTGAGTAGAATGTACTTAATGGTTGACTTCTTTTTTGTATTGAGTGGCTTTATATTGTGCTATGTATATGCCAGGAACTTTGAAGGTCGGGCTAAAAGCCAGGACTTTAAAAGATTTACAGTTGCCCGGTTCGCAAGGGTATATCCCCTGCATCTGTTTTCATTGTTATTAACTACCTTTTTCCTGTTTCTGTTACACCATTTTGGTGCAACAGTTTCTCCAATATTGGATGCCGAGAATTCAGCTTATTCCTTTACCACGAATCTTTTTTTGCTCCATTCCATGAACCTCCATAAGTGGTTTACTTTTACTCATGCTTCGTGGAGCATCAGTACTGAATGGTGGATGTATATGCTTTTCCCATTCCTGGTGCGCCCATTTATGAAGCTTTCTGGAGCTGGCAGGCTTGCCGTATTTGCTTTGTGTATTGTTGGGTATCTGGTGATAGGCTACCTGCTGGTTCCGCTGGTGACAGTTCCAGATGTGATCTCCTTCCTAAAAGTTCATCCATTCAGTCTGAATGTAGCTTATCAATTTGGCTTTTTTAGATGTATGTGTGGGTTTGTTACAGGTATGATGGCGTATTACGCATATAAAGCCAATTGGAGCAGGAAATTGCTCTCCTCTGGATATACTTTTTTAATTCTTATATCAGGTCTGGCATTATCTATGCATTTCGCAGTACTCGATGTATTTACCGTTCTCTTTTTTCCGTTTATCCTGTTGTCAGCGGCTTATGGCAATAAAAATATCAATGCCATTTTTGCATCAAGACCGCTTCAAAGGCTGGGCGACTGGTCATTTTCAATTTATCTTATTCATCAACCTTTTTTATACCAGGGAGCAGCCATTATTGGAATTCCGGATCGATCGGGAAGCACACTACCAAAGCCGGGTATCCTTTTTTGCTGGGCAATCTGTATACTTTTTGTAGTGTTTATCTTGTTCATATCTTATCTCTCTTTCCGCTTTATAGAGGCGCCTGCGAGAAATTTTATCAACAGGAAGTGGGGTAACCAAAAAGCTTATTCAAAACCGGTACAGATGAGCACGCAATGATTGCTACTGTCACATTCATAAAAAAACCCGCCTTCGCTAATGCTATGGCGGGCCGATGTCGGGACGACTAGATTCGAACTAGCGACCCCTTGCACCCCATGCAAGTGCGCTACCGGGCTGCGCTACGTCCCGAACAATTGGGGCGGCAAATGTAGCATAAAATGGCCAGATTTTGAAACCTTTAGAAGGTCCTTACTGCCTGCTGCATAGGCATATAAAACAACACCTGTCACATTGTTAATTCCTGCAAAAGGAAAAGCCCTTGTAAGCTTTACTAATTCAATCAATAAATAATCATGTTTTAATCTCTTCATCCCCCACTCATAATTTTCAACATGTATTTTTCGCCCGATATCTCAATATTTAGAGAATCGATTCTGCGTAGGCCCGCGAAAGCGGGCTTATTGCTTATTATACAGTCCCTTCGGGTTCTTTACCCCCTGGCCTTGTTTATTAAAAAACCTATATCTTCGCCCCTTAATGAATATCCTCATTAAGCAAGCCAGGATCATAGATCCTTCCTCTCCTCACAACGGGCAAACTTTAGATATTTTCATAGAAAACGGTACCATTTCCCAAATCGATAAAAAGATCTCCCTTAAAGCGGACAAAGAAATCAGCGTAGATGGCCTTCATGTATCTCCGGGATGGATGGATGTGTTTGCCAGTTTTGGAGACCCAGGCTACGAGTTCAAGGAAACCCTGGAAACCGGAACAGCCGCTGCAGCGGCCGGTGGTTATACGGATGTAATGATCATTCCTAACACTCATCCCACCACACACAATAAAGCTGCCATCGAATATATAACCCGAAAGAGTTCCTCCCTTCCGGTTACCATTCACCCAATCGGCGCTATCACTAAAAATACGGAGGGAAAAGAACTGGCTGAAATGTATGATATGCGTGCCAGCGGCGCCATTGCCTTCAGCGATGGCACCAACTGTGTACAATCAGCCGGCCTGCTGGTCAAAGCTCTCCAATATGTAAAAAGTTTTGATGGTACGCTTATCCAGTTGCCGGATGATAAGAGCATTAACCCGCAGGGCCTGATGAATGAGGGCATCATGTCTACACAGCTGGGCCTGCCCGGTAAACCGGTAATGGCGGAAGAACTGATCGTGGCAAGAGATATCAAGCTGACCAGGTATGCAGAATCCAGACTTCATTTTACCAGTATCAGTTCATCCAAATCGCTGGAATATATAAAACGTGCAAAGGAAGGTGGCACATCAGTTACCTGTTCAGTTACGCCTTACCATCTTTGTTTTACGGATGATGATCTCGCACAATACGATTCCAATCTAAAAGTAAATCCCCCGCTCCGCACCGCAGAACACAGGGATGCCTTGCAAAAAGCACTGATGGATGGTGCCATTGATTGTATCGCTACCCATCATTTGCCGCATGAGTATGATAGTAAAGTGCTGGAATTTGAATATGCAAAGTTTGGAATGATTGGGCTGGAAACCTGCTATGCTGTGTTGAACACAACGCTGCCTCAAATCAAACAGGAGAAATGGGTGGAGTTGCTGGCCCTTTCTCCTAGAAAAATATTCGGTCTTGAATTGCCAGCGATCAAAGCAGGCGCAAATGCAAAACTGACGTTGTTTGACCCGGCAAAGAAATGGACACTCACAACAAAAGATATTCGTTCAAAATCCAAAAACTGTCCTTTCATCGGGAAAGAACTTACCGGTAAGGTGATTGGTATCATCAACCGATCCCAACTGGTTCTTGCCTGATGCTATTAATATATGAAGAAGTTCACACCACTGGCCAAGGGATTATTTACAGGGATAGCAATGATGCTCTTTTCTCTTGCGATTTATTATTTCAAATTGAATCGCTACACAGGAATTGAAAACCTCATTTATGTTATCTATGCCGCAGGAATAATCTGGGCATTGATCGAGCATTCCAAAATGGCACAGTTTACCTGGAAGTTCAAAGAACTATTCATCCAGGGTTTCCGGTGCTTTATTGTTGTAACACTCATAATGGTAATATTTACTGGAATATTCAGCGCTACACATCCGGAAATGGCGGCCGATAATGCAATCCGTTATAGAGAAGTCCTGATTAAAGAAAAAAACAAAACCCCCGCGGAAATTGACGAGGCAGTTGCAACAGGCAAAAAACAATTTACAACCCAGCTGGTTTCCAGATCAATTTTCGGATCTTTGATAATTGGCTCAATCTTCACTTTGGCAGGTGCAGGTTTTATAATGCTGCGAAGAAATAACCCATGGACATAACTCTGGTCATACCATTATTGAATGAGGAAGAATCTCTTCCTGAACTGGCAGCCTGGATCGACAAGGTCATGACTGAAAACCAGTTTACCTACGAAATTATTTTTGTGGATGATGGCAGCACCGATAATTCATGGAATGTAATTGAAGACCTTAGGAAAAAGAACAATTATATTAAAGGCATCAAATTCCAACGCAATTATGGAAAATCTGCCGCTCTCAATGAGGGCTTCCGTGCAGCCCAGGGTGATGTTGTGATAACAATGGATGCAGACCTGCAGGATAGCCCGGATGAGATCCCAGAGTTACGCCGCATGATCGTAGAAGACAAATTTGATTTAGTGAGCGGCTGGAAGAAAAAACGCTACGATAATACGCTTACTAAAAATATTCCCAGCAAAGTATACAATGCGGCCGCCAGGATGATGAGCGGTATAAAATTGCATGATTTCAATTGTGGGCTCAAATCCTATCGCAACAAAGTAATCAAATCAATTGAGGTATACGGGGAAATGCATCGCTATGTTCCGGTGCTGGCCAAATGGTCAGGCTTTCGGAAAATTGGTGAGAAGGTTGTTGAACACCGGGCCCGTAAATATGGCGTAAGCAAATTTGGCTGGCGAAGGTTCATCAACGGCTTCCTGGATCTGATCACCATTGTATTCATGGGCAAGTTTGGAAAGCGTCCCATGCATTTCTTTGGCTTGTGGGGGACTATCTTCTTTTTGATAGGCCTTGGCTTTTCTATCTATCTGATCATATCCAAGCTTGCATTCAATTTTCCCCTTACCAATAATCCTGGTTTCTATATGGCAATGACAGCTATCATAATTGGTATGCAGTTATTCCTGGCAGGTTTTATTGGTGAACTGGTTTCCCGCAATGCTACCGGAAGGAATTCATATTTAATAGAAGCTAAAACCGGCTTGTAATATATCCTTTGAATCTAATCTCTCATAAGAAAATCGTCATTATTGGTCCAGCCCATCCTTTACGCGGAGGACTGGCTACTTTTAACCAGCGTCTCGCCAAAGAATTCAATGACCGGGGCGATCATTGTTCCATCTATTCTTTTTCACTTCAATACCCTTCCTTTCTTTTCCCCGGAACCACTCAATACACGGATGAACCGGCCCCGGAAGGGCTCAGCATACATACAGTTATTAATTCCATCAATCCATTCAACTGGATAAAGGTTGGCAGGCGTCTTCGGAAAGAAAGACCCGATATTATAGTTGTACGCTTCTGGCTTCCCTTAATGGGACCTGCATTGGGGACCATTTTACGGAGGGTTAAAAAAAATAAACATACCCGGATCATTTGTATAGCTGACAATGTTATACCACATGAAAAAAGACCAGGAGATAAACCATTAACCGCATATTTCTTAAAGAGCTGCGATGCTTTCATTACCATGAGTGAAAAAGTATTGACGGACCTTCGGCTATTCCAACCCGGTAAACCAGCCAGGCTGGTTCAGCACCCGCTTTATGATAATTTCGGAAGTATTATTTCAAAAGCAGAAGCCAGAAAACATATTGGATTGCCTGAAACTGGCAACCTGGTCCTTTTCTTTGGATTTATTCGCGCCTATAAAGGATTGGATCTGTTACTGGAAGCGGTTGCACAACTCAAAAAAAATAATTCTTCTCCCCTGCCGTTTAAGGTACTGGTTGCTGGCGAGTTTTATGAAGACAGGAAACCTTATGATGATCTGATAAAAAATACAGGAATAGAAAGCGAATTAATTTTAAGAACTGATTTCATTCCAGACAGCGAAGTAAAATATTACCTCTGCGCTGCTGATGCAGTAGTTCAACCATATAAGAATGCCACGCAGAGTGGAGTAACTCCTCTCGCCTATCATTTTGAAAAACCCATGATCGTTACCAACGTAGGAGGTTTGCCTGCATTGGTTCCAGACAGAAAATCGGGGCTGGTAGTTGAGCCTGAGCCGGCAGCCATTGCTAAAGGCATCCTGGAATTTTATGAATTAGGCGAGAATTATTTTATTCCTCATCTTCGCAGCGAAAAAATCAAGTTTAGCTGGTCCAATATGGTTAATATAATCACTGAATTAGCGAATGATATACAGAAGTAAAGCACCGTTACGGATTGGTCTTGCCGGAGGCGGAACCGATGTTAGCCCGTATAGCGATCTTTATGGCGGTGCCATATTGAATGCAACTATTTCCCTATATGCCAATGCAACCATTGAACCGATCGAGGAAAATAAAATCATATTAAATGCCATCGACCGGCAGGAAGAGGAACAATACGAATGGCAAAAGGAATTACCCATCACCGGCAAACTGGACCTGCTGAAAGGAATTTATAATCGTATCCAGAAAGATTATGGCATACCAGAACGCGGATTTCGGCTTTCAACATTTGTGGATGCACCAGCCGGCTCAGGTTTGGGCACATCTTCTACCCTGGTAGTTGCAATTATCGGTGCATTTACTGAAATGCTTCGCCTCCCGATGGGTGAATATGATATGGCGCATTACGCCTTTGAAATAGAACGACAGGACCTGGGAATGGCCGGCGGTAAGCAGGATCAGTATGCTGCCACTTTTGGCGGAGTGAATTATATGGAATTTTATAGCGATGACAAAGTGATCGTAAACCCACTCCGTATCAAACAGCAATATTTATTTGAACTGGAGAATAATCTCTTGCTTTATTATACTTCCACGAGTCGTGAATCTGCAGAGATCATAAGGAAACAAACCCGGAATGTTGTGGATAAGAAAGGCAGTTCAATTGAAGCCATGCACCAGCTAAAAGAACAGGCCAGGCTGATGAAGGAAGCCCTGTTAAAAGGTAAGCTGCATGAGATCGGCGAAGTGCTGAATTTCGGATTCCATCAAAAAAGATTGATGGCGGAAGGCATCAGCAATTCATTGATGGATGATATTTATGAAACAGCGATCAAAGCGGGTGCAACGGGAGGTAAGATCTCGGGAGCTGGTGGTGGTGGTTTCATGATTTTTTATTGTCCGGGCAATAGTAAATACAATGTGATCAATAGCCTGGATAAATTTGGAGGGCGTCACCGCAGCTATCTATTTGTGGAACATGGATTAAAGACCTGGACAATCTAATACCTTATAAATAATTAAACATCAGGTTGATGGAAAAGATCAAAAAAATTATCAGCGCCTCTATTGAAACAAAACAGCAACTACTCAAAGATGAAACCGTGTTGAAGGTAATCGGGAAAGTAGTTGATGCCATTACCAATGCTTTCCAATCCGGCAATAAAGTTTATTTCTGCGGCAATGGAGGAAGTGCAGCAGATGCGCAGCACCTGGCAGCTGAATTCTCCGGACGGTTTTATATCGACAGAAAAGCGCTTCCTGCTGAAGCTTTACATTGCAATACTTCCTACCTCACTGCAGTAGGTAATGATTATAGCTACGATGTTATTTATTCCCGGATCATCGAAGGAGTTGGAATGCCAGGGGATGTGTTGATCGGATTATCTACTTCAGGAAATTCAAAAAATATTGTCAAGGCCTTTGAATCTGCGCGTGAAAAGAAGATTGTTACTGTTGGCTTAACAGGTGCATCAGGGGGTGAAATGAAATTGCTTAGTGACTTTCTTATCAATATTCCATCCACTGATACACCCCGGATACAGGAAAGTCATATACTGGCTGGTCATATCATTTGCCAGCTGGTAGAAGAGAAAATTTTTAGCAAAGCGTAGTGTAACCTTTCCATGATACCCACAAGTCATACTGTACCTTCTACCACTCCGGGCCCCGGATTGGAAATAGAAGCGATCATTCTGGCAGGTGGTTTAGGTACCCGGTTACGAAATACAGTACCTGACCTTCCCAAATGCATGGCGCCTGTTGCAGGCAGACCTTTTCTTTTTTATGTGATCAATGAATTGCAATTACAGGGGGTCAACCGCTTCATTTTTTCATTGGGATACAAACATGAACTTATTGAAGCCTGGCTTAAAGAACATTTTCCCCGCCTTAACTATGAAGTGGTCAT
>Ga0136846_1222837_pt1 | contig 13422 bp, 13 predicted proteins | sample HopSoiMetagenom2_FD_96841 | JGI IMG/M metagenome (GOLD analysis project Ga0136846, IMG submission 96841) | Grasslands soil microbial communities from Hopland, California, USA - 2 Assembly 2016 (version 4) | ecosystem: Environmental > Terrestrial > Soil > Grasslands | place: USA: Hopland... | reverse complement strand
CGCAGCGAGCGGTTCTTCGGCCTGCTGAAGCAGGCCCTGGACCGTGGTGCCGAGCTGATCACCGGCGGCCGGCGCACCGAGGTCGACGGTACGCCCTCGGACACCGGGGTCTTCCTGCAGCCGACCGTGGTCCGGGTCGACGGTCTGGCCGGCGCCCGCGCCTTCGACATCGTGGCCGAGGAGACGTTCTTCCCGCTGCTCCCCCTGGTGGTCGCCGAACCGGGCGACGACGCCGACCTACTCGAACGGTTCATCCACTTCGTCAACGACAACGCCTATGGGCTGCGCAACTCCCTGTGGTCCGCCTCGGAGCAGGTCATCGACACCTTCGTCGGCCGGGTTTCCAACGGAGGGCTGCTGAAGGTCAACGACTCGCACATCGGCTTTCTGCCCTACCTGCCCAGCCACGGCGGCACCGGTCTGACCGGCGGCGCCTTCGGCGAGGCCAACTACCCGATGCTCAAGACCTCACATCTGCAGGGCGTGAGCATCGCCCGCGGCATCAGCCCGGTCGACACGGTCTTCGGCGCCTGACCGGCGCCACTCGACCCGCGCCGCCGGATCCGCGCCCGATCCCACGCACCGACTCCGCCTAAGGACTCACCATGCGTTCCCTCGACAGCGCCCGAGAACTCTGCGAACAGGCCCATCCAGGACTGCTCAAAGCCCTGGAGAACATCCCCCACGACCGCCGGGAAGCCGTCGGCAGCCCTGCCGTTGACCTGTTCCGCTCCCACGGCGGACCCGGACTGCTCATTCCGCGCGAGTACGGTGGCCATGGCGCCGACGCCCTCGAGGCGATACGGATCCAGCGGGCCGTGGGTGCCGTATCCCCGTCGACGGCGGCGGCCGCCGCGATGCACCACTTCACCGCCGCGATGCTGTACGCGCTCGCCGTCCAGCCCGGTCGGCTGCTCCCCGCGCAGCTGGAACTGCTGGGCAAGGTCGCCCCCGGCCGCCTGCTGATGGCTTCCGGCTGGGCCGAGGGCCGCACCCAGCAGAACATCCTCGTGCCGTCGGTGCGGGCCACCCCCACCGACGGAGGGTTCCTGCTCAACGGCGCGAAGAAGCCGTGCAGCCTGTCCCGCTCGATGGACCTGCTCACCGCCAGCATCGCCGTCCCCGGTGCCGGCGGCACACCGGAACTGGCGCTCGCCCTGGTGGCGGTGCCGACCGACGGCCTGTCGGTGCACCCGTTCTGGGGCAACGAGACCCTTGCCGCCGCCGAGAGCGACGAGGTCCGGCTGACGGATGTGTTCGTTTCCGAGGAACTGGTGATCCGCACCAGCCCCGAGGACCCGGGTCGGCTCGACGACCTGCAGTCCGCCGGATTCATCTGGTTCGAGCTGCTGATCTCCGCCGGGTACGTCGGTGCCGCCACCCTGCTCGCCGAGCGGGTGCTGGAGCGGCAGCGGGGCGCCGCGACCGAACGCGCGGATCTCGCCGTATGCGTCGACGCGGCCTTCGCGCTGCTGGAGGGCACCGCCCGCGCCGTCATCACCGGCCTGGACGGCGAGCAGGCCGTCGCCCAGGTCCTCACCGCCAGGTATGCGGTGCAGGAACTGCTCTCCCGGTCCGTCGACCAAGCGCTCGAACTCCTCGGCGGGATCGACTTCGTCCGCTCCGGGGAACACGCCCGGCTCGCCACCGCGGTGCGCGCGCTCACCTTCCACCCGCCGGGCCGGTCCGCCGCGGCCGAGCCGCTGCTCACCTGGTTCACCGGCGGACACCTGGAGCTGTCATGACCACCCTCGACCTCAGCCCGGCCTCCGCCGCCGCGGCACACGGCGAAGACCACATTCTCGACCTCTACCGCGCTCATCTCAGCAAGGGCAGGGCCACCCTGGCCGAGCTGTTCGGTACGCATATGGAGGTCGAGTCCTCCGGCGCCTGGCTGACCACCAGCGACGGCGAACGCTTCCTCAACGCGGGCGGCTACGGCGTCTTCATCATGGGCGCCCGGCACCCGGTCGTGATGGAGGCCGTCGAACGGCAGTTGCGCACCCACCCGGTCGCCACTCGCATCCTCCTGGAACCCACCGTCGCGCTTGCCGCCGAGGCTCTCGTCTCCGTCATGCCACCGGGACTGGACCGGGTGCACTTCGCTCTGTCCGGCGCCGAGGCGGTGGAGACCGGCCTGAAACTCGCCCGGGCACACGGGTACAAGCGCACCGTCTCCATGGCCGGCGGCTACCACGGCAAGACGCTGGGGGCGCTGTCCGCCACCGCCAAGGAGGTCTACCAACGTCCCTTCCGCCCGCTGGTGCCCGACTTCGTCCATGTTCCCTACGGTGACGCCGATGCCCTGGAGGCGGAGCTGGCCGCCCACCCCGGCGAGGTCTGCGTGATCGTGGAGCCGGTGCAGGGCGAGGGCGGTGTGATCATCCCGCCGCAGGGATATCTCAAGCGCGTCGAGGAACTGGTCCGCACCCACGACGGCTTCCTCGTCCTCGACGAGGTCCAGTCGGGGTTCGGCCGCCTGGGCTCCTGGTGGGGCGCCGACACCGAGGGCGTCGTCCCGGACGTCCTGCTCACCGGCAAGGCCCTCGGCGGGGGAGTGGTCCCCGTCTCGGCGGCGGTGGCCACCCGCAAGGCCTTCCGCCCGTTCGACAAGGACCCGTACGTCCACACCGCCACCTTCTCCGGGCAGCCGCTACTGATGGCCGCCGTGCGGGGCGCGATCCGGGCCATGCAGGAGGAGGAACTGGTCAGCCGGGCATCCGAGCTGGGAGCGGCCCTGCTGCCCAGGATCGCCGAGATCGCCCGCGACAACATCCCGGACCTGCTCGTCGACGTTCGCGGCCGGGGCCTGCTCATCGGCGTGGAGCTCACGGAGGCGGGCCTGGCCGGCGAACTGCTCATCGAACTGTTCAACCACGGAGTGGTCGCCAACCACTCCATGAACGGCAACTCCGTCGTCCGGTTCACGCCCCCCGCCGTCCTGACCGACCAGGACGTGGACGTGCTTCTGGACTCCTTCGACAAGGCCACGCGCGCGCTGGTCAGCGGCTCGGCCACTCTCCCCGGAAGGCGGTAGGCAATCGTGCGGCACGTCGAACTGAACGCCCGAGTACGCTCGCGGCAGGCCAGGGACGTCTTCGAGAACGTCCTGCGCTGGGAGCGTTACCCGGAACTGGCACCGCACGTGGAGTCCGCCACGGTGCACACCGCCTACCCGGCGAGCGAAGGCAGCTCCAGCTGGGAACTGCACTTCCGCAGCGGGCTGTTGCGCTGGACCGAGCGGGACCGGTTCCTGCCCGAGCAGCTGGAGATCCACTTCCAGCAGACCGACGGGGACTTCGACTCCTTCACCGGATCATGGCGCCTCACGCAGGACAGTGACGACGTCCTGGTCCATTTCGAGGCGGACTTCGACTTCGGCATCCCGAGCCTGGAGGGGATCCTCGACCCCATCGCCGACCGCGTGATCCGGGAGACCGTCGCCTGGGCCGTCACCGGGATGTTCCCCACCACCGAACTCGCCGGTGACGCGGACCCCGGCGGTTCCGCCCCCAGCGCCGTCGCGACCGCATAGGAGACCCGCCATGGACCAGGCCAACCCCTTCGAGACCCCCAGGACCTTCACCCTGCACCGCGCCGAGTACCTGGTCGGACTGGCCGTCACCACCGGCCTGATCATCGCCCACTTCGATGAAATCCGCTGGCTGCCGGCGATCGCGCTGTTCCTCTACATCGACCTGATCGGCTACATCCCCGGCGCCCTGGCCTTCCGTCGCAGCGGCGGCCGCCCCATCGCCAAGACGTACTACGTGCTGTACAACGTGATGCACAGCCTCATCACACAGGGCGCGGTCGCCGCGCTGTGGTGCTGGCTCGTGCAGCCGGAGTGGGCCCTGCTCGTGCTGCCCTTCCATCTCTTCGGTGACCGGGGGCTGTTCGGCAACTTCATGAAGCCGTTCGCGCTGCCCTTCGAACCGGTGCGGCAGGCCGGTTACCTGCGGCTCCTCGACGACCTCGGCCTGCCCCACCCCAAGCAGGCCGGGCACGCGGCCGAGCCGCTGCCCGTCGGGCATGTCCCCGCCTCCGCCCGGGCGGCCCGATGAAGTCCCTGACCCGGGCGCCGCACCCGCGGCTCCTCGCACAGCACCTCGCCGCGCCGGTCGCCGTCCTGACGGTGCACCACGACGGCCGTGAGCACGGCACCACGGTCAGTACCGTGACCCGGGTGTCCCACCGGCCGCTGCTGATCGCGGCCGCCCTGCGGCCCGGCTCCGTACTGGCCGGCCTCGCCGCGTCCGAGGGCCGGTTCACGGTCAACATGCTCGGTAGCGGCCAGGCCGACCTCGCCCGCTGGTTCGCCTCCGCCGGCCGGCCCCAGGGCTCCGTACAGTTCGCCGCCGTCGACTGCCATCCCGACCCCTACACCCGGGCCCCGCTGCTCGACGGGGCGCTCGCCCACTTCGCCTGCCGGCTGTCCGGCAGCTGCGTCGTCGGCGATCACGAGGTGGTGCTCGGCCACGTGGTCCGTGTGGACCGCGGCGAGGGGGAGCCCCTGCTGAGCTACGCGGGCGAGCTGTGCGCCGGCGACCTGCGGCCGGCCGCGTCCGACCGGCCCGGCGAGACACCCACCCCGTCCCCCGACGTCAAGGAGCAGTCCTCATGACACACACCGCACCCGACCGGGCGTCCACTCGGACGGAGGGGCCCGGTCCCGCCCCCGAGGCGGACTGGGACACCGCCCCCGGTCTGCTGGACGGCGCCATGCAGCTCAACCTCTCCCCGGCCGACTGCGACCTGCCGTACTGGATCACCTCCGTGGCCCAGGGAACGCTGCGCGACCGCGGGGTCACCGGGCATCATGTGTCGGCCACCGTGCCCGACTTCCTCGCCCGGCCCGGCCCGTTGAACGAGGCACTGGTTCTGGAGTTCGGCTTCCGCAGCCTCGCCGAGGAGATCGCCACCCGGCTCCTGGGCCACTACGTGACCATTGCCCCCGGAATCCCCGAAATGGAGTTCTACGCCACTCAGTTGCTCGACGAGGCCCGGCACTCGCGGGTCTTCCGGGACCATCTGGTGGAACTGGGCCGGCCCGCCGCGAGCCTGCTCCGCGACATCGACGACATGGCGGCCGACTACCGACGCCGGGTTCTGCAGCCGGTGGAGGACTTCACACTGCGCGTGGTCCGCGACGACGCCTACTTCGCCGGCGCAGTGGCGGTGTTCGCCATCGTCATCGAGGGCGTCCTCGCCCCCGCCGCGGAACTCAGCGAACGGAAATGGACCCCGCTGTCACCTGCTACCGGCGAGATCTCCCGGGGCACCGCCATCGACGAGATCCGGCACCTGACCGTCGCCAGCACCATCCTGCGGGACCATCTGCGCACCCACCCCGGGGAACGCGAACGGATCCTGGACGTGATCCGTGACGGCGTACGCCTGTGGGACGAGATCCCGGACCGGGAGTTCGTCATTCACCGCGAGAAGCTGTTCCAGCAGGGCATGGCCGAGCACGCCGACCTCATCGGCGACTACGAGATCTGGCCGGGTGTACGCATGCTCGACACCACCCCGGACGAGCGCTACGACATGGCCGAGCGCTGGACCGACGAGATGGCGGCCGTACGCATGGAGTACATGGGGCTGCCGCTCGATGTGCTCGACCACTCGGCGGGACCCGCGACATGACGACGTCCGCACCCGCCGCGGTCATCTGCGGCGTCGGTGGACATGTGCCGCCCCGGGTGGTCACCAACCATGACATGGAGGCCCTCCTCGACACCTCCGACGCCTGGATCCGCACCCGGACGGGCATCGCGGCCCGGCATGTGATCGATCCCGGCACCGCCACCTCCGACCTCGCCGTCGAGGCGGGCGCGCGGGCGCTGGTCTCCGCGGACGGCGCACCCGCGGACGCGGTGGTGCTGGCCACCACGACGCCCGACCGGCCCTGTCCCGCCACGGCACCCGAGGTCGCCTCCCGGCTGGACCTGGGACCGGTCCCGGCCTTCGACGTCTCCGCAGTCTGCTCCGGCTTCCTGTACGGCCTCGCGACGGCGGCCGGACTGATCGCGGCAGGCACCGTACGCCGCGTCCTGCTGATCGCCGCCGACGCGTTCACCACCCTCATCGACCCGGCCGACCGGTCGACGGCGGTGATCTTTGCCGACGGCGCGGGCGCGGTGGTACTGCGCCCCGGAGACCCGAAGGAGCCCGGAGCAGTCGGGCGCGTCGTGCTGGGCAGCGACGGCACCCTCGACGATCTCATCCAGGTGCCGGCGGGGGGGTCCCGCCACCGCTCCCTGGGCCCGCAGGCCGGGCCCGTCGACCCGTACTTCCGGATGCGAGGACGGGAGACCTATCGGCACGCGGTGCGCCGGATGACCGAGGCCTCGCGCGCTGCCCTTGCCGCGGCCGGCTGGGAACTCGACGACGTCGACAGGCTCGCCGCGCACCAGGCCAACGGCCGGATCCTGGCCACCGTCGGGGAAGAGCTCGGAGTGCCCGAGGAGCGTCGGCTGGCCAACATCGAACGGGTCGGCAACACCGGAGCCGCCTCGATCCCGCTGCTGCTGGCGCAGAGCGCGGCGGAGGGCACGCTCGCCCCCGGACACCGGCTCCTGATGACCGCGTTCGGCGGAGGTCTCGCCTGGGGCGCGGCCACCGCCACATGGCCGGACGTGAAGGCCGGCTGACGCACCTCACCACCGGGCGGCGCGGGCGCGCCCCGCCCTCCGTCAACCTCCGCCGTTCCACACCGAGGAGACCCCATGCAGAACACGTTCAGCAGTCTGAAGGACATCCTGGTCAGCAAGCTCAAGGTAGAACCCGAGTCGGTGACGCCCGATGCCACACGGGAGGACGTCGAACTGGACTCGCTCGCCATCGTGGAACTGGCGATGGTGCTGGAGAAGGAGTTCGGCATCGCCGTGACGGACGACGAACTCCTCGACACGGAGAACATCGGCTCGATGGCAACCCTCATCGAGCAGCGGATCGCGGCGGTGTGATGGCTTCCTTCGACACCGCGGTCACCGGGCTCGGCCTGGTCAGCCCGGGCGGCGTCGGTACCGAGGCAGGTTGGGCGGCCGTCCGGGACGGCCGGCCCACCGCCGCACTGGACCCGGCACTGGACGGCGCCCCGGTCCGGCTCTCCTGCCGTGTCCCCGACTTCGACGCCGACGTCCTGCTCGGGGCCCGGCGAGCGTTGCGCCTGGACCCCTTCACCCAGTTCGCGCTGGTCGCCGCCCGAGAGGCGATCGCCGACGCCGGGCTTGACCCGCAGACCTGGGACGGCGCCCGCGTGGGCGTCGTCCTGGGCTGCGCGGACGGCGGCCCGGGCACCGTGGAGATCCAGCACCAAGCGCTGCTGCGGGACGGCCCGTCCAGAGTGTCCCCGCTGCTGCTGCCCATGCAACTGCCGAACATGCTGGCCGGGCAGACCGCCATCGAGTTCGGCGCCACCGGGCCCAACCTGGTGGTCGCCACCGCGTGCGCCTCTGGTGCCACAGCGATCGGCACGGCACGGGACCTGCTGGTCCTGGACCGCTGTGACGTGGTCCTGGCCGGCGGCAGCGAAGCGATGATCACACCCCTGGTGATGACGGGTTTCGCCCGCATGGGCGCCCTGTCCCGGCGCGAGGACGATCCGGCCACCGCCTCTCGACCGTTCGACGCCGAGCGGGACGGCTTCGTAGCCGGGGAGGGCGCCGGAGTGGTGGTACTGGAGCGCGCAGCCGACGCCCGTGCCCGTGGCGCGCGCATCCGCGCCCGGGTCGTCGGGCACGGCACGTCCGCCGACGCCCACCACATGACCAGCCCCGACCCCGCGGGGCGGGGCGTCGAGGCGGCGGTGCGGGCCGCACTCGCGGACGCGGATGCGGCTCCGGCCGACGTCCAGCACATCAACGCCCATGCCACATCGACCCCGTTGAACGACCTGGCAGAGGGGCAGGTGATCAGCAGGGTGTTCGCCGGGGCGCCCCTGGTCACCGGGACGAAGGGCGTGACCGGGCACCTGCTGGGTGCCGCTGGGGCCGTCGAGACGGTCCTCACCGTCCTCACGGTGGAGCGGGGGTTGATCCCGCCGACCGCGTCGCTGGAGATGCTCGACCCCCGCCTCGACATCAAGGTCGCCACGACCGCCACCAGAGCACCGGTCGAACTGGCCCTCAGCCATTCCTTCGGATTCGGTGGCCAGAATGCGGTCCTCGCGATCGCGGCGGCCTGACCGCCGACGTGCGCGGGGGCAGTTCTCGCTGCCCCGCGCGCGTCAGTGGTGTCCCGTCAGAAGTTGCTCGGGCGGAACTCCCGCAGTGAGGGAGCCTGGTTGAGTATGTCGCGAAAACGTTGTCGTAGTTGTACGGAGGGTTCCATGCCCAACTCGTCGACGAGCCGTCGGCGGGCGCTGTTGTAGGCCTCTATGGCCTCGGCCTGCCGCCCGCACCGGTACAGCGCCAGCATGAGCATCTCCGTGATCCGCTCCCGCCACGGGTGTACCGAACTCATCCGCTTCAGTTCACCGATGACGTGGGTCGGGTCCTGGCACCCGATGCCGAGCCAGAGTTTGTCCTCCAGTGCCGTCATGTACTCCTCGTCCAGCTGCAGGGCCACGCTTTGGCACATCGGGCCGGCGGCCACGTCCTGCATCGGAGATCCCCGCCACAGGTCCAGGGCATCGTCGAGCAACTTGTAGGCCATGTGCGGATCCTCGTCCACGAGGTGTCGCGACTGGGCGATTCTGCTGCGGAAGACCGTCATGTCGAGGTTGTCGGTGTCGTGTTCGAGGGCGTAACCCGAGGCCCGTGTCGTCACGCGAGGACGCATTCCGGAGGGCACCGGAAGCCTCTGCAGCGTGCCGCGAAGCCGATAGATGTGAGCCTGAAGCGAGTTGTGCGCCGTCGTTGGGGGACTTTCCCCCCACAGCTCCGTGTAGAGCTGCTCCGCGGGCACCGGCCGGCCCCCGCTGACGAGCAGCGTGGCCAGCAGGGTCCGTTGTCGTGAACCGCGCATGCTGTGAAACTGACCTTCGATCTCGTAGCCGACCGGGCCGAGAATTCTGAACTTCATTGCCCTGACTCCCCCTAGACGTACGCGATATCGTGCTCCGTTATCTTGTGCTTATTTTGTGAACGATCGCCCGCTGCCGGATCGGCGACCGGGTGCACGCCCGCTGCCGCGTTGTGGTCGGTATGGCAAAGGAAGGGCGAATCAGTTTTCGCCTAAATGACACTGCCATGGACGTGCGTGTTTCACACATCTACTCGATCGCCCGGCTGTCCATACCCGCCACCGGAATGCCGCATTCCTGAGCCCGGTTGGGATGTTTCTTCTCATTCGTCCCCTGCGCTGGGCGGGGCGACGTAGAGGGCCTAGTCCCGCCGGAGCATGACGGCGTCGTCGGAGAGTCCTAGGTGTTGGGCCGACCGGGAGGGTGCCCGAAAGTAAACGCGGGGCTTTGGGGCGCGGCAACGCGGGCGTTTGGCCGGATCGCTTCATTACCTCTCACGTAATTGACCCAATGGCGCGGGCGCTGAAACCGTGTGATCGGTGGCCGACCTTGGCCGAGGTCGGTGTCGTGCCCATAGTGCAAGCCACGAGTGGAGTCCAGGAATGACGTCAGAAGCACCTTCGTACGCCAAAACAAAGGCCCGTGGCGCGGGCGCCTCCGAAGGGCCGTCCTGGGGTGCCCTGGCGGTCGTCATGGTCGGCACGTTCATGACCGTTCTCGACTACTTCATCGCCAACGTGGCCATTCCCGCCATCCAGAGTGATCTCCACGCCAGCTCCGCACAGGCCCAGCTCGTCATCGTCGGCTATGGGGTGGCCTTCACCGCGGGCATGATCACCGGAGGACGAATCGGTGACCTGTTCGGACGCCGGCGCATGTTCATCCTGGGGCTCGTGCTGTTCGCTGCCGCGTCGGCCGCCTGCGGCCTGGCGCCCAACGCCGACCTGCTGGTCGTGGCGCGGATCGTGCAGGGCGCGGCGGCCTCGCTGATGGTCCCCCAGGTCCTCGGTATCCTCGGCACCGTCTACACCGGCCCCAGCCGCGCGACCGCCTTCAACATCTACGGCCTGGTCGTCGGACTCGCCGGTGTGTTCGGCCAGTTGATCGGCGGTGTGCTGATCACGGCGGACCTGGGCGGCCTTGACTGGCGCACCATCTTCCTGATCAACGTGCCGATCAGTCTCGTCACCCTCGCCTTCGTCTCCCGGGCGGTGCCCGAGTCCCGCAACGCCGACGGAACCCGCCTCGACCTGCCCGGCGCCGTCATGGTCACCGCTGCGCTCGGCCTGCTGGTGACCGCTCTGGTCGAGGGCCGGGAGCAGGACTGGCCGGCCTGGAGCTGGTTGTGCCTGGTCGCCGCCGTCGGCCTGCTCGCGCTGTCCGTCTCCCATCTGCGCCGGCGTGGCCGCGAGGGCCGGGGGCCGCTCATCGACCCCGCGCTGTTCCGCAGCCGAGTGTTCTCCATCGGTCTCGCCGCCACGATCACCTACTTCCTTGCAATGGGCTCGTTCTTCTTCCTGCTCGCCCTCTATCTGCAGGACGGCCGGGGGCTCTCCCCGCTGGAATCCGGGCTGCTCTTCCTCGCCCTGGGCGCCGGGTACTTCGGCTCCTCCCTCGTGTCTGCCCGGCTCGCCGCGAGCCTTGGTCGGCGACTGGTCGCCTTCGGCCCGCTCACGCTCGCCACCGGGTACGTCCTGACCGGCGTGGCCGTGAGCGTCAACGGAACGGACGGTTCGGTTCTGTGGCTCATCCCCTCCCTGCTGATCGCCGGGATGGGCATGGGAATGACCACCGGCCCGCTCACCGGACTGGTCCTCTCCGGTGCCGCGCCCGAGCACGCGGCCTCCTCGTCCGGAGCCGTCAACACCGCACAGGAAGGCGGCGCCGCCATCGGCGTGGCCATCGCCGGCACGGTGTTCTTCCCCGCGCTCGGGAGCAAAGCGGTGGCAGCGGACTACCCGCACGCCTTCAGCGTCTCGCTGATCCCGCTCGTCGTCTTCTGCTGCGCCGCCGCCGCGATGGTCTGGTTGATGCCGCGCGCCGCGGCGGACTGACGGCACGTGGGCGGTACCGCGACCACCATCAACGGTTCGACCTCCACGAAGGGACCCTCATGCCGTACGTCACGACGACCGACGGAACGCGGCTGCACTGCACGGACTGGGGGTCGGGCCGTCCGGTGGTACTGCTGGCTCCCGGTGTGATGAGCTCACGCGCCTTCGAGTTCCAGGCGACGTACCTGGCCGGCCAGGGCCTGCGCTGTGTCAGCTATGACCGTCGCGGCTGCGGCCGGTCGGACTGGCCATGGGAAGGCTACGACTACGACACCCTGGCCGACGACCTGGCCGCTGTGCTCGAGAGCAGAGATCTGCGGGACGTGGCGCTGGTCGGCTGCGCGGTCGGCGCGGGTGAAGCGGTGCGTTATCTGGCACGGTACGGCGCCGACCGGGTGAGCAGGCTCATCCTGGTCAGCCCCACGACACCCTTCATGATGCGCACCGTCGACAATCCCCAGGGCATCGACCCCGCCGTGCTGGAGGAGATGACGGCGGCCATCGAGGCCGACCGGCCGCGTTGGGCCGCCGAACTGGCCGGGCCGTTCTTCGCCGGTGCCGAGGCGCCCTGCTACACCGGGACCGCGGCCGACTGGCATGGCCTGCCGGTCTCGGCCGAAGTGGCCCGCTGGATGACGGATCTGACGCTGGACAGTTCACCCCAGGCCGGCATCCAGATCTGCCGCACTCTGTTCGCCACGGACCAGCGGGCGGAGATCGCGGAGGTTCCGGTGCCCACGCTGGTGGTGCACGGCGAGGCCGATCTGGCCGCTCCGGTGGAACTCTGCGGAGTACGCACGGCCGCCCTCGTACCGGACAGTACCTTCGTCCGGTACGAGGGCGCCGCCCATGGTCTGTTCGCCTCTCACGCCGAACGGCTCAACAAGGACATCATGTCCTTCCTGTCCGCCTGAGGGGAGACGGCGGCGCGGAAGGCCGCGGCGGTGCGCTCGTTCGCCGGGTGCATCGTTTCGAGGGACAGCTCCGACACGGTGATGTCGGTCGCCGCGCCGAAGGTGGTGACGGTGCTGAACAGGCGCAACTCCGTGCCCAGTGCCCGGACGCGGATCGAGGCGACGATGGTGTCCGACAGTTCCGAGCAGTCTTTCTCCACCGGCCGGGGGCCGTAGGCCGACACCTCCTCGTACAGCTCGCGCAGCTCCTCCCGGCCGGAGTATCTGGACTGCCGGTAGAGCCGGCCGAGAAGGTGGCTGCGCCATTCGTCCACGTTGATCACCTGGCGGGCCAGGCCGTCCGGGTGGAGGCAGACCCGCATCACATTGACCGGCGGGACGAGGAGTGCCGGGGACACCTCGGACAGCAGTACTTCGGCGCCGCGGTTCATGGCCACGATGTTCTCGGAGGCGTCGACGGCGAGGGCCGGATAGGGCGCGTGGGCGGTGAGCAGGCGGTCGACGGCCTGCCGTACGACTTTCAGCCGCGGGGCGTCCAGGGGCGTCTCCTGGTACAGCGGCGAGTAACCGGCCGCCACCAGCAGCGTGTTGCGCTGCCGGAGCGGGACCTCCAGGCTGTCGGCGAGCCGGTGCACCAGCGCCCTGCTGGGCTGGGAGCGACCGGTTTCGATGAAACTGAGGTGCCGGGCCGAGATTTCGGTGCGGAGCGCGAGCTCCTGCTGACTGAGCTTCCTGCGTCGGCGCCACTCCCGTAAGAGCGGTCCGACTCCGTCTTGACTGGTGGGCTTCGTCACCAGCCCATGATAGGCGGCCTACGGAACGAACACCTCGCCGCGAGGTGAAGCGAATCCTTCCGTCCCTGGCCGCCAACTGAGACGAAGTCGGCGTCGGAGTAGGCTCGTTGACCATCGGGCTGGCTCGGCCGCCCTGTTGCCGTGGGCGCATGGTGACACGCTCCTCGTAGGGTCAGCGGGGGAGCGATGACGCTGTGACCGACGGTCCGTTGCCGACGGGGATGCTCGAGCTCCGTCGGCCGCGCCGTGACGACGACCGGCGCGATGCACGCAGGAGCCTCGGTCGGCGATGCCGGATCACGAACCCGAACAGGCTGCCGTCTTCGCCACCAGCGAGCCGGCCTGCGCTCAAGGGGCGGCGACGCGGCGAGTTCAGAGCCAGTCCTTCCGCTTGAAGATGACATACAAGCTGGTGCAGACAACCGCCATCAGCAGGATTGCGAACGGGTACCCGAGCACCCAGTGCAACTCCGGCATCCGATCGAAGTTCATCCCATAGATCGTCCCGACCAGCGTCGGAGCGAACAGGATCGCCGCCCATGACGAGATCTTCTTGATCTCCTCGTTCTGTTCGAAGCCCGCCTCCGCCAGCGCCCGCATCTCCGCGTTCTGCTGCTGGGTGACGAGGGTCGCGTTGACCGTGAGGATGTCGGCGAGGGCCTGGCGGAAGCCGTCGACTCGTTCGCTGGTGT